>ERZ1034878.848-NODE-848-length-12647-cov-9.078860_pt1 | contig 12647 bp, 10 predicted proteins | sample MGYA00520593_ERZ1034878 | MGnify/ENA primary metagenome ERZ1034878 (study PRJEB33766, sample SAMN09781724) | gut metagenome | biome: gut microbiome | host: Homo sapiens | place: Madagascar | study: EMG produced TPA metagenomics assembly of the PRJNA485056 data set...
TTATTTTTACCTGTAATCCAATTCCAAGCGTTTTTAATACCTTTTCCCACCCAATTAACTGCAGATTTAATACCATTAAATACAGCTTTTCCTGCAGGAACTAAGGCCTTATTCCAAACCCAACTGCAAGCAGAACCGATTGCCTTACCCGCCGGTGCTATCGCTTTATTCCATAACCAACTGCAGGCGTTGCCGATACCTTTAAATACGCCGGGCAATGCAGGAACCAAAGCCATGCCTGCTGCGTAACCCAAACCGATTCCTGCACCCATTTCAAACATATTTCCGCCACCGCTAAAACCGTATCCAAAACATCCTGGCGAAAAGCTTGTTGACATCATTCCAAAAGACGGAAAACCACAGCAAGCAGAATTCAAGTTTGTATTATGCATTATTATAGTTGTGTTTCCAAAGCACATATTTTATCCTCTTTGTATATATAAAGTATAGAAGCTTTAAAAAATTGCCTCTTTTTAAAAACTTCCGTAATAAAACGTTACAAAGCAATATAGATTTGAATATGCATTGATTATTTTAACATTCTCTGATAAAATCAAGAAAGAACTTTGAAAATACAGGCTAAAGATTTTTATTATTATTTTCGCTAACGAAAGGAGGTAAAAGTGATAATTAAAATCAGCGAAAGAGAACTATTAATAATATTACTAATAGTTCTCACAACCAAAGTCCTTTAATTAGGACGCAGGTTAGGGTGTTTCGACCACCCTTGCCTGTATTTTTATTTTAACATGTTTTAAAAATACTTCAATACTACATAAAGGAAATGAAATGAATAATTATTACGAATTAAGAATATCAATAAACCCTGAAATCGAAGAAATTGTTTCGGATATTTGTTTTTCAAACTTCGACTGTGAAGGTGTTGTTTTAGCGGAGGAAACATACAAAGACCTTGTTATGACTGCAACTACCAAAGGTACTTTACGCGTATTCTTAACGGATTTAAATTGTAATCCTGTAGAATTATTGAAAACGGAGCGCGAACTTTTAAAAGAACGCGGATTTTCTGACGAAGAACTCGGAAGCTGGGAAATTACCGTTGACGAAAAAGAAAATCAAGATTGGTCAAAAAAATGGAAAGAAAAGTGGACTGTAACACACGTAACCGATAAAATTGCGGTTGTTCCAAGTTGGCTCAGTTATGAACCAAAAGATGGTGAGATTAGTATTACTCTTGACCCTGGTTGTGCTTTCGGTACGGGAACACACCAAACTACTCAACTTTGTATGAAAGCTATAGAAAAATATTTGAAAAAAGGTGATACTGTTGCAGATATAGGAACCGGCTCTGGTATTTTGTCAATTTGTGCAATGAAATTTGGTGCAGCTTCTGCTTACGGTTGTGATATTGATGATACGGTAATTGATGTTTGTAGAGAAAATGCAAAAATTAACGGAATTGATACGGATAGTGAAAATGCTTTAGTAAAATTTGAACTTAATACAGCAGATAAAATTACCGAGAAATTTGATTTTGTTTGCGCAAACATTTTACACAATGTTTTAGCAGAAATTATGGGTGATTTAAAAAATATCATGAAAGATGATGCTAAAATGTCATTAAGCGGGATTTTGGATGAAAAGAAACCTGTTGTTTTAGAAGCGATTGAACGAGAAGGTTTAAAGATTATTGATACAATTTCGCAAGACCAATGGATAAGTTTTGTGGTAACAAAATAGTACTTGAAATTGTGCAAAATTCTAACGAAAATTGTGAAATTTTTTAATAATAAATGTGTATTAATACAAATGTTGTTAAACATTATTGAGTCACCGATATTTTTTTGATGAAAAATGTTTGGCTGAAAACCGAACTTGCATTAATGTTTGCAGATTTGCTTAAACCATTTCTCTAAGTTTTTTTAGTTTATCACGAATTTCGGCAGCGCGTTCGAAATCAAGAATTTTAGCTGCTTTGTGCATATCTTTTTCCAGTTTGTTAATAAGTTTAGGTAAATCTTTTTTATCAATGCCTAAATCAACCATTTCTTCTGCAACAATATCTTCAAAATCTCTATAACTTGCAACAAGAGAAAGCAAATTATTTTCAATCGGTTTTTTAATTGTTTGCGGAATAATACCGAATTTTTTGTTATGCGCAAGTTGAATTTCTCTTCTGCGGTTTGTTTCGTCAATTGCTTTTTGCATAGAATCCGTTATTTTGTCTGCATACATAATAACTTCACCGCAAGCATTACGCGCAGCACGCCCGATTGTCTGAATTAAACTTGTTTCTGAGCGCAAAAATCCTTCTTTATCTGCGTCCATAATTGCTACAAGCGAAACTTCAGGAATATCCAAACCTTCCCTCAATAAGTTTACGCCAATCAAAACATCGAATTCCCCGAGTCTTAAATCTCTCAAAATTTCAACACGTTCGATTGATTTAATTCCGCTATGTAAATATCTTACTCGAATTCCTTCTTGTAAGAAAAAGTCGCATAAATCTTCTGCCATACGTTTTGTAAGTGTTGTTATAAGAACCCTTTCTTCTTTTTTAGCGCGTTTTTCTATTTCTATTTTCAAATCTCCGATTTGTGTTTCAATCGGACGAACGCTGATTTTAGGGTCAACAAGTCCAGTTGGACGGATAATCTGTTCAACCATTTGTTCGGAAGTTTTCTTTTCGAATTCTCCAGGGGTGGCAGAAATATAAATTTTTTGTCCGACTTTTGAGAAAAATTCTTCACTCTTAAGTGGTCTGTTATCTTTAGCGCAAGGCAATCTGAACCCAAAATCAACAAGTGTTTTCTTGCGCGCCGCATCACCGTGATACATTCCGTTAAGCTGTGGAAGTGTTACGTGTGATTCATCAATTACAGTCAGAAAATCTGTTTGAAAATAGTCTAAAAGTGTTGCAGGCGCGGAACCCACAGGGCGGCGTTCAATAATACGTGAATAATTTTCAATTCCTGAACAATAACCCATTTCTTTAATCATCTCAATATCGTATTTAACTCTCTGTTGGAGTCGTTGAGATTCTAAAATCTTATTTTCACTTTCTAATTCTATTACGCGATTTTTGAGTTCTGTTTTAATCATAGAAATAGTTTCGTCTTCATTTTCATCATAAGCAATATAATGTACGGCAGGATAAATCATTACAGATTCAGGTGCTTCAATAATTTCACCTGTTAAATTGTCAATTTTAACGATTTTTTCAATTTCATCACCAAAGAAATAAATTCTTGTAATAATTTTTTCATAAGCTGGCATGATTTCTAAAATATCGCCTCTTGCTCTAAATGTTGAACGCTCTAAAACAAGGTCGTTTCTTGTATATTGAGTCATTACAAGGTGTTTGATTAAATCGCCTCTATCTAAAGTATCACCGACTTTAATCTGAATTGTGCCTTTAAAATAGCTTTCAGGTAAGCCTAAGCCGTAAATACAACTTACAGAAGCTACTATTATTACGTCGTTTCTTTCATAAAGACTCCTTGTTGTGTTGTGACGAAGTCGGTCTATTTCTTCGTTTATGCTTGCGGATTTTTCTATATAAGTATCTGTTCGCGGAATGTAAGCTTCAGGTTGATAATAATCGTAATATGAAATAAAATATTCAACCGCGTTGTTTGGAAAAAGTTCTTTAAATTCGTTATAAAGCTGCGCCGCCAAAGTTTTGTTGTGTGCAATAATTAACGTTGGTTTTTGTATTTTTTCAATAACGTTGGCAATTGTAAAAGTTTTACCTGAACCTGTAATACCAAGAAGCGTTTGCGCGTCATCTCCTTCTTTAAGTCCTTCTACAAGTTCTTCAATTGCCTTAGGCTGGTCGCCTGACGGTTTATATTTAGATACAAGTTCAAATTTTCTTTCCATAAAAACATTATAGTTTATGCAGTATAAAATGAAAAGTTGTTTTGAAAAGTTGATATGTAAAAAAATTACAATTATACAATTCTTAATGACCTATTGACAAATCTGTCAATATAATTGTATACTGAGCCTATGAAGCAATTTTATTATAACAACTCATCCTCATCATCATCTAAGTTTCAGTCGAGACTAGGATAAATTTTAATGTGATAAGTTGTTAGTTAAAGTTTTGAAAGGTCTTGTTAAATATAACAAGGCTTTTTTTATAGGGATAAATAATGAGAATAAATAATAATATAAATAGCAATATAAATTTTCGTGGACCTTTGGATGGCGCGGTTACAGGTTTATTAAGAACTTGTGATATGAATGAAATGGTGAATGCAGTCGGCTTAGATGTCGGTGCGATGGTAATTCCGCGTGCTTATTATGATACAAAAAATAGAAATCAATATGCGGGCGCAGAAACATTTTTTAGAGAAATCAGCGGAACGTTTATTAACTGTTTGGCTGCCGGAATTTTTGCAAAATGGATTGCAAGATTTATGGCAAACAAAGGTGAAGTAAAAATTAACCCTAATGATTGGTTCACAAAAGATTCTATGGATACGCTTCAAGCAGCTTGGGACGGTAATACAAAAAAATATTCTAAAAACGTTTTTGAAAATTTATCAGGTCGCGACGGACATAAAATAAACAATTTCAAAGACATTAATTGGAAAAAAGTTGATTGGATAGATGAAGAAAAATGGAATAATATTCAATGGAAAGATAAACAATACAAAGATATCCAAAATAAATTGACTTCAAAAAAGGGCTTTGTCGATACGATGAGCAAAATTATTGAAGATAAAAATATTGCAGAAAGTGATAAAAATCACGTACTTTCAATCATGGAAAAACGCTTGGCAAACGCTCTCGGCGCAGAACGCGATATTGAATTAAATGTCAAAGGAAATAAACTTTCTGCAAGACTTGATACTATTTTGCGCGATACTCATGATATGGGTAAAGATGTTTTCGGAATTAATGGTGGAAAAGATGCCAAAAAGATTTTGGATAGAATATCTAAAGTAAATAAAACAAAAGCTTTCGGGGCAATTGCCGGGGCAAGCATTTTAGGTTTGACAAACCAATTTATCAACAGAAAAATTACCGAAAAACGAACAGGCAAAAAAGGCTTTGTTGGTGAAGTCGATTTCACTTCAACATTTAGAGGTGAAAAGAAAAAAGATAATTTGTTGTGGCTCAAAAAACTTGGAGCAAGTGCTCTGATGGTAGGTATGGTTACAAGCGTTATGGGTGTTAAAAATTTCAAACAATTTGCCAAAAAGCTAGAATTTACGGGGCCGATTACAAGCGGAAACGCGATTAAAACAGTTTATGCTGCAAATATTGTAGGAAGATTTATGGCTGCGGATAATGGAACTGAGCTTAGGGAATCTATGACCAGAGATTATTTAGGCTTCCTGAACTGGCTTGTATTTGGCGGTTTTGCGGCAAAAGGTGTTGCTAATTTACTTGATAAGCAAGGCAAAGATTTGTTTAATTATTCAAAAGAAGGCAAAGGCTTAAAGCACTGGCTTAATGATATGACTTTAAAAAGCCATAATGAAGTTGCTTCTAAGGGCAAAGAGTTTGCAAAGAAAAATATGTGGAAAGTAAACCTCGCGCAAGGCGCAGGCATTGCATATTCAGCAATCACATTGGGGATTTTACTCCCAATGATGAATGCTAAAATTACTGAACATAAAAGTAAGAAAAATATTGCTTAAACTAAGCCTTCTTTAAGTGCTTTCACGGCTGCTTGAGTTCTGTCATCTACGACAAGTTTTTGGATGATGTTGCAGACGTGGGCTTTTGCAGTATGTTCGCTTATTGTTAGAGTTTTAGCAATTTGACTGTTAGATTGTCCGTCAACAACAAGTTTAAGAACTTCATACTCTCTTTGGGTTAAATTAGAATGGTTTTCTTTAAACGTACTTCTTGAAACTTGGCGAGAAGGAATAATCCCGCAATTTTTATCCCTGATAAACGGTACAACATGCGGATCAATCCACATTGCACCTTCTTTAACCATCCTTATTACGCTCATCAGAAAATCCGTACTTATATCCTTGATTACATAAGCACTCGCGCCTGCACTCAAAGAATTATTCAATTCGTTTTCAGAAATGTGCGAAGTCAGCATAATAACTTTGAGATTGTTGTTATGTTCCAATATCTGTTTTGTTGCTTCAATTCCCGATATGTCAGGAAGTCCTATATCCATCAAAACAATATCAGGTTTTATAAGGCGTGCTTTTTCTACGGCCTCTTTTCCGTTTATGGCTTCGCCTATTATTTCCAGTTCGGGATAATCGCAAAAAAGCGATTTTATACCAATTCGCATTAATTTTTGGTCTTCAACAAGTAATATTTTTATTTGCATAAAACCTCACTTTCATTTGAAGCATATTTTGCCTCAAAATAATATTAGGATGTTTTATGCTCTTAAGTAACGGTTGAGTTAAACGCTAAATGCCCTATTTTAGCTTTGTTTAAATTTAGAAATATTTTTTTAACGATTCTTGTAAATCAATGATTTTTAAATGATTTTCTAGCATTGCTTGATTTCTGCCTTCGTAAGCTTTGTCATAATTATCATTTGCGTCAATTGCAAGATTAAAATATTTTACTGCTTCATCGAGTTTTTCTTGTAAATAATAAGCCATACCGATTAGGCTATATTCAATTTCTTTCGCAGTTGAATATTTCAAAGCTTTTTTGAAATATTTTATCGCTTCATCATAATTTTCTTCAGCTTGCTTAAAACAACCGAAACCTCTTAAAATAGTTGGGTTAGTTTTGTCAAGTTTGTAAGCTTCTTCTAAAGTTTTATAGCCCGTTTTTAAGTCATATTTGTCATATTCATTTTTAGCTTTAGTAATAAGTTTAACAAGTTTAATCTTATTGCTCATTCTTTTAAAAAAATCAGATATTTCATTTAGTTTTTGTTCTTCGTCAGACATGTGATACCTTTGTGGTTTTGAAATGGATTACTTCGTCACCTAAAATTATCGCTGTTCCTCGTAATGACAGTGCGTCAAATTTTTTAATGGACTGTCATTGTGAGGGCGATTAACCCGTGGCAAGCCGTTCTATTATATTAAACCGTATGCATCTTTTCAAAAATGCCCTTTTTCTGAACCCAAACTTCCACTTCAAGTTTATTCCCTTCTTCAATAAGAACATTTTTTAATTCTTTAAAATTCAAATCTGCGTGTTCAATATCGCACAACATAAACATCACAAAATGACCTTGCATTAGAGTTTGTTTAATGTCTTCAATATTAACTTTGTATTTAGCAAGAACTGTAGAAATACTTGATACAATGCCAACTTTATCAGAACCGGATACTGTAATAATAATCTTAAAATCGTCCATAAAACTCTCCTTTTAGGTTGGTAACAAATTATATCAAAGCTATGGATTGCTTTGCCGTCAATATGACATGTTACTTCGTGAGTCCATTATAACGAACATTTAAGATTTTGTAAAACCATAGTTTATCTATTAGTCAACAGAAGCTAACATTGTGTTAATTTCTGCAATCAAATCTTCGTTTTTTGTTTTTACAGCATTAACTAAAGCTTTTTTCAATAAAGATTTTGCTTTGTTTGGACTGTTGAAATCAATCATAAGTTGTGCTGCAGATTTGTAGTTTTGAGCAATTTCTTCAACAGAGTTTGATTTTTCATAATTCTTAACAGCTTCTGCATAGTATTTTAAAGCTTTGTCGCCTTTTTTGAATTGAACGCATGCGTCTGCAGTGTTACTTAAAACATAACCTTTCATTGATGAATCGGTTGTTTGTTCAATTAATTTTCTAGCTACATCATAGTATTCAAAAGCATTTTCATCATATTTGTCTGTGAAAATATTTGCCATTTTTGTTAAAGAATCAGATTGACCGATTAAATCATCAGATTTTCCGGCGTAAGAAATTGAAGTTAAATAGTGGTCTAATGCAGGTCCAACTTCGTTTACGTCATCATAAATTTGTGCCATTGAAAAATGCGCTCTTGATTTTACGTTCACATCGGTCGTGTACTGCAAAGACTTATTATAACTGTTCAACGCTTGAACAAAATGGTCATTGTCGTCATAGATTTTGCCAATTTCAAGACAAATTCTTGATTGAGTTTCTGTGTCTTTAAGTTCGCTTGCACGTGTGAAAGCTTCTTTAAAGATTTGCATTGCTTTTTGAGGATTGTTTGAAAAAGCCTGTTTTTTAGCTTCAACAAACAAAGATTTTAGTCTGGTATCTTGTGGAATGATGGTTATATTTGGTTTTTTAGAAATCGTTGCTTTAGCTTGTGTAAATTCTTCTTCCAAGCTCAATTCTTCAGGCTCAATTTCAAGAACTTCATTTTGTGGAATTTCTTCTTGAATCGGTGCAGGTTGCACTGTTTCTGCTTGAGGAACTGCTTGTTCCTCTTGCTGAACCTGTTGTTGAGGTTGTTGAGTTGTTTCTTTCTTTTCTTGTTGATCAGGAAATTTTACTAAAAAGTTTGGGTTGATTTCTTCTTCGTTGTAACTGTAATTAATTCTTTGCAAGAATAAAGCATCAAGCCAATTTTGAACAACTTTGGAATCTTTGTTAAGAGTTTCAGAAATATATTTGTCTAATAAAGAAGCCGCAATTTTCAAGTTGCTTTGAATCATATTAACTTGCGGTTGAGGTTCTCTTACAAGTTGTTCAACTGTTTGTAAGTATTGTGCAACTTGTTCTTCAATTTCAGGAGGAGTTGCGATTGCTTTTATTGTATTTCTGAAATCTTTTAAGATTTGCGCAATGTTGACTTTATTGCTTCTGGCAGGTTGTTGTGGTCTTGGTGCAGATTGTTGTTGAACAGGCTGTACCATTGGTTGATAACCTGCTTGAGCAGCTTGGTATTGCATGGCATTCATCTGATGAGGTTGATTGTTAATTCTCATCGGAGGAGGGGTTTGAACTTGATAAACCTGACGGTTAGGAGTTCCGCTGTAAGCATTTTGAGCTGGTGAATATATTGCCTGACGCGGTGCGCCTGCTTGCTGTTGAATATCTTGCGCACGACCGCGAGCAACAACTTGTTGGTTCTGACGTTGCTGTTGTTGGTCTTGGGCGTTGCCGTTGTGACCGTCTTTGTCAGTACCTTCGTTACCTGCGTTATAATTGCCTGTGCCTCTTTGAGGATAAGGGCGTGGGCGCACTGTATTCATTGTGTTAAACAATATAAACCGTCCTTCCTTTAATAATATCGGAACTATTAAAGAACTCTTTATTTTTTAGGAAAAATATCATACGTTTGTACGATATTTTTTTAATGACGGTTTTAAAAAAGTCATGATAGTTGATAAAAATAATAAAGCTTTAATTTTTATCTAAATTCATTTGGTTGAAAACGACCAAAATTGTTTAAATAGCCACCAATTGGAAGCATCGTATTTGTTCTGTCATACATTTCTTGTGGAACCATTCTGGCGCGTTCTTGCGCTTCTAATCTTGCGTTATAGTCGCTATTTTTTTGATATTGTTTAACCTTAACTTCTTGATAGCAACTAACTTGAGCATTAACATCTGTCATTTCACGACATTCTTTAATTGAACTATCAAAATCAGCTTTTCTTTTGTACCAATAAGATACAGTTTCGTTCAATTTGCCGATACCTTTAGGTTCTTCAATATTAATATAAGCATGCGGAGCAAAGTCTTTCCATTCAGGTTCATTAACTCCGTTTATTGTTACTTCTTCATCCGCAATTACGGCAAATGGAACTAAAAATGCTAATAATATTAATATCTTTTTCATCAAAACAAATCCTTTTTAGCGTTATATATAATTATAGTAACATTTTGAAATGATAATTTCAAGAACAATTACTGTCAAAATCATAGTCAGCAAAATCTGCAAGATATTTTGTTATCTGATTTGCACGTCCGTTATTCACATCTGAGAATGAAATCGTAAGAGTATGTTTTGCTCTTGTAATTCCGACAAATAAAAGTTTTAAAAGTTCACTGTCTTTCTTCTCTTTTGCACTAAATGTACTCGCCTAAAAGGTAAATATATCGTGATAAATTAGTAATATGTTTTAAAATCGGTGAAATTTTGGTGCAAGTATTTCTCAGGTAAGTGCAGATAAAGCCCAATTAGTGCAAGTGTATCTCATTCTATTAAAATCGCCACAAAAGGCTTTAGGTTTCGGTTTTAGCGATTATGCCCCCATCTCACACTTGCACTTTATTTACAATGTCCTGCGAGAAAGGTCAAGTTTTATGCCAATCACATTAAGTAGTTAGAATATTGTAATGACTTTCGTTATAAGAATTTCAAATAGTGTCGAAAAATATCGATGGCGGGACTTGAACCCGCAAGGATTACTCCACATGAACCTGAATCATGCGTGTCTACCAATTCCACCACATCGACATGATATATTAATTATAGTACAAAATAGGTGGAATTGGTAAGTATTTTTCATATGGCTCATCTCGCTTACATCCAATAAAACCTTTTAAACGTGTAAAAAATACACTTTTTACAATTCTTAATAAAGTAAAAGCGATAATTGTGAAATTATCGCTAAATTATGTGTGTGTATTATAGATTTTTCTTTTTAATGCTTATTATGCAACTACATTGAATTGCTTTGATTCGTTTTGACCAGCTTGATCATTTTCACGAATCATACTGAATGTTCTGTACAACTTATAACCTAAAGCCTTTAATGGGTTTGAACTTACTGAGTCTGCATTTTGTGCGAACTCTTGGTTATGTTGAAATTTAACAGATGCATTTGGGTCTCTTAACATCAAAATAGCATTTTGAGAACCAAAATCTCTTGTCATATATTTATTATTAGAATTTTCTCTGAAGTTTACGTTTGAAATTTTAGTAATTTGCATTTCTATCACCTCTGTGAACTTTCTGTTAATTAAGTGTTTGTTTTACACTTCATTTAACAATTTCATTATGCTACATCTTAAATAAAAAGTCAAGGGGTTCTTTCTCTTTTTGTAAACTTTTGTGAAACTCAATAAATTCGAGGGTTTATAGATAAAATGTGAAAAATACACTTAAAAATAGCCCAATTGGACATTACCCATTCGGTGTATTTTTTACACTTTTTATTTGGGCATGCTTTTTCTTTTTTCTATTCCTACAAAAAAGACGCCTCTGAGCATGCTCAGAGGCGTCTTGAAATTATTATTACACAATACTTCGTTTAAGTCTTTCAGAGCGATTTTCACTCAACAAGTTTTTAAGCTTCATAATCGCTTGCGCATGCAATTGTGAAATTCTGGATTCAGAAACATTAATTGCTTCACCGATTTCTTTAAGTGTCATGTTTTCGTGGTAATAAAGAACCATGATTGTTCTTTCTCTTTCAGGTAATCTTCTCAAAGCGTTTTCAAGCTCCTTCTTAACGTCTTTTTCTTCTAATTCCTCATGTGGAGCCAAATTATGTGAATCCTGAATAGTATCAATGATTTCAATATCCCCATCTGACGAACCTTTTTTATCATAAATTGAAGTCACAGTTGTATCATCTGAGAGCAACTGTTCAACTTTTTCTCTTTCTATCCCCATGAAGTTTGCAATTTCCGTGTTTGTGGCAGCACGTCCAAATTGTTTTTTAAGTTCTTCTTGGGCTTCTTTTACATCTTTAATTTTTCGTCTTACGCTTCTTGGTAGAAAATCTTGAGAACGAATTTTATCAATAATATTTCCTCTAATACGAACAAGTGCGTAAGTTTCAAATCTCGCTCCCATTTTAGGTGAAAATTTTTCTACTGCGTCAATTAAACCTTCCACACCATAGCTTGAAATATCTTCATAGGAAAATGTTGGTGGAAGTGCAACTTTAACACGTCCTACAACATAGCGCGTAAGATAAATGTATTGAAGGATTAAGGCATCTCTCAATTCTTTGTTATCATGATCAGCAAAATACTGAGTCCACATTTTCGCTAACTCTTCATTCGTAACCTTTTTTATTTTATTGTATGATGAGATATCTTGTTCCATCCCTCTGTCCTAAAACATGTCTCATTCTATTGTAACGTTTTGTAACAAAATTGCTATCGTGTATATGGATGAATTTATTCAAATATATTGAAGATTCAGTAATAAAAGTCCTTCTCAAACAATATTTTTTTTGTAAAATAGGAATGGAATTAAGAATTATGGAGTTTAATAAATGAGAAAAAAACTTAAGACACTACTATGCGCCTCAGCATTGTTGGCGTCCTTTTATTCTGGGTGCATTTATGCTGCAGATAATATAATAATTGATACAGAAGATTATAAGATAACAGAAGGTCAGCAATCTTTTCAAAATATTGAAGTTATTGCTCCAGGGAAATTAACCATAAGCAACGGCGCCACAGTTATTTGTGACAACTTGCATAATGGCAATCAAGTTAATAACTTCGGTAAATTTGCACCTTCACAACTGGATAATCAGGGCGAAATAACTAACAATTTAACAGGAATTATAGATTCTAACATTACAAATAATGATACAATTAACAATTTTGGTAACATAGATGCAAGATCTCTTGAAAATAACGGTACCATTTCAAGTAGCGGCAATTTAACAATTCATAGCGGAACTAACTACAACAAAATCGAACAAAAAGATATTACATTTAATGGTAATTTCACAAATGATAAGACTCTAATTTCTACAGGTACTTTTACAAATAATCATGTAATTTCAGGTGGAAATAATTCTGAATTAACCATTAAAAATGGAGAAAATACTAGCGAAATTA
>ERZ1034878.849-NODE-849-length-12643-cov-11.586432_pt1 | contig 12643 bp, 12 predicted proteins | sample MGYA00520593_ERZ1034878 | MGnify/ENA primary metagenome ERZ1034878 (study PRJEB33766, sample SAMN09781724) | gut metagenome | biome: gut microbiome | host: Homo sapiens | place: Madagascar | study: EMG produced TPA metagenomics assembly of the PRJNA485056 data...
TAATAAGTAAATAAAATAAAAATTATTTATGAAAAAGGTTGAGAATATGAAAAAATATTTTATGATACAAGAGTTGATGAAAGTGAAAAGCCACCTAATTGATGGCTGGAACGACACGCACCTCGGGGGGGGGGCAACCGTCACGGAGCACGTGTAGCTTGTTTGTTTGAAGATTTAGCAGCTAAGTTGATTTCGTGTCGGCATAGCAATGCCGACCTACATAAAAAATCCGCGTTTACTCTTGCAGAGGTTCTCATCACCCTTGGCATCATCGGCGTTGTTGCAGCACTTACAATTCCTTCTATTGTTGCACATTATAAAAAACAAGAGGTTACAACAAAATTAAAAACTGTTGAAAGCTTGTTTACTCAAATGCTTAATTTTTCAATCGCAGAAAACGGAGATCCTCAAAATTGGGATTTAGGTGCAAGCTATGGTGTTGATGCAGGAAGTGGAAATGCTGAAAAAACACTTATTAGAATAACGGAAAAATACTTTTTACCATATTTAAAGACAAGTAATTATTATGGCTATGTAAGTTTGAAAGATGCTGGATATCCCGTATATTATAAAGTTGATGGAAGTTTACAAAAATGGAATCTTGAAAGTTCTGATGCTAAATACTGTATTATTGAGTTAGCAAATGGCATGACTACCTTTCTTCGAATGGATTATTCTAATGAATTTACTATGCTAAATTTAATTATATATGTCGACATAAATGGGAAAAAAGCCCCAAATATCTGGGGGCGTGATACGTTTGAAGCGGATATTGATGTTAGAAAAGGGAAATTTTATTGGAGTGGATCTGGGTATGGACGAGAGAAATTGAAAAATTTCTGTGCTGACAAATATGCATATGTTTGTGGTGCATTAATATGGCTTGATGGCTATGAAATCAAACCTGATTATCCTATTAAAATCTAAAAAGTAGCGAGGTTTGGACATATTTGCCCTATAATAGCCAGATTCTGAATAAGACGAAAAATTAATGCTTGTCGTTTGTATTGTTTTTTGTGCCGCTCGTTGTTACAGGCGGTTATGGAGTAAGATCCTTTCCTAAATATCCTACAAGAAATTTAAATCTCTGAATCGCCACTTCATAAGGCAGTGCTATTTGTTCATGTGTTCTTGGTTCTTGTAGTACTACTCTCCCAAGTTCGTCATCAACATTTTTCACAGTGTAGCAATGCCAATCAACGAAAGTCGTCGGACGCTTAAACCCTGTTCCGAGAACAAAACAACTGTCCTTATCATTAGCGATTTTGGAGAAGGTATCAATAACTTTATCCGCATTCTGTTTAAGTGTCATGTGTGGTGTTTTTTCGTTGATAATTCTCGGTTTTATACCAGTAAACATTTCCATAAACCTTGATGGGTTGTTGTATTCAAAGGGTTCATAGCCAAATGCCAATCTGTTAATAATTGATTTTTTGAAAGGGTTTTCAATTATTAATTGGCGCATAGCAAGTTCTACAGCTTTTAAAATTGGATTGTGTATCTGTGGGGTTGGGTGTTTTTTACCGGTTGAATCTGCAAGTGAAATACTATCCATAAATTCTTGGCTGATAAAAAAGTCTTTTGCACCATCTTTAATTTTAGAAAATCTGACGACATAACCTCTTTCATCGTGCGCTATATGGGTTTGTAAAATTTTTTGCCCCTTTGAACTGCGTGAAAAAGCATTTAAAGAACTCACAAGATAACAATCATGAAAAATCTGTCTTGCGCGGGATAAATCCTGTATATCATTTAAACCTATAGGTTTCATACTTTTATTAAATCACGTAAAAATTTTTTCTGAACACCAAAAGGTCTAATCTTTAAGTAATGTTTAGATAAATATTTCGAGTTAGAATCGAATTATACTAGTTCTCCAAAAATTATTCCATTTTCTTGTTTTGTAATTTTGACATTTTGTAGGGAGTTGAATTTACTTTCATCTTTGGAATTCACAATAATTGTCAGGTAATTCCTTGTTACGCCCTTCAATAGTCCGAGTTTTTTGTCAAAATGTTTTTCGATTAAAACTTCGTGAGTTTTCCCGATATTTTTCTCAATAAATTCTTTTCTTTTGATAAAAGAGAGAGCTTTTATAATATCCGCACGCATCTGCTTTGTTTTGTCATCTAGCTGGTTTGGAGATTTTGCACCAATTGTACCTTCTCGGACAGAGTATGGAAAAACGTGAATTTGCGAAAGTCCAGATTTTTGTAAATTTTCAATAGTTGTTTGAAAATCTTCTTCTGTTTCGCCTGCAAAGCCTGCAATAATGTCACTACCCAAAAATGGAAGTTCAAACATTGAATTAATTTTTTCAATTTGCGCGAGGTAATCATTTGTTTTATAAAACCTGTTCATAGAACGAAGAGTCTTGTCGCAAGCGGATTGTAGCGAAAGATGAAAATGTGGACAGAATTTCTTTGATTTTTGCAAGTAGTCAAGGATTTCGTCTGTGATTTCAGACGGATTAAGCGAGCCGAGCCTGTATCTTTCAATCGTTGTTTTTTCTTCAATAGCTTTGAGCAAATCCATAAACGGGTGGTTTATATCCTTGCCCCATTGTCCGATGTGAATTCCTGTTAGGACAACTTCTTTAAATCCGTGTTTTGAAAAATTATTGATTTGTTCGACGATAAAATCAATGTCGGCACTTCTGCTTTTGCCTCTCGCAAACGGAATTATGCAATAAGAACACCTGTTGTCGCACCCGTCCTGAATTTTTAGGCTGGCACGAGTTTTTGTCATGTCGGTTAGGACGATTTTGCTAAAATCTGTTCTTTGCATAATGTCAGAAACGGAACAAATTTTGTCATTCGACTTTTCAGAATTTGTCGCTTTTTGAGTTAAAATGTCTGCAATATGAAGCTTTTCGTCGTTTCCGATAACCATATCAACAAACTCGTTTTCAAGCAATTTAGCTTTTTCAACTTGTGCAACACAACCTGTGATAATATTTATAATATTAGGATTTTTGTGCTTTGCTGCACGAAGATGATACATTGCTTCATTATCGCTTTTATGGGTAACTGTGCAAGAATTCAGAATATAAAAATCTGCATCTTCAAGTTTTTTTACTTGTGTAAAATTTGTATTTGTCAGGTTTTCGACGATTATTGAGCTTTCAAATTGGTTCGCTTTGCAGCCCATTGTGTGAATGTAAAATTTGTTCATATATATATGATAATTGAAATAAAAACTTATGTAAATATTTATGACGAAAATGAGTTGTAATAGCAAAAAAATTTACTTTTGGGTTTTAATAGAGTATAATTGACGCAAGAAAGTGTAGGTGTGTGTATGCAAATTTCAGCAATTTCGGCTCCTAATTTTAGAGGAAATAGAGATAACGTAGATGCATTAATTGGTTTAGATGATAATTCATTGAGAAAAATTGCTTATGCTCAAACAGAAGCAAAGTATAATGATAAAAAATCAAAAAGAATATCAAAAGCTTTGATATATGGAACACCGCTTGCAGCAGGACTTGCAGCGGCTGTATTTACGAAAGGTAAATCAAAAATCTTTTCTAAAGAAGTTACAGGACTAGGCGCAAGACTTGCAGAAGGCTTGAAAACAACAGGTCTTTGGGCTGCATCTTTGGCTGCAATTTCAGCAGTTGGCTTCGGGAAAGAAAAACTTTCCGAAAACTCAAAATCTGTTCGTAAATTTGACAACAACCACCCATTCATTTCTATGCTCGGAACTTTGGCGGTAGCATTTGGTGCTATGAGCTTGGTTAATAGGGGCGGACGTATGTTAGGAAGAGTTAACGCTCCTAAATTTATGCAAAAAGCAACTGTAAGTGTTGACAAGTTTTTGAACGGTAACAAAAAAGTTGTCGGTATGAAAAATACTGTTAAGGGTTGGCTTGCAAAAACTCCGGAAGGCGTAAAAGATTTTGCAAAAGGTGCATTGAGCTGGGCTCCGACAATGATGTTGTTCGGTGGAGTTTTTGGAGGCGTAAGCAGTACAAGTGCTAAAAACAGAGATTTTGTAAAGAATTATGCTAATTTGAGAGATAAACAAACTCAAGTTGCACAAGCAAGAGTTCGTGAACTTTCAATGGAAAATGATTTCTTAAAAACTGATCCGCAAAATGTCGAAGATTTGGAATTGTTGCACAATCCGACAGCCGGCATGGAAGATTTAGTGTAAGACGGTAAGTGTTAGTGTGTAAAGAAAACGAAACTTTCATATTTTGAAGATTTCGTTTTTTTATGGTTGCAGAAAATTTTAAAATATAGTATAATTATTATTAGATGTAAATTAGATATCATGAATTGAGAGGAGTAAAATATGAGCCAACTTGGTATAAAAAACTGTTGTCGGGGGGGGGGGCAAAGGCTTAGCTTTTACTTTAGCTGAAGTCCTTATTACTCTTGGAATTATTGGAGTTGTTGCGGCGCTGACTTTGCCTAACTTGGTCGCAAATTACAAAAAACAGGTTTTAGTTACCCAGTTGAAAGCTGAAGTCAATATAATAGAGAATTCATTTAAGAAAATTTTAGCAAATGAAGGAGTGGACGATCTAAATAATACTCCACTATTTAATGTAAGTGGTTTTGATAAAGATTATTATATTTCTCAAACAGGTTTTAGTGAAATTCCTTATGACTCTGAAATGAAATTTGTACAAGAAATAAAAGAGAAAAGTCGTTCTAACCCTTACCCTATATTTTATATAAATAATGGTGGTTGTTTTGCTGTTAAGACTACTGGGTATATAGTTGGGGTTTATAAGCATCCGGAAGTATATGTTGATGTGAATTGTGATAAAAGTCCTAATCGGTTAGGCTACGATCAGTTTATGATTTATTTTGATGTTTTTGGGAAATTAGTAGTATCATCTCTTTATGATCAGATGTGTGTTGATTTAGTGAATACACCAGAAATGTCTATAAATCATTATTATGGTGATTATGTAGGACGTGCCTGTTTTGATAAAGTAGTACGAGATGGTTGGAAAATAAATTATTGAAGCTTGTTCTGTGTTCATTTTGCTTATTCACTTTCCTTAATATTTCGTTATTTTTTTACGCGTTTAAGTTATAATAAAACGATGTAGGGATAGACTTTAAAAGGGAAAGAGGTTTATATGGCATTAAGATATGATGCAGGCGAAGTTATAACCGCAATGGTTACTCCATTTAATTCCAAAAGAGAAATTGACTATGATAAAGCAGAAGAGCTTACAAAATATTTGATAAATAACGGTAGCGATGCATTATTGGTTGCCGGAACGACAGGCGAAGGTCCTACTCTTACGCACGAAGAAGAATTTGAGCTTTTGAGTACTGTAAAAAGAGCAAATGCAAACAAAGCAAAAATTATAATGAATGCAGGTTCAAATTGCACAGAAACAGCTATTCGCTCTGCAAAATGGGCGCAAAAAGAAGATGTCGACGCTATTCTGTCAGTTGTTCCATACTATAACAAGCCATCACAAAACGGCATGATAGAACACTTTTCAGCAATTGCGGAAAGCGTCGATTTGCCGATTATTCTCTACAATATCCCCGGACGTACAGGTGTAAACATGCTTCCTGAAACAGTTGCAACTTTGGCTGAAAAATATTCAAATATTGTTGCTATTAAGCAAAGTTGCGGAAATATGGACGCAATTACAGAAATGAAATTGTATTGTCCTGAAGATTTTTCAATCTATTCTGGTGATGACAGTTTGACGCTTCCAATGATGTCATTGGGTGCAAGAGGCGTGATTTCAGTAGCTTCTCATATCTTTGGTAAAGAATTGAAATCTATGATTAGAAATTATAAAACAGGAAACTCTATTGCTGCATTGAATATGCATAAAAGATTATATCCTGCGTTTAAAAAATTGTTTATGGCTCCAAATCCGACTCCTGTTAAAGCTGCACTTGCTCATAACGGAATAATTGAAAATGTTGTCAGACGTCCGCTTGTTGAGCTTTCTCAGGCAGATAAAAAAGAATTGTTTATGGTGCTTGACGAAGTTAAAATTAGCCAAGATGAACTATAAATAAATTTTTATATTTGTAATAAATATAGAAATAAACTAAAAAAATAAAATCAGATATATAAGAAAAGGACAAAAAAGATGAAAAACAAAATTTTGATGTTTTGGTTTATCGTAGCGATAGTGATTGTATCATCAATTCTTATCCTTGTTAAACCGGCAAAATTAGGACTTGACTTGGTTGGAGGTTCAAGACTTGTGCTTGAAGCCGAAACAACTGATTCAATTGCCAAAATTACACCTGATGTTATGAACAGATTGCAATTCGCAATCGAGCAACGTGTAAACAAGCTCGGTGTTGCAGAAACTGTTGTTCAACAGGTTGGTGAAAAAAGATTGTTAATCGAAATTCCAAACGTTACTGATTTGAAAGAAGCAAAAGCTTTTATCGGTGAAACTGCTCAATTGGAATTCAAAAAAGAAGGTAAAGCTGCTGACGGCTCACCTATCTGGGTTTCTACAGGCTTAACAGGTCAAGACTTGGCAAAATCAACTCTTAGCACTGATGCATCAGGGCAATGGGTTGTTTCTTTGGAATTTAACGCTGCCGGAGCTAAAAAGTTCGCGGATTTGACAAAATCCCTTGTCGGACAACAAATGGCTATCTTCTTTGATGGCGAACTTCAATCAGCTCCTCGTGTAAACGAAGCTATTTACGGCGGTAAAGCTCAAATTTCAGGCGGTGACAGCGGATTTGCTTATGATGAAGCTGAAAGAATGGTAAACTTGCTTAATGCAGGTGCTTTGCCTGTTCCGGCTAAAATTGTTGAAGAAAACACAGTTGGCCCAACTCTTGGTGCTGATAGTGTTGCAAAGTCTAAAAAAGCCGGTATAATCGGTCTTTCTGCCGTAATGTTATTTATGATTGCGTTCTATCACGTTCCTGGTTTGATTGCAGATATCGCATTGATTATTTATAGTTTAATCTTGTTTGCGTTGTTCAAAACAATCCCTGTAACCTTGACTCTAGCCGGTATTGCCGGTTTTATCTTGTCAATCGGTATGGCGGTAGATGCAAACATTCTTATCTTTGAAAGAACTAAGGAAGAATTGAGAGAAGGCAGAAACTTGTTTACTGCTATCAATTCCGGTTTTGACAGAGCATTCACAAGTATTTTCGATTCAAACATGACAACAATTATCACTTGTACAATCCTTTATTTGCTTGGAACAAGTGTTGTTAAAGGTTTTGCATTAACTCTTGCAATCGGTGTTATCGTATCAATGTTCAGTGCAATTACAGTTACTAAAAACTTTATGCACTTGATATTCGGTACAGGCGAACTTAAACACCCTGCATTGTTCGGTTTGAGAAGTGATGAGATCGGACAAAGTTATGAAGCGTCTGAAACAAAACGTGAAAAAGCTCGTTTTGGTATTTTGGACTAATGAATTGAGAAATTAGAAAGGTAAAAACAATGATAAATACAGGTAAAAAACACTTGGTTCATGTTGTAAAATATAGATGGTGGTGGATGCTTCTAACGACAATCCTTCTAGTCCCTGGGATTATCGCAATGATTTATTCATCAGTAACTTATGCAAACCACGCACCTTTGAAAGTTGGTATCGATTACACTGGTGGTACGATTTTGCAATACGGACTTGAGCAAAAACTTAATAACAGTGATGTTACAAAAACTAGAGATAAGTTGGAAAAAGTCGGGATTGAAAATCCTTACATTCAGATTTTGAACGTAAACAACACTCAACAAGAAAATACAAAATCTAATATTAACTCAATAATTTCTATCAGAACGAAATTTATTGATAAAGATGCAAACACAACTGAGGTTATTACAGATCAGTTGAAAAGCGAATACCAAAACCCTGAATTGATTTCAGTTAGTTCTGTTGGACCTACAATGGGTAAAGAGTTGTTTAAAAACTCATTGATTGCAGTGACTTTGGCATTCTTAGGAATTGTTGCTTATTTGTCATTCAGATTTAGATTTGATTATGCATTGGCTGCGATTTTAGGCGTATTTCATGATGTTGTGTTTGTAGTGGGTGTATTTTCAATTCTCGGACTTTTGTATAATGTTCAGGTTGACGGCTTGTTTATTACAGCAATTTTGACCGTAATCGGTTTTTCTGTTCACGATACAATCGTTGTATTCGACAGAATTCGTGAAAATTTGAGATACTACTCAAAGAAAATGTCGTTTGGAGAAATTGTTGATGCGTCAGTAAATCAAACTTTGACAAGAAGTATCAATACATCATTAACAACATTGATTACATTGTTGGCACTATACCTTTGGGGTGGTGTTACAACAAAAGACTTCGTTCTTTGTATGATTTTAGGTATCGCAATCGGAACATATTCAAGTATCTTCTTCTGCAGTATGTTGGTTGATTTCTGGAATGACAAGCAACAAAATGCGGTTAAGACAGTTGCTTAATTTTAATTAAAAAGAAACAAAAAAGACCTCTTTTTATAGAGGTCTTTTTTTATGTGTAAAAGTGTAATGACTTAGATATTACCAAGAATACGTAGTTTGCCAACCTCTTCCAAAATATGCAAAAAAAGAAGGCACCAAATTCGGTACCTTCTCTTTATTAACCTCTTAGCAAATAACTATTTTGCTTGTAATTTATTTACAGCAATAGTTAATCTTGATTTTTTTCTAGCAGCTGTGTTTTTGTGCAAAATACCTTTAGAAACTGCTTTGTCGCATAGTTGGTATGCTTTTGACAATGCTGTGTTCAATGCATCTTTATCTTCACCTTGCGCAAGTTCTAGAACTTTTTTAACCGCAGTTTTGATAGATGTTCTGAAAGCTTGGTTTCTAAGTCTATTTCTTTCAGCTACTAATACTCTTTTTTTAGCAGATTTAATATTTGCCATTTTATTTGCCTTTCTTTACTCTTGCGTTCGGCTAATGACACCGAACAATCTTGAGGATTGTGAGTACCCATAATTTAAACGAAAAATAACAAAAATGCAAGCAGTTTGTAAAGATAATTAAGCAATGTTCAATTGTTTTACCAAGGATAATCGTCGCTGATTTTCCAACCATCAATCAGAATTAAAGCTCCGCAACTATATCCCAAATAAATGTCAGATTTATCGTTTTTATTACAGCCATATCCATAACCATCTCCATTGATTAAAATATTCCTATCAAAATAAGGAGATTGATTCCAAAATTTAATAAAATGTTTATCAACATCTCCCGTAGCATAATTTCTTCCGTCAAAGACAAAAACATCTCGTCCAATTCTGTTTGGTCCTTTTACCCCATTTATATCTGCAAAAATCCACAGATATCCTTGTCCTTCTTGGGTTTTATTAAATAAAAATAATTGTCCGTCGAGTGATTTTACACTTGCAATATAAGAGTCGCTACTTGCGGACAAAACAGTTCCATTAGCTAAATTCGTTATTTTATAATCCTTATCTATCCATGTCAAACTTTTTTCGCCTTGAAAATATGGAAGATAGTATGTTTGAACATATTTTTTTATATCTTTTTGAAACAATAAATCGTTATCCCAAGTTTGCATTTCTCCGTTTTCAACCTGAGAAAGTTTTGACGCATTTGATAATGTTGTATAGGCTTTTTTTAATTGAACAATAGTTTCCTGTTTTTGGTAGTTTGTGATGACCGTCGGCAAAGTAAGTGCCGCAACAACACCGATTATGCCGAGGGTAATGAGAACCTCAGCGAGGGTAAAGGCGGGTTTCTTAGCAGCTAGGGGCTGGAAGCCAAGCAGTTTTGCTGTTTGTGTGGTGTCGGGGGGGGGGCAAGCCTTTCATTATTATTAAACAATTTATACCTCTTTCTTCTTAATTATGTTCTTATTATTTAATATTTAGCAATGTTTGTCAATCTTTTAATTATGATAAAAAAATATCTTGTTATAAAAATGCTACTGTTGTCGTACTTTTAGGGGAAATCTGTTAAAAAATGTAACAAATATACACAAGAATTAGTTCTAAAGGATTATTTTTTTTAGACATTTGTGGTATAAATTATATATAAGTAAGAATTATAGTATATAATAATTCGTTTAAATAAGATATGGAGGCACAGATGTCAGTAGGACAATTCGTATTTATGTTACATAGCCATCTTCCTTATTACAGAAAAGCCGGTATGTGGCCTTTTGGGGAAGAAAACCTTTATGAATGTATGGCTGAAACTTACATTCCTTTGTTGAATGCAATTTCAGAATTGTACGACGAAGGAATTAAGGCTAAGTTGACAGTAGGTATTACACCTATTCTTGCGGAACAATTGAATGATGAACACTTGAAAGAAGGGTTTATCAAATATGTTGATTCCAGAATTGCACAGGTTTCTAAAGATTTGGACAGATATCCGGATCCTGAAGTGCCTCATTCTCAACACCTAAAATATTTGGCTAAATACTATTTTGATTGGTTTTCAAATATAAAAGATTCTTTTATTAACAAGTATAATAAAGATTTGATTGCTCAGTTCAAAAAGTTCCAAGATTTAGGTTGTATTGAAATTACAACATCAGGTGCAACCCACGGATTTTCTCCATTGTTGGCAACAGATAGCAACTTGAATGCTCAATTCAAAGTTGGTTCTGATACAACAAAGAGATTGTTTGGAAAGAAAGCGTGCGGTTGCTGGTTGCCTGAATGTGCGTACCGACAAGGTTATGAATATGTTGGCAAAGATGGCAAAAAACATTGGCGTCCGGCAATTGAAGTTACTCTTCAAAATAACGATATTGAATATTTCTTTACAGAATCTCACGTAATCGAAGGTGGTAATTCTATCGGAAACAGACGTGTAATCGGTGTTTACGGAAATATTGAATATATTCCGCTACCGGATAGACCGGCAACAGGTTATGATACATATTCTGCTTACTGGCTTCCAGATGCACAAGTTGCAGTTATGGGACGTAACGAAAGAGCTGGTTATCAGGTTTGGTCAGCGGCTGATGGATACCCTGGTGATGGTGTTTACAGAGAATTCCACAGAAAAGATGCAAAATCTGGTATGCACTACTGGAGAATAACATCTCCTAAGACTGATTTAGGCGACAAAATGCTTTATGATCCTGTTTTGGCATTAAATAAAATTAATGAAAACTCAGATCACTACACAACTTTGATTTATCACATGCTTAACGACTACAAAAAAGCAACAGGTAAAGAAGGTTTGGTAATGGTTTCATTTGATACTGAATTGTTCGGACACTGGTGGTTTGAAGGTGTTGAATTTATTAAACAAGTTATTAAAAAGTTCAACGCATACTTGCCAGAAGTTGAAAGAATGACTGCAGGCGAGTACGTTCATTCTCACCCACCAAAAGAAGCTATCCAAATTCCAGAAAGCTCTTGGGGGCAAGGCGGACACTTCTATGTATGGAATAACCATTTGACAGAATGGATGTGGCCTATTATTCATGCTTGCGAAAAAAGAATTTGTGCAATTGCCGATAAGTATTCAGAAATTCCTGATAACAAGTTGCTTTTGAGAGCGTTGAAACAAATGGCGCGTGAAAACTTGTTGTTGCAAAGTTCAGACTGGCCGTTCTTGATTACAACATGGCAGGCTAAGGATTACGCAACAGACAGATTTAGAGAGCATGTTGACAGGTTTGAAACAATTTGCGATATGATTGAAAGTGGTAATATTGACGAAGCTAAATTGAAAGAAATCGAAGATATTGACAACTGCTTCCCAACAATTGATTACAGAGTTTATCAGTCAATTGAAGAAGGTGTGATTCCGCAACAGTCAGCAAAATTGGCTCCGCTGTATAAATAATCAGACACAGAATTTATAAATTATGAAATGGGCTTCTTTCTTAAATGGATAGGGCTCATTTCTTTTGCATAAAACAGCGATTGCTTTCTGGGTAAAGTAATTCCGGTCGTTTAAGTGTTAATAAAAATTCTTCTTCGCCTGAGATATTAATTCTTCGAATTTTGTCAAATGAGATTTTTGAGTCTTGGTTAAGTCCTACAAAATATTTCGAGAAAGAGTCTTTGTATTTTTGAAAAACGTTTGTGGCAAAATCTGCCACTCCAATCCAAGGATCGATAATAATTGTGTCTCTATCAATTTTGCCGGAATATGGCTTTCCGCTTCTGTTGAACACACAAACGGCATGGTCTTGTGATAATTTGTCTATTTTTAGACAGGCTGTATATGCATTTTCAATTCTATTTAGTCTTAAAATTGCAGCGGAAAGGAAAGCGTCTTCTCCGCAATTGCCGAGTTTGTTGTACTTAAATTGTCCTAAGATTGCGCCAACGGTTTTAAAATCTCCATTCCTATGGACTCGCCATTCTTCTCGAGCACGATTTATTTTCTCAACAAGCCTTGTTTGCCATTCAAATATTCTAACTATTTTGTGTTCTTCAGGTATTTTGAATAAATTAACATAAGGAAATTTTGTAAATTTGTCATATAGAGTAGGGTGTTTGTATGCTAAATCAGTTACTGGAATTGTAATTTTTGTTGATGATATGTGAGGGAAAGATTTAACTTTTTGGCATACCCATTGTGCATCACGAATTTCAGGACATCTTGATGAGAATGAAGGTTGTTTAATTTGTTGAGAGATAGTGTTCACTGGGGTTTAAAGAGCTGTAAAGGATAAAAATTGACAAATAATTGTAAATATTTACATATATTTACATAGATT
>ERZ1034878.853-NODE-853-length-12565-cov-9.975620_pt1 | contig 12565 bp, 9 predicted proteins | sample MGYA00520593_ERZ1034878 | MGnify/ENA primary metagenome ERZ1034878 (study PRJEB33766, sample SAMN09781724) | gut metagenome | biome: gut microbiome | host: Homo sapiens | place: Madagascar | study: EMG produced TPA metagenomics assembly of the PRJNA485056 data set...
TCTTTTAAAAATCTATAATTATCTTCCATTTTACAATCCTTAATTTAGCTATAAATTACCATGAATAGGTGAGTTTTACAAATATTCTTAATACCATTCAGGATAATAAAAATGTTTAGCTTCTTGAATTGTTTTAAAGCATGGAGTTTCGCTTCCTTCCCCGCCATCAGGTATTGGTTCGAAGCTATTACCTACTTGTTGCATGATTTTATGGTGTCCTACATAATGTCCGATTGGCGTATATAAAACATACCTGTACCCGTAAGCAGGGCTTTTCTTATCATAAATTGCTACGATTTTTTCAGAAACTTGTTCGTTGCGTTCTGCATAACTTTTGTAGTTAGGAGTAATCCAAACAGTATTACCTTTAAAATCTCTTACCTTTTGTTGCTGTTTGTTAAAATCGTATGCAAAGGAAGATGATTTGCAAAATAATATTAGAATTAAAACTAAAAATATCTTTTTTATGTTACTTCTGCTCATAATTTTACTCCATGTTAATTGTAGATATAAATCTAAATCTTGTCAATTCAGGGCACGTTTTAGTTAAATAAAAGTGGGAAATTGCTAATGCAATTTCCCACTTTAGATTTTCTATTTATTGATTAAAATTTATATTCAGGAATTACAAACACTTCGTTATTTGCATCTTTTTCTACAAATTGCAAATAATAATCTAAAGCTTTTTCTTTAGAGTTTTCATAAAATTCATCAGAAATAAGTTCTTTATGTAATTCAGTTCTATCGCCTGAATAATTGCCCAAAACTCTTGAGAATTTTTCAATCATTTCAAGGTTTTCTCCGCCTGCATAAGCTTTTGTTTTAGCGTCTGTTCCTGATGGTCTGATTTCAACATATTTATCACTGAATTCTAAATATGTGCCGTCACCAACAAATTTAACGGATTTTAAATTATCAAAACTTAATTCTGCAAACGCACCATTAAGAACTTTTTTCACGGCATTAATATCTGCAATACCTTCTCTTACTGCAATTGCAAGTGATAAGAAGAACAAATCATTTTTAGTTCTTTGTTTTTCACCTTCAACTTTTGCGAGTTTAAGTTTTTCAATATCAGGTTCTGATTCGTTGTAATAAGCGATATCTTCTCTAACGTCGTATTTTGCAATGATATTGTTTTCATCAAAAATTTCTACCAAATATTCAGAAAGAGTTTTGTTATCTTCTTCCAACTTAGCAGCAAGCGCAGACGCTACAATGATAGCTTCTGTTGCACTCTTTTCACGCATTGCGATTGCTTTTCTACCGGCTAAAGATTCAATTAAGTCTTCTGAACCCATAATCATACCGCCTGATTCTTCGCCGCCGAAGATTAATCTTGGTTGAACGCCCAAATTGATTGAATTACCGAATACGTCATCCACAACAACTTCTTTATCAGGATTGTTTTTAAGTTGCAATTCAACTTTCTTCATAATGTTTGCAATTTCTTTAAAACCGACAGGAACGTTTACAACTTTGATTCCGTGTGATTTTGCCCATTCATCCCAGCTAAGAGCAGAAGCAGTTGTCTTAATCATAAATCTTGGGTGGTTTTTGAATTTGCCGTGTGATTTAAGTTGTTTAACACGATAGTTCATAAGCATTAAGAACGCTTGGTTTGCACTGTATACGGTCAAAATTCTGCTTTCATTAAGTTTGATATAAGAAATGCCGTAATCATCAAGCATAGGTTCGTTTCCGATAGCTTCAATTTGGCAAACTGTTAATCTGTCGTGGTCAGGGTCTGTAATCAAAACAATTGTTCCCAAAGGACAATCAGCAAGAACTTTTTCATAATGCAAAGATTCAATTACAGGGAAGAATTTTTCTCCGTTTGGTCTTTTTGCCAAAACAGTTGCATCTACTGAATAATCATAGAAACATTTGTTACCTTTAGGGTCAGTATCGTACTTGCCGATTGAATGGAAAAACGGATCTTCTTCCGTATTATTCCAAACGTACTTGTCTTGAATGCCTAATTTTTCTAAAACTCTGCTCAATGTTCTATATGCACAGCCGCCAACGCATTCAACAAACAATTTTGATTTCATTTTTTTAACGCTGTCTAAATTTTGTGCAACGCCTGATTTTAAATATTCAACATATAAATCAACGCCGTCATTAAGTTTTGACATGATTTCTTCATCAATTAACGCATCATTTCTAGCTGCAATTTTTATTTCATAAGAACCTTCTTTTTCTACAATATCAAAAATTTCTTGAATTTTGTTTACAAATTCTAAAGATTCTTCAGGTAAGTACTGACTGCCTTGTGAGTTCAAGTCTTTTGTCGCAGTTTTAACCGAAATACCGTGGCTTGAAGTTATGTATTCACCGCCAACAAGGTCTAATTTAAACGCCAAGAATGAAGCCAGCCATATTGGAATAGTTCTTCTTTCTTTTGGCGTAAGTGTTTTAATACCTTGTGCAGCTTGAATACGAGCAATTGCATCAAGATATAATTCTGAATTGTATCTAACTTCACTACCAACAAGTTTTAGAACCTGTTTACCTTCGTATTTTTCACGCGCAACAAGAGCTTTTGCTAAAGTTGCAAGCACAATTCCTACAAGGTTAATCGGAAATCTTGTATCTTGTGAGAACAAAATATTTTGAGGTCCGCGAATACCTGCAGTTGAAACTTTTGCTTCTTTTGAATAATTAGCAAACCATTCAAGAAGATTTAAACCTTCAGGGTTTTCTTCCGAATGTGGATAAAGGTGTGCTTTTTTAAGCGTAAAAGTGAATTCTCCTTCGTTATCAAAATTTAATAAATCAGAATTTTTTATATAATCAGGAGTTTTTTCAAAAACATTTTTGAACAACTCTTTTTCAAGTTCACAGCTTGGTTCTCTTTTTAACATAATTCTCTCCTATCTGTCAGGGTATATTATAACATAAATACTGTTAAATAGTGATATTTAAGATAAAATAAAGGCGCAGCCGAAGGCTGCGCCTTTACCAAAATTAACAATTCAAAAAAACTATTTTTGAATATCCTTAACAGACAAAGCGATTCTGTGTTCTTTTGGAGTGAATTTCTTAATAAGAACGTCAACTTCTGAACCAACTTTGAACATGTTGAACGGATTTACATTTTCATCAGACATTTCTGAAACAGGCAATAATGCTTCAACACCAGGGAAGATGTTAATGAATGCGCCAAAAGTAGTAACTTTGTTTACAGTACCTTTAACGATTTGACCTTCTTCAAATTGTCCTTCGATTTGTTGCCAAGGATTTTCACCCATTCTCTTAAGAGATAGAGAAATTCTCTTCAATTCAGTATCAATCTTAATGATTTTAACTTCGATTGTGTCACCTAAAGTGATAACATCTGAAGGGTGTTTAATTCTTTGCCAAGAAATTTCAGAAATAGGTAGTAAACCGTCGATGCCGTTGATGTCAACGAAAGCACCGAAGTCAGTGATTCTTACTACGTTACCTTTAACAACTTGACCTTCTTCCAAAGAAGAAAGAACATTATCAACAACTTGATCTCTTTGTTCAGCAACAGCTTGTCTTTGAGATAAGATAAGTTTGTTTTTCTTAGGATCAGCTTCAAGAACTTTAACTTCGATTTTTTGGTCAATTAAACCATCGAATGGAGTGCCAGTTCTCAATTGAGAAGATGGGATGAAACCTTTAAGGTCTGCAACGTCAACCAAAACGCCGCCTTTAACAGTTGAAACAACTTTAGCAAGGATTGTATCGCCTTGGATTTTAGCGTCATTAAGTTGAGCCCAAGCTTGAGCAAATGCGATTCTCTTAAGAGATAATTGCATAGCATCTTCATTGTTTTCTTCTTTTAATACGTAGAATTCTCTAACGTCGCCGATTTCTAATTCTTCAACGTCGCTTGATAATTCTCTGTTTGATAAGAATGCTTCCATTTTAGCACCCTTAACGCTTACAAGATAACCATCTTGTTCTTTTTTAATTACTGTACCTTCTACGATATCAGCAACTGTGTTAGATTTAGCAAAGCTTTCTTCTAACAGCATTTCAAATTCGTCTTTAACTTCTGTTGTCATTTTTTATTTTCCTTTCTTTATATGTTTTATTTTTTTATCCTATCAATTACTTTATCAATAATTTTTTGTGGAGTAGATGCGCCGGCTGTAATTCCGATTGATTTAACTCCTTCTAAATCGTTTTTATCTAATTCTGTATCGTTTTCGATATGAATTGTTTTTGTACAATTTTTTAAAATTTCTGCCAAATGACTTGTATTAGCACTTTTCCTTGAACCAACAACTATCATCAAATCGCTTTCTTTTGCAAGTTCTTTTGCTTCTTTTTGACGCATAGCGGTTGATTGGCAAATTGTATTATAAATTAAAACTTCTTTTGCGAGCGTGTTCAAATAATTAACAACAAGGTTTAGGGAAGAAACCATTTGTGTAGTTTGAACAACAACTCCAACTTTTCTGTGTGATTTTATTTGAGCAGCATAAGGCGCAAGTTCTTCAATTGAAGTTGCTACAACTACTTTATCCGAATACAAATCTGCATTCGCTTTAATTGCCATAACTTCAGGGTGATTTGGCTTGCCTACAATTACTACAAAATAATCGTTTTTTGCAAGTTCAACGGCTCTTTGTTGAACTTTTTTAACGTCAGGACAAGTTAAATCGACAACTTCAAAACCTGCGTTTTTGATTTGCTCAAAAACCTCGGGAGTCGCACCATGACTTCTGATTATGCAAATTCCATCACCTTGAGCAGGAATGTCATAAATAGTTTTTATCCCTAATGACTCAAGTTCATTGATTACATCTGTGTTATGAATAAGTTCACCCAAGATATAAATATTCTTATCAGGGTTTTCTTGTTTTAATTTTTTTGCTGTTTCTACCGCTCTTTTTACTCCGTAGCAGAAACCTGCAAATTTGGCCAGTTTGATATTTGGATTACTCAAATATTTGTAATTCACTTTCTAAAGAACTAGAGGATTAACCTCAGTAACTTTATTTAAGCTTAAACATGGCGAAATGTAAAGAGGGGGTAACAGAAAGCTCCTTTCGGAAGAGAGACAAAAGGAGCAAGGCTAATATTATGAAGAAAAGATTTGGTTTTTAAAGAAGTAAGCCGAATACACACACAATGCCTAATCATAACATAACGTCGAAATCCGACAATTCACTAGTTGCCTTCGACTTACATTCATATTGTAGCATTTTTCCTTTGGCTTATTAATCTTCTTAAGAAGTAACCCATAAGGATTATTTATTTTTTATCTTATCAATTTCAGGACCAACATATTTGCCGATAAGAATTTCTTCTACAAAATGGTCAATAGGTTTTATCGCCATACCTAAAGCCACAAATCCACCAAGAGTCTTAATTGCCTTACCTTTAAGCATTTTAGCCTGCTGAAAATTTGTTAAAACACTTTTTACTGCAACACTAGGTGTTTGACCTTTTTTTAAATCTGATTCATAAGCTTTAAACCATTTGTTATTTTTAAATTCTTCTGATGGTTTTAATAAATCTTTTCTCAATTGAATTAAATCTTTAATCGTTTTTTCTGAATATTTTTCAATTTTTTCTTGACTGTCAAGTCTAAAAATTTTAAACAAATTTTTTAAAGATGATTTTTTGTTGTTGTAATCCATAGAACTTAAAACGTTATTAGTAAATTCTTTGATACATTCTTCATCTTTGCCGTCGAACGCGTGCATTTTCCCGTTTGCAATAAATTGTTCTGCTACATTTGCAACATGTTCTTTTGAATTAATACTTATTTTGTCCTGAGAAAACTTTCCCGCCTGAGCAAACGCGTTCTGTCCTGCTTTTACGGCAATTAAAGGCAGAAATACACTTGCCATACCTTGGAAAATTGCCTGTTTAAGACAACGTCTTGAATCAGGGCTGTATTCAGTTTGGTCATTTTTATACTTATCATAAACGTCTGCGCCGATATATAACAAGGCCGGTGCCCAACTTAATGTAGCGTAACCGCCAATTACAGGTCTTAAAGCTTCACCAACTTCATTCGTGAACGCTGCGCCACGAAGTGGCCACTGCATCAACGGGTCTTTATATTCGCCTGTTTCTTTGTTTATTGTCCTTTTATCTGCTTTAAAAGCTTGTTGTGTATTTACACCAAGCGGTCTTATCATTCGGCTGATTCTCCTTCATACGCTATTTAATAACTCGTAAAAAATTTTATTTGCGCACTTGTTTATATATTTTTACATTTTTTTACATTTAATCTGGCAAGTGTAATTATAACACGAAAAATTTGTGTTGTTAGATTTGATGTTTTTAAAATCTGAATTTTTATAATCAGATTAAAAAATAAAAGTTAATAAAAGGCTGGATCCTTCACGCTAATCGCGTTCAGGATGACGTGGCGTGAAACTATCAGCCTGGTGTCATTCTGAGGTTCGATTAGAACCGAGGAATCCAGCTTTTTATTAACCACTTTCGTTTATACAATATAAGGGAAATTAAACTTAGGCATTTTATACAAAAGTATCCGACAAAAACTTTAAATTCTGACTAATACCCACCCGCATTTGTAACTCGCTCACTCTCGAACAACTATGACCTCACAAATTAGGAAGCTTATGCTACGTACTCTGTTTTCTACTTTAAACTGGTAGTCATACTTTGAGAAAGACCTTGCGTTTCAATCCCCATTAGTAATCCTTCTTATGTCTTTCGACAACATGTTCTTTTCTTTTTGTCTACTTTTTCTTTTTAGCAAAGAAAAAGTAGAAAGCTTTACAATCCACCCCCTTTTTGTTAGGATTTAGGAATATAATAGAAAAATTATAGGGAGATGAATAAATTGAAAACCAGAATGAAAACAAACAATTGCGGTGAATTAAACCTAAGCAATTTGAATGAAGAAGTTACATTATCCGGCTGGGTTTCTACTGTTAGAGATTTAGGCGGCATTTTGTTTATTGAATTAAGAGATAGAAGCGGATTTTTCCAATTGGTTGCAAATCCACAAGTAAACCCTGACGTACATAAAATCTTCGAAAAAGTTAGAAGCGAATATGTAATTATGGTTAAAGGTAAAATTACAAAAAGACCTGAAGAAACTTATAACGAAAAATATCCTACGGGTCAAGTTGAAATGTACCCTGAATCAGTTGAAATTTTGGCTGAATCAAAAGTTTTACCTTTCGTTCTTGGCGATGAAAGCGTTTCAGAAGATATCAGACTTAAATACAGATATTTAGATATCAGAAACGAAAAAATGTTACACAACTTGAAAACAAGACACAACATTGTTCAAGCTGTTAGAAATTATTTAAACAATCAAGACTTTATGGAAGTTGAAACACCTATCTTGATTAAAACAACTCCTGAAGGTGCAAGAGATTACTTAGTTCCATCTCGTGTTCAAGAAGGTAAATTCTTCGCACTTCCTCAATCACCACAAATCTTCAAACAATTGTTGATGGTTGGCGGTATTGAAAAATATTATCAAGTTGCAAAATGCTTCCGTGATGAAGACTTGAGAGCTGACAGACAACCTGAATTCACTCAAATTGACATGGAAATGTCATTTGTCGAACAACCTGACGTAATTAAAATGGTTGAAGGCTTATTGGTTGATGCATTTAAAGCAGCAGGCGTTGAAATTAATCCTCCATTTGCTCAAATCACTTGGCAAGAAGCAATGGACAGATTTGGTTCTGATAAACCTGATACAAGATTTGGTTTAGAGTTATTTGATATTGGCGATATTATTTTGCAATCTAACTTTGATATCGTTAAAAAAACTCTTGAAAACGGCGGTATTGTTCGTGGTATCAGAATCCCTGGTGGTGCTAAATATTCAAGAAAAGATATTGATGATATTACAAAACTTGCAGTATCATTTGGTGCTAAAGCATTAGCTAATATTATTTACTTAGAAGACGGTTCTGCAAAATCTCCTGTATTGAAATTCGTTACAGAAGAACAAGCAAAACAAATTCAAGAAAGAGCTGGTGCTGAAGCAGGAGATATTATTTTCTTCGTGGCTGATAAACCAAAATTAGTTTACGATATTATGGGCAGATTGAGATTGCACTTCGGAAAATCTTTGAACTTAATTGACGAAAACAAACACAACTTATTGTGGGTTGTAGACTTCCCAATGTTCGAATGGTCAGATGAAGAAGGCAGATTCATGGCAATGCACCACCCATTCACTTCTCCAAACTTGGCTGATTTAGATAAATTAGACAGTGGTGATTTAGGTAACGTAAAATCAATTGCTTACGATATCGTTTATAACGGAACTGAATTAGGTGGTGGTTCTGTAAGAATTCACTCATCTGAAGTTCAAAAGAAAATCTTCAAGGCATTGGGATTAACAGAAGAAGAAGCAACCGAAAAATTCGGATTTATGGTTAACGCTCTTCAATACGGTACTCCACCACATGCCGGCTTAGCAATCGGTTTGGATAGATTAGTTGCACTTCTATGCAGAACTGATTCAATCCGTGACGTTATCGCATTCCCTAAGAATGCAAGTGCTAAGTGCTTGATGAGTGATGCTCCGGGTGAAGCTTCTTTGCAACAGTTGAGAGAGTTGCACATCAAAAGTACAGTTAAAAAAGACTAAGTTTTAAGTATATAAAGCGGGAGGTTAAATATAACCTCCCGCTTTTATTTTGAATAAAATTTTTCCTTACATTGTATAAATGAAAGTAGTTAATACAAATCTCGGACAACAGTGCAATAATAATTGTCTCTCGCGAAACTTGGCAAATTCTTTAACGAGGAATTACAAAACCCCAAAACGGTTTGCCGGCGTTGTCTATAATGCAAATATAAGAAACTTTTTGTTTGCGAACTTTTTTTACTTTAAAATCTGCTTGGCCGTAAATGATTTCTGAAATATAATTGTCACCAATTTGTTGAGAACAAGAATTGCAGAATTCCTTCTTTGAACGAATTTTAACGTTCATGTTGTATTCTTTCGCGTATAAATCAACCAAAAAATCAGTGGCTTCTGTTGCAAACGCGCAAGTCGAACTTAATAAAATTAATGAACAAATAAATAACTTTCTCTTCATAGATTTATCATAACATATAAAGTTCATGGTGCAAAGATTTGCGCCTGACAATTCTTAATGCTATAATCGTTTTAACAAAATCAATAAAATAAGGGGATTTAAGATATGGCAAAATTTTATACAACAACAGCAATTGATTACGTAAACGGCGCGCCACATATAGGACACGCTTATGAAAAAATACTAACTGATGTTATTTACAGACACTATACTCAAAGATGTGAAGATACATATTTTCTAACAGGTACTGACGAACATGGTATCAAAATTCAAAAAACATCAGCAGAAAAAGGTGTTTCACCAAAAGAATTTTGCGACATGAACGCCAAAAAATTTCAAGAAGCTTGGAAGGCTTTAGATATTGATTATTCTCAATTTATAAGAACAACAGATGAACAGCACGAGAAAATCGTTCAAAAGATTTTCAAAAAGCTTGTAGATAAAGGTGATATTTATAAACACTCTTATACAGGACTTTATTGTTCAGGCTGTGAAGCATTTTTGAGCGAAAAAGATTTAACGGAAGACGGACTTTGTCCTGATCACCAAAAGAAACCTGAAGTTGTTGAAGAAGAAAATTACTTCTTTAAATTAACAAAATACAAAGATGCAATTATTAAACATATCAAGACAAACCCTGATTTTATTATTCCTTCATTCCGTGCAAATGAAGTTTTGAACCAGTTAGAAAACATTGAAGATATTTCTGTTTCTCGTGTTAATACAAACGTAAGCTGGGGTATTCCTGTATTAGACGACCCTTCACAAGTTATTTATGTTTGGATTGATGCGCTTTCAAATTATATTACTGCAATTGGTTATGACCCTGATGGAAGCGATGAAAAATTTGAAAGACTTTGGCCTGCTGATGTTCAGGTTATCGGAAAAGATATTTTGAAATTCCATAGTATTTATTGGTTAGCAATTCTAATGGCTTTGGACTTACCGCTTCCTAAACATATTTTGGCACACGGCTGGATTACTATTGACCAAACAAAAATGTCAAAATCATTAGGTAATGTAATTTCTCCAACAAGCGTACTGGAAGCTTTCAACCTTGAGATTCCTGACCCATTCAGATACTATATGGCATCAGCTGCACCTTGCGGAAAAGATGGAAATTATTCGGACGAAGACTTCAAAGAAAAAGTAAATGCGCATTTGGCAAATTCAATGGGCAACTTGTTAAATAGAACTCTTTCAATGCTTGTTAAGTATTTTGAAGGTGACATTAAATCTGAATTTTTAGGCAAAAATGAATTGGCTGAAAAAGCTTTAGAAACGGTTAAGGAAGTAAAACATCATTTTGATTATTATGAAGTTCAAGAAGCTGCTCAAAAAATTATTGAATTAGTTGATGTTACGAATAAATACGTTACAGACAATGCGCCTTGGACTTTGGCAAAAGAAGGTAATATGGAAAGATGTGGAGTTGTTTTAACTAATGTATTACAAGTTATGACTGTTATTGCATCATTAATTTATCCATATTGTCCAAATATCGCAAAAGCTATGTCAGAACAATTGTCTTATGATTTAAGTGTTAAATTGGATGACATTACTTGTGACAGCTTAAAAGCAGGACATTTGATTGATAAGGAAAACATCAAACCTGTTTTCTTGAGAATGGATAGCGAATTGGCTGATAAGAAGAATAAATAATCTTAAGAGAGGTGAATAAAAATGGCTAGTTATAAAATCGGTTTTATTGGCGCAGGCAAAATGGCGAGCGCAATTATTAAGGGTCTTATCAAAACAGGCTTTGCTAAACCTGAAGAATTGATTGCAACTCAGGCTGAAAAAGATTTGTTGGAAGAAAAATCAAAAATTTTAGGCATAAAAGTTATTTCTGACAATAAAGAGTTGGCACAATGCGCAGAAACTGTTTTTATAGCAACAAAGCCAAATCAAGTTGCAGACGTTTTAGCTGAAATTTCGCCTTATATTAATTCAGAAAAACTTGTTGTATCAATTGCAGCGGGAGTTACTACAGAAAAATTGGAAGCAGGGCTTCCTGGTGGCACAAGAGTAATTAGAGTTATGCCAAACACGCCTGCCCTTGTTGGAGAAGGTATGAGCGGCATGGTTGGCGGAAAAAAAGCTAAGAAAGAAGATTTAGAATTTATTAAAGAACTTCTTTCTACAATAGGCAAATGTATTGTTGTAGATAACGAGGCTCAAATTGATATTGTTACTGCAATTTCAGGTTCAGGCCCTGCATTTTTCTACAAAGTTATTAACGAAATCGCCAGAGCAGGTGAAAAATTAGGCTTGGATTATGAAAAGTCTTTGCTTTTAAGTATTCAAACGGCAATCGGCTCTGCAAAAATGGCTTTGCATAGAGAAATCCCTATGGAAGAATTGATTGCTAACGTTGCAACAAAGGGCGGTTGCACAAGAGTTGGTGTCGATTGTATGGACGAAAATAATACAGAAAAACTTTTCTACGACGTAATCAAGAGTACGACTGATAAAGCGCATGCATTGGGGAAATAAAAGTTAAAATATTCCAGCTACAAACTTTGAACTTCATTTAACAAATTTAGTAAAATTGCTATATTGAAAAAATTTGATAAAATTTTAAACACCCCCTTTACAAAAAAAAATCACCATGTACAATAATAAATGTAGCCGATATCAAATAGAGGTTACGCGACCAAAACAACCAAAATGGGGGTTTAGCTCAGCTGGTAGAGCACCTGCTTTGCACGCAGGGGGTCAGGAGTTCGAATCTCCTAACCTCCACCATTTAAAATCAAGAGCCGAAAGGCTCTTTTTTAGTGCTTTGAAAGTACTCATCCTTTGAAGAAATTATTGCAGACTTAAATTCAGCCAATCCAACTTCCGCAATTCCTTGTTTTGCGAGTTTAACCAATTTTTCAATCGTGGTAAAGGGTTCCTTAAAGATGACTTTAACCCTTTTATCTTTTGCTGTTGCAGACAGATATGTTTCTCTAATAATATTAGCGACTTCTTCTGCTGAAAGTTCGGTAGCTGGTAAGCTTGCTTTTCGGTACAAATCAAGGATTTTCAGCCCTGTATCTAAGAAATTTGTATTAGCATAGCAAAACACGTAGACCCGTTAAACGCCACCGAACAAGACCGAATCTCCTAACCTCTACCATAAAAAACACGATGACTTGGTTGGTGTGTTTTTTATTTTAAGAAAGGTTTTAAAGTGTTTATAAAAACTTTTAGATTTTATTTTAATAATACAAATTTTGTTATATAATTAATGGTAGTGTTGAGTGAATATAGAAATGTTGTAATGTTTTCTGAATTAGATTGTAAGGTTTTAAGAGCTTTTTTAGTTGATGGTAATAGTCACAGGGATATACAAAGAAAAATATTAGGGCTAGATGCACCTGTTAGAGGTGGAGGCTATGCAGCTATGAATATTTTGCATAAGTACGGTATTACAAAGGTTCACAAAGCAATATTCTCCGGTCAAAATATATCAAAAGAAAATTTAATTAAATATGTTAAAAACATAAAATTTCAACCGGCTTCAAATATCATGAATAAAAATAAAC
>ERZ1034878.855-NODE-855-length-12558-cov-10.723826_pt1 | contig 12558 bp, 11 predicted proteins | sample MGYA00520593_ERZ1034878 | MGnify/ENA primary metagenome ERZ1034878 (study PRJEB33766, sample SAMN09781724) | gut metagenome | biome: gut microbiome | host: Homo sapiens | place: Madagascar | study: EMG produced TPA metagenomics assembly of the PRJNA485056 data...
ATATTTTGGCGCATTCGGGACAATTCTTCTTCAAACAATTTTAATGTTTGGAACTGCGTTTTTTGTAATCAAAACTCAAAAACTCCAAAAACACGCTTATCCGACTTCATTACTTTTTATTTCATCTTTTCTTTTGATGTATTACCATCTTAATTCTTCTGGAATTCGTTGTCAGCATTTCAGTTTTTTCTTTTTTAGCTTGTTTTTATACCTGATGGAAAAACTAAGAAAAAATTATTCAACAAAACTTATTTGGTTCATTCCCCCTATCGTAATCTTATGGAACAACCTTCATGGCGGAGTTGTTTCGGGTTTAGGTTTAATTTTTATGTATCTAGCGGGAGAATTTTTGAGCAAACGCCCTTGGAAAAAATACTTTGCGTTGCTTGCAATTTCAACTCCACTATTAATCATTAACCCTTATGGCTTAAAGTATTTAAGCTTTTTATTTGGCGCAACAACAATGAATCGAAAATACGTTGTTGAATGGTGGAGCTTTTTAGCAAAAAGACATTTATTGCATTATTTGCCGATTAGTTTATTTTGTATATTTGGTGTAATCACAAATTTTATTTCTAAAAAGAAATTAGACCTAACAAAAACAATTGTACTTGTAGTAACCTTATATTCAGGTTTAGCGCATGTAAAATTGCTTTCTCTATCTTTAATTGCTGTTTGCGCATTATGTTATAACGACATTTTAAGATTATTTAATCGTTTTTATAAAACTTTTAAAACTATTGAAAAAACTCTTTATCCTGCCGTTATCGTACTTGCATTATTTGTAATTCCACTTTCATCACCTGCTTATCCGAGATGTGACGCAAAAAAATATCCTTTAATGGAAACAGAATTCTTAAAAATAAATGATATTAAAGGCAATGTAGTTGTGCCGTTTGGTTTGGGCAGTTATTTTTCATACAAACTTTATCCAAACAATCTGATTTATATGGATGGCCGTTATGAAGAAGTTTATAACGACAAAGAATTTCTGACTCTTCGAGATTATGAACTCGCAGAAAACAATTGGCGCGATATTATTAAAAATTATCCGACAGAGATTTTAATGCCACTTAAGTCTATTGAAGTTTACAATGTTTTACAACAAGATTCAGAATGGGTACAAATTTATGAAGGCAATGTTTGTGGTATCTTTGTAAAGAAAGGTTGCGAAAAATCTTCATATATTGAACCAAATCACGATATTGATTATTATAAAAGAACAATGTTTGATAGTGTAACATTTGGTAAGAAACTAAAATTTATGGTGAAAAATAATGACTAATCCATTGAAATATACTTGTTTATTCGGCGGTGGTGCTATTCGTGGAATGGCATACATAGGAACTATTCGAGCTTTAGAAGAATTAGGAATAGAATATGATATAATCGGTGGTTCTTCAGTTGGATCAGTTATAGCATCTCTTGTTGCTTGCGGATATAAGTCTTATGAGATGGAAAATATTTTTATGAAGGTTAATTTTGACTTGTTTAAAGATATCCACTTGGGTTTTGGTAAAGCTTTTGCGCTATCAAAAGGTGAAATTTTTCAAGATTGGTTAAATGAACTTTTGTCAAAAAAAGTAGAAAATGTTAAAGGACGTAATATTGATTTTGAAGACTTAGAAAAAAATCTTGTAATAATAACAACAAATTTAACGAAGTTTTCTTCTCAAGAATTTTCAAAAAATGTTACACCAAAATTTGAAATCGCGCAGGCAATCAAAATTTCTTCAAGCATGCCGGGACTTATGGCACCATATAAATATGACGATTCTTTTTTAGTTGATGGAGATTTACAAAAGGCGTCACCGATGTGGAAATTATCAGAAAATTTAGACCACTCTGAAAGCCGAATTTTGGAGTTTCGTTTGGAAGGTGACTACAGTAAAGATGAATCTAATCCGATTTCGTTTATTAATACTATTTATAGTTGTGTAACAGATGTAGCGACTGATTTTGTAACAGAAATGTTCGGTTCAAATGACCGTTATGATTGCGTAAGAATTGATACGGGTGATGTATTTTTTGCAGATTTTAATTTAAATAAAGATGCTAGACGCAATTTGATAAATGTTGGTTACGAGCAAACAATGAATTATTTCAAAAATGTTTTGCCAAAGAAAAAAGAAAAGCTTTTAGAAGTTTATACGCCAATTTCAACATATCTAAAAAAAGCATTAAAAGGGTTAAAAGCCAATAATGTTGAAGAAGTTCAATGGTGGTTTGGCGATATTTTTACTGTTTTATGCGAAAATAAAGAAATTGTTGACCCACAAATTTACAATAAAATCAAAGAATTAAAAAACGATTTAGTCAAAGCAACCTCAACAATTTTGTTCTTCCATACTTGCTTTAAAGGTGTAAAACGACTTGAAGCACAGATGAAAGACGTCATTATGACTGTTGATACAAGAATTGCAGACATAAGATTATATTTGCAAAAAATTGCATAAATTGAATGTAGGAACTTTTAATTGTAAATAAATGTAAAGAAAAAGATAAGTCGTGAAATCTGACTTATCTTTATTACTTTATATATATGTAAACACTTTGTAAGGATTAAGATTATGCTAACATTTAAATCATCAGAAGAAACACACAACACATGTTTTAAATTTATTGGCGCTGATTCTGCACCTAAGACTACTCACTTAATTTCAAATAACACTTCACTAATTGCTCCTTCTATGAATGAAGGTGGCGCAGACTCTTGCAGTTTTTATTCAGGTCCGTCTGATGCGACAATTATGGCATTTGGTGAATCTTGCGGTTCTATCGCTTATGAAGGCACAGGCGAATCTTGTGGTTCTATTGCATACGCAGGTAGCGGTGAATCTTGTGGTTCTATTGCATCAGCATCTGTATCATCAGGCTGTAGTAGCTTCTCAGGTGGCGGTAGCTTTTCAAGCTATTCTTGCTAACCTTCTTCTCTTAATAATAAAATAGCTGTATTCAATTCTTCTAACAAATATTGCAGTTGTTGATTTATATTTTCAGGGTTATATATTGAGCCACTTTCTGAGTAGGCCAAATAACGTTGATATGTAACTGCTTCTTTTCTTAAAAGTGCAATTGATTTTACATATCTGTTTACTTCTTGTAATTTTCTAAATGATTCATAATAGCTTTCAGGTTTACCATTATATTTTACGGTCAAATTATCAATATTTAGAGTAAGTAAATTAGCTTTTGTTATGAATAATTGCAAACTTTCATTGTCTTCAATACAGTCAACAAGCTTTTCCAGCATTGGAATTACTTCATTTGCATCATTCACAAACGGTGAAGATTTATCCTTTTTTTGAATAATATTTATAAAAGCCGGATTATCTTTCGGAGCCGGTTTAAGTTCTGCCGGATCGTCAAAACCTTCTTGAGCTTCAAAAACTGGAGTTGTTACTTTTGTTTTAGAGCGTTCAATTTTCTCACCTATTTCCGGTAAATTACCGGCGTAGCCTTTGCCTTGCAGTTCTTGTTCCAAAGCTTTATTCTTCTTGTTCCAAAAAGCAGCATTTGAGGGTAGGGCTATTGTTAAAAGTAGCAAACAAATTAAAAACTTTTTCATACTTATATTATATTCATATTTTATAAAAAGGCAAAACTTCTTAAATATTAATATAAAGATTTTATAAAGCTTTTTTAGCGAGTGTAACTTTTACACTCGCTAAATGCTTTTTAGTGTGCGGATTTTGGCTTAATTTATATACTATATATCCCTTAAAACCACATGTTGACTTGCGTTGACAATAATTTTAATTTGTGTTGCAATATTGTTATAGCCGTACTAAAAAAAGGAGATTCAAAATGACAACTAAGACTGAAAACAATGTTGAATCTTTGGAAAAAAGTCTTGAAGCTTCATCAAATGTTGTTGAAACAATTGAGCAGCTTGAAGGTTTGATTTCAAGAGTTCACAAAGCACAAAGAATTTTCGCAACTTTCTCACAAGAAAAAGTTGACGCTATATTCAAAGCGGCAGCTACAGCAGCAGACAAGGCTCGTATTCCTCTTGCTAGAATGGCTGTTGAAGAAACCGGCATGGGTATCTTAGAAGATAAAATTATCAAGAACCACTTTGCTTCTGAATATATTTATAACAAACATAAACACGCTAAAACTTGCGGTATCATTAAAGAAGACAAAATCAACGGTACAAAAGTAGTTGCAGAACCTTTAGGCGTTTTAGCAGGTATCGTTCCTACTACAAACCCAACTTCAACTGCTATTTTCAAATCTTTAATCTCATTAAAGACTAGAAACGGTATCATCTTCTCACCACACCCAAGAGCTAAAAAATCTACAATCGCAGCTGCTAAAATCGTTTTAGACGCTGCTGTTAAAGCTGGTGCTCCAGAAGATATTATCGGTTGGATTGATGTTCCATCAATTGAACTTTCAAGCGCATTGATGAAACACCCTAACATCGATTGTATCTTAGCAACCGGTGGCCCTGGCATGGTTAAAGCTGCATACTCATCAGGCAACCCTGCTTTAGGTGTTGGTCCTGGTAACACTCCTGCTGTTATTGATGAAACTGCGGATATCAAAATGGCTGTTTCTTCAATCCTTATGTCAAAATCTTTCGACAACGGTATGATTTGTGCTTCTGAACAATCAGTAGTAGTTGTTGACAGCATTTATGAAGAAGTTAAAAAAGAATTCATTTACAGAGGTGCATACCTTGTAAATGATAACCAACAACAAAAATTAGTAGACCTTCCTCTTATCGATCCAAAAAGAGGAACTGCTCACCCTGACGTAGTTGGTCAAAAACCTCACAGAATCGCTGAATTAGCAGGTTTTGGCAACGAAGTTCCTGAAGATGCTAAAATCTTATTGGTTGAAAGACCTGAAGTTGATTGGGAAGATCCATTCTCAAGAGAAAAATTATCACCAGTTTTAACTCTATATAAAGCAAGTGATTTTGAAGATGCTGTAGAAAAAGCTTACCACTTAGTAAGCAAAGGTGGTGCAGGTCACACTTCAGTTCTTTACACAGACGAACGTAAAAAAGATAGAATCAACATGTTTGGCGAAAAAATGCCAACTTGCAGAGTTCTAATCAACTCTCCATCATCTCAAGGTGGTATTGGTGACTTGTTCAACTTCAGACTTGAACCATCACTAACTCTAGGCTGCGGTTCTTGGGGCGGAAACGCTGTTTCAGGTAACGTAGGCGTAGAAAACTTATTGAACTACAAAACCGTTGCTGAAAGGAGAGAAAATATGTTATGGTTCAAAGTTCCTTCTAAAGTTTACTTCAAGAGAGGCGCTACTGACTTAGCTCTTCGTGAATTAGAAGGTAAAAAACGTGCATTCATCGTAACTGATAGATTCTTATTCAATTCAGGTGCTGTTAATGCAATCACTAACGTTCTTGACGAAATCGGTATTGAACACGAAGTATTCTTTGATGTTAAACCGGATCCAACATTGTCAACAATCGACCAAGCTATGGCTATTATGAAACCATTTGAACCTGATGTAATCATTTCATTAGGTGGCGGTTCTCCAATGGACGCAGCTAAAATTATGTGGTTATTGTATGAACAACCTGATACAAACTTCGAAGATATCGCTATGAGATTTATGGATATCAGAAAGAGAATTTGCAGAATCCCTGAATTAGGCAAGAAAGCTACTATGGTTGCTATTCCTACAACATCAGGTACTGGTTCAGAAGTAACTCCATTCGCTATCATTACTGATGACGAAACTCACGTAAAATATGCTATTGCTGATTACGCATTAACTCCAAACATGGCAATCGTTGACCCTAACTTCGTTGATGGTATGCCAAAAGGCTTGACTTCAGCATCAGGTATTGACGCATTAGTTCACGCATGTGAAGCTTATGTATCTTGTATGGCTACAAACTTCACTAACTCAAATGCTTTAGAAGCAGTTAAGTTAGTATTCAGATACTTAGAACGTTCATACAAAGAAGGTGCTAACGATCCTATCGCTAGAGAAAAAATGCACTACGCTGCAACAATTGCAGGTATGGCATTTGCTAACTCTTTCTTAGGATTGTGCCACTCAATGGCTCACAAACTTGGTGCTATGTACCACGTTCCACACGGTGTAGCTAACGCATTGTTATTCAGACAAATCATCAAGTACAATGCTTCTGATGCTCCACACAAACAAGCAATCTTCCCTCAATACAAATTCCCTAATGCGAAGGCTAAATATGGTCAAATCGCTGACGAATTAGGATTGGGCGGCAATAATGACGATGAAAAAGTTGCATTATTGATGAAGGCTGTTGACGAATTAATGGATAAAATTGAACTTCCTAAGTCAATTAAAGACTTCGGCGTAGATGAAAAAACATTCATGGATAACTTGGATGAACTTGTTGAATTGGCATTCGATGACCAATGTACAGGTGCTAACCCAGCTTACCCATTGATGTCTGATATTAAACAAATCTACATCGATGCTTATTATGGTAATGTTTAATTAATATTTAAACAATAACAACAGAAACGGTGCGTTCTTCGAACGCACCGTTTTCTATGCTTTATATATTTGTCGTGTTGGATGTCAATTGTCCTACACGACAAATGCATAAACTTTAATGTCGTGTTCAATGAAAAATGTTGAACACGACCTACAACTTTGCAATCTTGCTTCAGCTTCAGGAAAAAAAGTTTGTGTAATGAAAAGTCTACGAGAAGCTGTCAAAACTGCAGGTGAAAATCTTAGTAAAAATCAAAAAGCTGATTTTGATAAGGCCAGTCAAGAATTTGGCGATGACTTTTCATATAAAGAATTTTTATCATATATATTTGATTAGTCATAGAGGGTAGGAAAAGCGGAAGCGGTTCCCACCTACGTTCTTTTTCATCACTAATGTATTGTAAAAAAGAGCTAGAACTATGAACGATCCTTTATTTCTTCATCTTCATCGACAATTTCTTCAATCGTTTCTTCTGTGACTTTTTTCATGTCTACTTTTGAATCTGTGAGATCTTCAATTTTGTTTTCCAAGTCGATACCTAAATAGTTGCCTACAAGAAAACAAAATGCTCCAATTACAACAGAAGCAGGCACGCCAACTTGTAAAAACGGAATATCATTGGCTAAAGCTGAAATTCCCATAGATACAGCAGTACCACCTAATCCCATTAAGTCTCTGAAACGTCTTGGATAATTTGGGGCACCGCCTTTAAATGAAACAGTATCTTTTTCCAAGCCATTGTCGATTTTAGGAGCTGTAAAATTTAATTTTGTCTGTTTGTTTTTTGCTATTTCTTTTTGAGCATAATTACCCGCGTAATTTGCTCCAATGCTATTTATTTTCATAGTGTTATCCCTTTGTACTTACAATTGCTTTTTAACTCAAAAATGCGTCATAGTCAAGTGTTTAAGGTTTATTCTTATAAGAATTTAATTTTTTACTACACACAACCGTACATATCTTATAATACCTGCTGTCAAGAAGCCCCTATAGAAAACTGTAAACATTTGTAACAATAATTCTTAAAACACTAAAGTTTTTCAAAAAAATGCCGATAAATAGATTAAGCAAACAAATCGGAGGAAATTATGGCAATTCAAGATTCATTTAATCTTTCAAAGGCAACAACTTCACAAGCGTACGCATATAAATGCTGGTACAATTATAACTATGGCGGAAATACAATGAAGATTTCTGCTAAAGATATGGGTGAGTTGACACAAACTTGGAGCGGTGAATTGAAGAATTGGCGTGCCACTGCTTCGAATGATGAAAACGCATATGAAATCGATGACGATGATTTTTCTACCGCTAAAGCTAATGGTGCCGATTCTGCAAAGGATAAAACAGGATATAGTGGCGGAAAAGGTGGCATGGTGGCAAGAGATGTTGTTGACGGACTTTCCGCCGCTTCTGGCGCAGCAACTACTTTAGGAGCGAATTATTTAGGTAGTGCTGCTTCACAAACCGTTGCAAACTGGTTTAACACCGGGACTGAAAAAGTAGTAGGGCAAAAACTCGCATCAAAGAGTGCAGAGAAAGCTGCTACTGCAACTGCTGGAAGCAGTGGTAAAAAAGCAGGCTCTTGGATTGTAGCAGCTCCATTGTCCATGGCAACGGGTATTGCATATAAAACGAATAAACCAAATCAAGAACAAAAAGAAGCTTGCGAAGAATTACGAAATACAATGAATGACGCTCAAGCATCTTTGCAAATGGCTCAAAGTGATATGGCAACTGCAGGTGATGAAATCGTAGATTTATCTGACGAAGCTCAAGCATATAATGAAGATGCTAATAGCGATATTGAAGATAAGAAAACTGAATACGATATGTACAAAGCAAGCTATGACGCTTTGATGGAGAAAGCTAAATCCGGTGAACCTTTATCTGAAGATGAAAAAGCACTCTTAAAAGAACTTGTACCATTAATGCAACAATTAGGTATTGATATTGGTGATTTATCGGATGAAACAACTGACAAGGTTGGAGATATTTACGCTCAAATGGGTGATTATCAAGAAACTTATGATAATGCAGCTTCAACAATGGGTGAAGTTGAAGGTGTAACCGATTACGCTGAAAGCTTCGATGAAACGACTAAAAATTCTTGTATCGCACAAGGAATTATACAAGGGTTAAACGCAACGAGTGGTGCAAGTGCTGGACTAAAAGCAGGTAAATTCGCGGCATCTGGAGGTTGGATTACAGCTTGGGCTTGGGGATTTGCTGCAATGGGTGCAACTGGTGCTGCATTAAGTGGAACAGGAGCCCTAGAACAAAAAGATTGGGCTGGTAAAGTAAGTGATGAAATCGACGCCAGAAAAATTACTCAAGATTTGAACTCTGGAACAACAGACCTTTACGACGAAAATATCGACATTTACGCCGGACAAATGGAAGGTGTTGAAGATTTGGAATTGGAAATTCCTGAAGAGATGGAAGCTCCTGAAGATGTTATGTCACAACTTACAGGAGATACAGAAACTGTTTTAGCACAAAGTGCTCCTGCTTCGGGTACTAATAGTGGAGCTATCACAACAGGCACCACAAATGGCGGTACAACCCCTGGCACAGCCGCTGACGACAAAGATAAAGATAAAAAAGTATAAATAAGGGCTCCAAACAACGCTAATTTAACGCAAATGACGGCTTCGCCCTTGAGGGGAGAAGCTGGGCGGAGCCCTGATGAGGGTGATATAATATCATCTGTTCATTTCATTAAAACTATTCATCGCATGGTAAGAACTTCTTACAAGAGGGCCGATTTGATAATTTTTGAACCCAACTTTACGTGCGAGCGTTTTTAATTCTTCAAATTCTTCTAATGTATAAAATTTAGCAACATCTAAATGTGCTTTAGATGGTTGAATATATTGACCAATTGTCACAATATCAACACCCACATTCTTTAAATCGCATAAAGTTTCTTCAATTTGCGCCAATGTTTCGCCTAAGCCTACCATCAAACCTGATTTTGTTACGATTGAAGAATTATTTTTAATGTATTTTAAAACTTCCAACGACCAATCATAATTCCCTTGGGGGCGAGCAGTAGAAAATAAAGTTTTTACAGTTTCAATATTATGATTGAAGCAATCAGGATTAGCTTTGATTATTGTATCAAGAGGTGCATAAGTATTTAGTGTCTGCACTTTTCCCTGTGGTGCTAAATTTCTTGGCTTAAAGTCAGGAGTTAAAATCTCGATTTTTGCATTACAAATTTTTCTGATTTCATCAACACAGTTTTTAAAATGCTCTGCCCCGCCGTCTTCCACGTCATCACGTGTTACGGAAGTTATAACCGCATATTTTAAACCCAATTCTTTTACGGCTTCTGCAATATGTTTAGGTTCATCCAAATCCAACGGTTCGGGTTTTGCGCTTGAAATATTGCAATAACGACAGTTTCTAGTGCAAACATTCCCCATAATCAAAAATGTTGCCGTGTTATGTGAATAACATTCGCTTTTATTCGGGCAACGTGCACCTTCACAAACCGTATTAAGGCATTTTGTTTTTAAAATTCTTCTTACGGTTTTTGTTTTTTCTGTATCAATTATAGGTCTTTTTAAATATTCAGGTAATCTTGGCATATCGTCCTTTATCTTTTACTTTCCAAAAACAGGTGGCGGTTGAATATAAAGTGGTTTAAGTTTTCGCCAATCTGTTTCGTCGTTATTAATAGCTTTCTCATAAGCCAAATTCGCCAAAATTTCTCCCAACGGATAATCTGAAACCTGATAAGAAACAGCTTTATCTGTAAATTGGCTGAATCTTTCAAGCAAGCTATTATCAGTAATTAAAGTACGTCCCTTAACAAGTTCATCTACTTGTTCCAATTCAATTGCGCCTTTAATATCACCGTCATAAATATAGGCTTTATTTTTTCTTGCATCAAGTGCAACCAAATCATTACCGCCCAAAATCTTAGAAAGAATTTCAAGAGAAGAAATTCCAACTGCCTTGATATCAAGTTGTTGCGCAAGTACTCTTGCAACTGTTGTACAGGCTCTGATTCCCGTAAAACTACCCGGTCCGATATCCGTTGCTATCATATCAATATCTTTCGGTGTCAAATTCAATTCTTTCAACACTTTTACAATAGTTGAAATCAAATATGCAGAATGGTAATTTTGTCCATCAGAAACAATTGTTTCGCTTCTCAAAACCTTATCATCTTCTGCTAAAGTTATGTATGTCTTATCTAAGCAAGTGTCAAATGCTAATATTTTCAATCTTTTAGTCCTTCCAAAATTTTATCTTTTCCAATAGATTTAAACTCGTAAATTCTGCTGTCGTCAGAATCATCATAAGTTACGTTTATTTCAAGTCTTTCAAACGGCAATTCGCCCTGAGAAAATTCTGCCCATTCGACAAAAGTAATTTTTTTACCGGTAGAATATTCTCTAAGTTCATCCGTAATTGTTTTAATTCCTGCATGTTCAAGCCTATACAAATCAAAATGATAAACAGGAATAGATGCGCTATAATATTCGTTCAAAATTACAAAACTCGGGCTTGTAACTTTTTCTTTGATGCCCAATGCTTCTGCCACAAGCTTTACAAATGCAGTTTTTCCTGCGCCGATTTCACCAAAAAGGTTTACAAAACAGCCGTCATTTTCTACAAGCTTTGCAAATTTATAAGCCAATTTTTTTGTATCGTCTAGTGATTTACACTTAAATCTACACATACTCTGTTCCTTCCGCTTTCTTTTGCCTCGTACAACGCACTGTCAGCGCGTTTGAACAAATCTTCACCAGTTTCTTGAGGACTAAATTCGGCTAAACCCATACTTATTGTCACATTTATATTTTTTTTGTCAATAGGAATTGGTGTCGTTTCAACAGCCTTTCTTAAGCGTTCTCCGACAATTTTAGCCTCCTCAATATGAGTATAAGGAAGAAGAACTGCGAATTCTTCTCCGCCGTATCTTGATGGAATATCAGATTCTCTTAAATGCTCTTTAATAATTGATGCAACCGTCCTTAAAACAGCATCACCGCTTGCATGCCCGTACGTATCGTTTACTTTTTTGAAGAAATCTATATCAACCATCATTGCACAAAGCGGATTTTTTTGACGTTTTGTTGTTGCGATTTCTTGTTTCAAGCGCACTTCAAACTGGCGTCTGTTATTCAAGTTTGTTAAAGCGTCCAATGTCGCATACTGCAAAACTTTTGAATAAGTGTTGGCACGATTTATTGTAATTGCCGACTGTCTTGTCAGTTGCTCTAAATAACTTATATCACGTTTTGAAAGCTTGTCTAAAGTGCTTCTTGCAACAATACAGCCTGTAATTTCACCGTCCGATGTTAGAGGAAATGCACCGATTTTATCATCTGAAGTTAAAATGTAATTTGTTTCAGGCGTCAGCTGTTTAAGCGTTTCATAAATTCTTTCGTCTTTACAAGCCTTTGGCCAAACAAGTTTAAACTCATTATCCTGTTTTAAAAATACATAAATTAAATGGTCTGAAATAAATCTGTCCAACATTTCACCTATCAAAGGCACAATGTAATTTAATTCATATTGTGTTTCAATGATTTTTGCAATATTTTTCATTGAATCATGGAATTCTACATTAATCTTTGATTGCTCATTTAAAATTATATTTTGAAGTTTTAATGAAGCTTGCGCTGCAAAAATCCTCATCAAGAATAAAAATTCCATATCAATAGAAGTGTCATTATCAAATTTCAATTCAATAAGCCCGAACACATTACCTTCTTTAAGCATTGGCATAACCAACGAACTTACTTTAAGCGTAACTTCTCCGATTGAAGGTGGGAGTTTGTATGCTTTAGAATTTATAACAAAATCGTGTTCTTTTATATTTTCAAACGCAGAATAAATCTCTGAATCATCCTCAATAACCTTCCAACTATCAGCACAATCGCGCATTGTAGAAGTTACGTTATCAAAAACAAAAACCTTAAGATTATTAATTTTTACATAAGTTTCTAAAACAGTTTTTAACTCTAATGCTAATTCTGCAGTATCAACTTCTTTTACTAAAATATCCGAAATTTTTGTTAAAAAATGAAGTTCTTTATTTTCCATTAAAAATCATTATCCTCATCAAT
>ERZ1034878.858-NODE-858-length-12529-cov-16.651435_pt1 | contig 12529 bp, 20 predicted proteins | sample MGYA00520593_ERZ1034878 | MGnify/ENA primary metagenome ERZ1034878 (study PRJEB33766, sample SAMN09781724) | gut metagenome | biome: gut microbiome | host: Homo sapiens | place: Madagascar | study: EMG produced TPA metagenomics assembly of the PRJNA485056 data...
TATATATATATATATCATTGCAATGATATAGAAAATACAAACTCTAAATATTGCAATATTTAAGAAAAAATTTTAGCTAAAATTTAAACTATTAGAATAATCTAAGAAAATAAATATAATAAGCAAGCCCGGGCTTTCGTCCGGGCTTTTCTTTTTAGATTAACATACTGTTGACTTCTTCCACCTGTAGTACAATGCTTTCTTGATTAAACATTCCTTTTAACTCATTGCAGAACCCCTTGACGGTCTCTAAGTCTGTAAAGAGAAGTTCAATCCTGATTGTAGGCTCTACTACGATGTCGCCGTTGTCATGCTTGTAAATTCCGTTAGCTTCCGAAATTGTAGCGCCGTCAAAAGTTTTTGTTGCGATGTTCTGGATCATCTTGTAGGCTGTGATTGTGTTGTACTCTTGACGCTTGCTGTCCTTGTCGAATAACCCCATATAAACCGTGTACTTTACCATAACTTTTTCTTCCTTTCTGTAACCCTTCTTGACTACACTTACAGTATAGCACATCTGTGCTATAAAGTCAACACTTTTTTGAAAAGTTTTTTAAAGAATTTTTGTTCTTTATCGGTAGCTCTTCGCCGTTCTTTTTTCAATTATTGCAATACTTCAAATCCTCTATCAGTATCCGCATTTTCAGGTTATTGCAATACTTCTTAAAAAGGAAAAGCCAACTTCTGGTCTTTTTAGATTATTATAATAATTTAAATCCTTCTGCGCTCCAAACGAAATTCCAATTATTGCAATAACTCGAAAAATATTCGCAAAAAAGAAACGGGGCGGACTTTCGCCCGTCCCTCTGTTTTACTTTCTTACCGCATACCATGTCATAATTTCTTCGTCTACATAGTAAATGTACTTGCTGCCCTTTACCGTGTCGCACGGATAGAAACACTCGTTGCCCTCCATCTCTTCCCTTGCTTCATCCTTGCTGATGATTTCGCATTTACCGAATGCGCTACTGTCCAAATACTCTTTTCCGGTTGCACTCACATACTCGACTTCTTTTAAATTCTTGACTTCTGTTAACATTTTAAATCCACCTTTCTTTCAGTCGTTCTCTTGACTGTACCCCCATTATAGCATATCTGTTTGATTTTGTCAACCCCTTTTTTAAAAAATCTTTCAAAAATTTTTGTTCTCGATCTTCCCCAAATCTCAACTATTGCAATAGTTTGTTTTTAGTATAATTTTTTATTATTGAAATGGTTTAATTTATTTTTAGCTTAAATTTTCGATTATTGTAATATCTGAAATTTCTGCATAAATTTTTGTTATTGTAATACTTAAAAAAGATAATCTTCTGTATTTTTATTTTTTCGGTCATTGTAATAATCTAAATTTCATACCAGAAAATCCGAACATCTAAAAAACAGATTATTGTAATAACTCAAATTGTATTCAAAGAAAAAGGGCGGTTTTTATACCGCCCCAATTATTAGTCCTGCATATTTACTCCCATTAAATCACGAGCTTTCTTCTGAATAAATTGCATCCACCGTTTCGTCTTATATTGTTTTCTGTAAACCTCTTTTCCGAACGCATCCAGACGCTTTACCGTGTACGTCCCCGCACAACTTTCAACCGGTAGAACCTTCCCCATGAATTCCGTTACCATTTTGGCCTGATTATAACAGTCCATACAAGCTCCGTTTTTTAGATACATATTAGCATACACCAGCATTTTCTCTTTTCCACAAATTGCGCACTTCATACTAAATACCTCCAACATAATTTTGATTTTGTAGCCTTCTCCTTAACCACTATATTCATTATAGCACATTGTACTATACTTGTCAACACTTTTTTCAAAAAATTTCTAAATAGAATTTTTGTTCACATCAGCGTCCTATAAATTCAGGTTATTGTAATGATACAAATTTTCTTTTAGATTGAAATTTCGGTTACTGTAATACCTATAAAAAGCAAAAGCAAGAAGTTTATTTTTTTTAAATTATTACAATATTCAAAATTTTTACCTTGTCTTTTTTGTATTATTGTAATAATAAGAAATTTATCTAAAAATAAAAGAGGGGCTGCTTTTACAGCCCCATCATAGCATCTTGTACTTGTTGGTCATGCCAGTCGTCCGGGTCTGGTCCATCCTGTTTCTGGCTTTCTCTAAACTGATATATTAGCTCATCATACGTTGCATCACTGATATTGTTGTACTTATACCGGAACGCTAACCACTCCTCCGTCTCCATAGGCAGAATGAATACATCCTCGACTGCTTCCTCTAAATCTCTGTATTCAAACTCTGTCCCGTCTTCTCTTCTGAATATTAACTTGTCAACCGTGCTGCTTTCCGGAACATATACAGCCTTCATTTTGTCCTGTATCAGCTTTAATCCGGCATATACAAATTCGTCACTGCCTCGCTCATTCCATGTCATAGTTTCTACATCGTACATTGTAATCTCTCCCTTTCTTAGTATACCTCTATTATATCATATCCCCTTTAGTTTGTCAATGCTTTTTTGTAGTTTTTATCCTTGTATTTAGATTTTTCAAGAATTTTAAGCATGAAATTTATATTATTGTAATAGTCAATAAATCCAGCTTCATCTGGTTTAAAATTTGGTTATTGTAATAGTCCAAAATATCCGAATGAATTATAAAAAGAAAAGAGCGGGATTTCTCCCGCTCCTGTTTTATTCAAATAAATTTCTTTGCGTTGCCTTTGCCTTCTCAAACTCTCTCAAAATCTCATCTTCTGTATATTCTTTTGTAAGCTCTTGTAAAGCCTTTACACTTCTACGCTTCACGGGTTCTCCTGCGTCTAACCAGTACCCAAGCCCTCGGCTCGTAGCCATTCCGTTCTCCTTGCTCGTCCATACCGACAAATGCAATATAGGCTTTACATTTCCGGTTTCTACCGGATAGGTACAACCATAATCATTTGTTTTGTTTACAACCTCCTTGCTCCAAGTAAGCGTTGCTTCTAAGTAGCGGTTATCCCCCATTGGAATTTTCTTCGTTAAGTCCTTTTCTTTTCTCATCACGGCATTATAAACGTTCAATTGAAACCCGTTTGCACACCCTGCATTTACTTTTGCGACATCTGCGTTAGTCATTCTAATTTCTCCTTTTATCATTTTGGTTTTAGTAGGTTTCCCACTGTTATCAGTATACCACATCATGCTATTTTTGTCAACACCTTTTTTAAAATTTTCTTAGATTTTTTTGCCCCCTATTTTTCACGCTATTGCAATAGTTTAAATTTTGTTTTTGGCTTGTTTTTTGGGTTATTGTAATAATTCAAATTCTGAATCTAAAAAGAAAAGAGGGGTGGTTTTCACCACGCCCTCATGAAATTCACAATTTCGTCGTCTCCTGCTCCGTCTCCGTTGTCCTTAAAAAGTATCCGGACACGATCACCTTTTTCAAGTCCCGTGTTATCGTCCTGAATGACGTATAATTCCCCGTTTACTTCGAACGTTACCATATCACCATATACACTTTCTACCCGCCCCAATCTTAGGCTATGAGTATTTACATAGGCAAGACCGCCGAACGTCATTATGGCTACCAAAATCATTATCACGGCAATTTTAACGTTTTCCCATTTGATTCTCATTTTTCTTTTCATTACTTATCGTTCCTTTCTTTTATGTGGTTCCAGTAGGATTTCCACTGTTATCATTGTACCACATTCTCTTTTGTTTGTCAACACTTTTTGAAAAATATTTTTCAGTTACATCCACCTGTTTTTCGGATTATTCCAATACTTTGTATTGGTACAGGGCGCAAAGCGCCCGATTGCAATAGTATGAATTTTTCTGGTCTAATAGAAAAAACTTTAACTATTGTAATATTTCTTATTTTGTAAATCTAAAAAGTCGGTCTTTTTAGATTATTGTAATAGTTAAAATATTAAAATCTGGATAAGAATTTCGACTATTGTAATAAATAGAATTTTGGCATGAATTTCGATTATTGAAATAGCTAAAATTCTATCTAAAAAGTAAGAGCGGGTTTTACACCCGCTCTCTAATTCACATTTTAATCCGCCATTCTTGTAACTCAAATCCGTATCCATTGTTAATAAATATTTGTTTCACCGTTCCACGCTTTTGCGCATTGTTAAACATCTTTTCAAACCTTTCCTTTTCGTTCAGATTGAACGTATACAGATACCGTTTGAACCCACATAATTCTTTTTTCATATTCTCATCCTTTCTTTGTGGTCTCTTAACCACTATCTTCAGTAGGTTTCCTACTGTTACTTCAGTAGGTTTCCTACTGTAATTATAGTATAGCATATCCGGTCTGATTTGTCAACACATTTCTGAAAATTTCTTTTAGATTTTTTTACCTATAAATTCCAGTTATTTCAATAACATAAAAATCATCTAAAAAGAAATAGAGCGGGATATTATTCCCGCTCATTCTTTAAAATAGAAATTCCCCGTCCAGTTTTACCCTTTTCAGTGTGGCAGTGTCAAACGTCCAGTACCCGAAATCAACGGGGTTCCCATCCATCATTTCTTTTACTGTAGTATCAAGCGCTACAGCGTCACCGTCTCCGTTATGCCCTAATACCCGAACTAATACGGCTGGCTTATCGTCAACCATAACGTCCACCAGCTGACATTCCCTTGCGTATAACCTGACAACTTTTTTCATGTCTATCCTCCTTATTCTTCCATTCCATCGTATTTTTCATAGGTGTCACAATCCTCGTTACATTCCTCTGCAATAAGCGCATTTAACGCATCTTCTGCGCTATGCTCATAAAAGAATTTCCAGCTTTTTTTGTAGGCTTTCATAACCTCGTCCCATTTTTTCATATCCTTCAACGTTCCAACCACTTTATTCATTTTGTTGAATGCTTCAACCATCATCTGCTTCTGAACCATTTTAGTAAACAATTCCAACATCTGATTCTTCGTGAACCATTCCGGCTTCTCGTCTCCGGGTTTTCCGGTAAAGCTGTTAAACAACCTTCTAATAGCGACTGTCTGGTCATCTACACTGCCATAGTATAAGTGTTTCTCTGACACCGCCATATCGCCCACATAGTATTTTGCGTCCTGCACCAATCTGTCCAGCATCATGTACTTGTTTTCCATTCTTAACTCCTCCTTTGTTCTATGTTTCCATTATATCACACCTTGTTTTGTTTGTCAACACTTTTTTCAAGATTTTTAATCTTATATTTGAAATCTTTTCAAGATTTTTTAGACTTTACCCCCTACTTTTTGGACTATTGCAATAACATGAATTTTTGTTAGAGTACAAATCCTGACCATTGCAATAACTCAAATTTGTTTTTGGCATGATTTTTTGCATAAATTTTCGTTATTGTAATAGGTTGAATTTTGTAGCAAAAATACAATTCGGATTATTTTAATAATATAAAAAATATATATCAATCTGATTTTTGATAGAATTCTTCTATAACACCGCAATAATCTAAAAAGAAATAGAGAGTGATAAATTTATCACCCTCTATCTGCTTAATTCGGAATAGGTTTACCGAATCTCTTTTCGTTAATTCCTTCCGTCTCTGATACCGTGCAATCCCGAATCCAATCTAACAAATACTTTTTCTTAATTCGATAGGTATGGGAAACATCACAGTATCCATGAACAAGAAAATTATTCATACGAACGTGAAACTCATCGTCTCTCATACGACTTGTGACCTTCATAACCCTCACATAGTCCTCGTCTTCTGTATTAAGAGATACAACCGGACGTTTTCCCATGTTATGGTCTCCGGTAGCTTTGCCCATATCTGCAAAATAAATCTTATACATACCATCTATCTCCTTCTGTATGCCCTTATTTTTAGCTTGTATTTGACATTAACCTCCCGTTAGACACTCTTTATACCTGAATTTATAAATGTCATACAAGGGGTCTTAGGCTCGTCTTGCTCTGTATTTAGAATTTGTTTCGTTGATGAAGTCAATAATATGCTTTTTCCCGTAAACAAATCCACTATAGAACTCTTCTCTGAGCTTTCCGTCAATTTCGTTCCCGACCTTCATGTCAAACACAGGGACGTAATATCTGGGAATATCATTGATTGCATCGGGATTTGCCATAACCCTTTTCTTATCCGCTTCTGTCATTTCGTACTTCTTTAAAGGAGCGTCTTTAAATCGCTCCATTAAATCTAAGAAGATAGGAGAGTAATCCAAGTATTCCTCAAGATGAGGCGTGTACAACTGATTTACAACCTGTCTTCTTGAAGTAAATTCGACTTCTGCCCCGGTGGTCTTGTCAATGATTTTGATTTTGTTTTCCATATTTATCATTCCTTTTAGATTTTTCAGCATTTCTTTTGCTGTAATCATAGTATAGCATATCTAAAGGAAAAAGTCAACACCTTTTTCAAAGAAAATAAAAATTTATCATCAAACAGGGTTATTGCAGCAGCCCGAATTCAAGCCCAAGACATCCTGACATTATTATAATAGCTAAAATACAGCAAATTCCAAAGATAAATTATTGCAATGATGTCTTTGTTTTAATATCGCAGTATTAAAATAATTTGTTTTTGCTTGAAATTTCGACTATTGGAATAGTTCAATTTTTAGCTTGAAATTTTGGCATGAAAATAGTCCCACCGCCTTTCGGCAGTGAGACTTATACTTATCCTTCGATAGGCAGGGCGTATCTGGTTCTACATTGTGGGCAGTAGTTTAAATGGAAATAACTTGCAGCACTTTCAAAAGCGATAGCGGTATGAGACTCAAAGCCGGATGGGACAAAGGTTTCAATATTCCACCATGCGCCACCGTCCTTCTTATTAAACACTCCTATGTGGACGGTTTCTCCTCTCTGATACAGCCTCTTCGCTTCTTCTCTGGTAATAGGTTTCTCATAAAACATATTGGTCTCTCCTTTCTATATTACTATTATATCACATTCTATTTGTTCTGTCAATACATTCTGACAAATTTCTTTTTAGATTTTCAGCATAAATTTTAATCATTATAATACTTTGTTTTACACAGAATTAAAAATTTCGGTTATTATAATAAGTTAAAATCTAAAGAAGAAATTCAAATAGTCCGCCATTTCTGACGGACTATAAGATTAGAATTTTGCATTGCGAAACGTTGTTTTTCCTCGATAGGTGTCTTCTAAATTTGCTCCCCTGAAGTTGGCTCTGTCAAATGTCGAACCCTCCATGTAAGCACCTCTTAAATCTGCTCCGGAGAAATTGGCACCAGAGAAGTCGCTGTATGCAAGGTCTGCGCCCCTTAAATCTGCTCCGGAGAAATCTGCTCCATCGAGATTATATAAGAGAAACACAGCTCTTTTTCCGTCTGGTTTGCCTTCAAGATACCTTTTGTGATCGACCAACATCTGCATAATTTTCTTGTAATCCATACTTAAACCCCCTTGTCTTTAAGTATAGTATAACATATCTGGTCTAATTTGTCAACATATTTTTGAAAAATTCCTTTTAGATTTTTTGCAATTATTGTAATAACCCAAATTCTCTAATTAGATATATTATAAGTATTGCAATATTTATATTTCTTCTACAAGAGGAAAAAGAAAATAGAATATTACAATATTTGAAATCTAAAAGGAGAAAGAATAGCCCCGCCGTCATTTGACAGCGAGACTACTCAGTTTATTGAAAAGCTCTGTTATATTTTTGCAAGAATAATCGCCAATTATCCGGTTGTTTTTGTAAAGATTTCCTCTATAAATAAGGTCTAAGTCGCTCCAAAAACTATCGACCTTATCTATATCGGATAACTTATCTCCATACCACATATCAATTTTTAGCACGATTTTAACCCTCCATTTCTACCCACAGCCTTGCGGCTTCTTTGAGAATGCACACGCCGTCAGAACAGCTTGCAGAATTGATTTTGTGCCATCTGTAAAGATCCCAGATACCACCACCGACAAAGCTACAACGAGCACCATCGCTGATAAAGCCAGCCATCATGTCCCACTTGCGCATGGATAAATTGTTGAAATATTCGTCTTTCTTATACGCTTCTTTCAAGGTTTCTAAGTCATAGGGAATGTACCGCTTGACAATTTCCAATCCACCAAGGTAGTCAATTGCTCTACCATAGATTTCCGAGTGTTCAAGTTTTCTTCCGGTGTCCATGTCGATGTTGGCATTCTTAACTCTGATAGCTTCTTTGATGGTCATCTTAACTCCTCCATTAGTAGCTATATTCCGCTGCTTCTTGTCTGCTCATAAAGTGATGAATACCGGTAGAGCATTCATCCCAACGATCCGTATTAAAATCTCTAACCTCAACGGTTTTTCCGACTTCATAGATAAAGGTTGAATCATAATAACTACGAACCGCTTGAACGTGGGAAATACTACCATCGAGATTTTCGATTCGTAGAACTCTTGCCTTGCTTGCTCTGCACTTTCTTGTTGTTGCAGATGAACGGAGTGCATCTTCTGGGATTTCAAGGACAACGATATGGCCACTTGCTTTCTTAAAAGCAATATATGATCCAATTTCAGGACAAGCCATAGGAATAAATGGAATACTTTTTGCTTCACGGAGGTCTGCTCCATAGAGTCTAACTCCACGGAGGTCTGCTCCGCTGAAGTCTGCTCCACGGAGGTTTGCTCCACGGAGGTCTGCTCCACGGAGATCTGCTCCACGGAGGTCTGCTCCACAAAGCATAGTTCCACGAAGGATAGCTCCATAAAGATTTGCCTTATAAAGGTTAGTTCCGCAAAAGTTGGCTCCACAAAGGTTTGCCTCATAAAGGTTTGCTTCATGAAGATCTGCTCCATGAAGATTTGCTCCACGAAGGTCTTTAAAACCCAAGCTGGCTCTTGCACCATCTGACTCACCGTTTAACCATTTTCTATGAAGTTCTAACACTTCATTCAATTCTTGAATAGCCATCTTGATTTCTCCCTTGCTTTGTTGTTAGTCTTTCTTGACTACGTTTATAGTATAGCATATCTAAAACAGAATGTCAACACTTTTTTGAAAAAAAATCTCAAAAAAATTTCAATGTGTTTTTAACTTGAATTTTTCTTTAGATTAAGAAGTGAAAAATATTTTTTCTCTTTTATCTAACAAACATAGTCCCGTTTTGGTTCTGGTGGTAATCTGTAATATTAGAATCAGGTGCTTTGCACCCTGTACTAATACGAAGTATTAGAATAACAAGAATTTTGTGAATTTAATGATACGCTCAGAAAATTGTAGTATTGTAATATCATAAATTTTCTTCTTTAGATTTTGACTATTATAAGATTTAATCTTAGATTGGCCGGTCAAGTTTGTTCACTCGATGTCCCCTTGATAAATTTTGAGGTCTTGTGCAAAATTATGGAGCAGGTGAAATTTTGATTATTACAATAATTGCAATCTGGCGGTAATTTTTCAGTATATAATATCTAGAAGGGTAAACCGTCGTGAAAGTGCAAAAAACATAAAGAAATCAAGGGAAAAGTGGGGATTGGGGTTCAGTACAGAATGTCGAACACCCTTTTTCCTTAGTTTTCCCTTGATTTATAAGGCATAAATGCGGTTTGTTATTTTTTTGTCACAGTACAGAATGTCGAGAAAAATTTTATACGCTCTTTTAGAACTTTCCCAAAACCTTAACTTCTTTTGCCTCCGTACCAGCGTAATAAATTCTCGGATTGATGAATATCTTTTCTCCGTCACAGTTATTTACCCATGAAATAGCCGGTTTGCCATTGATACGAATTCCGTACAGGTTAGATTTTAGTCTTTGAGCCTGTGATTTATCATACCCGATAATCTCACACATTTCTGCTGTAGATAGAGGATTGATTAGGTCGAGGTCTTTTTCTTCTGGATTGCTACAAATAATGTTGTATCTCCTGTTTACCCATGGCAGAATAGAGAACAGATAGGATAGGACCTTGTGGTCTCTGGGAGAAGCCTTTTCATACAGCCATTGTATTGCAAGATAATAAACCCGAACAATAGCCTTTTCGTTAGATAAGTCGTGCTTTCTTATCTTACCCTTCTTAAAGTCCCCCATTAGATACACACAACCATTTTCGTCAATCTTCATCAGTTTCTTGCGAACACAGGACGCAACGAACTTGTTGACGGTTTCGGGACTAACGTTCAATACTTCGGGTAACTGACTTCTAAGAACCGGCTTTCCGTTTTCGTAAGTCAACTTATTGCTATCATATGACATATAGGTTGCAAGGTACATCAGACGTGTAACTGTAGCACCGTTGATTTCACCGCTAAACAAGGGTTTCTGTAGGTCATAGAACATCCAATAGAAGTTTCCGTATTTGGCGTACTCGTCTGCGATACGTCTCTCGTTAGCAATTCTACGTTCCCTTGCTTCGTCCATTTCTCTGGTAACAGCCCTTGCATCTTCTAAAACTTCTCCGGTTCTGGCATTAACAACAATAAGAACATCTCTTTCGTTTTCCGTGATTCTCACCTCCTTCTTCCTATATTATAGCAAAAAATCTTCGATTTTGTCAAGGGGTTTTGAAAAATTTTTTTGGGAGAGGTTAGGAAGCGTAGAGGGAAATCACCCACTTGTCAGGAACAAACTCAACTTCTTGTGCTTGTCGGTCAAAGATAGTTCCCTCTCCCAAATAGTCGAACAGATCGTTTCCGTCCTCGTCTTCGAACCGATGGTAAATTCCGCCGTCCTCAGACATATAGAAGCTATATTCGCTTCCGGGCATAACAAGTTCCGAACCGCTTGTAAACTCAATGGTATCCCCTATTTTTGCACTCATAAGGGGAATAGCATACTCATTATCAAAACCCTCTTCGTCACAATCTAAATGATACATATCTGGCTCTTCGTCTTCCTCATCCTCATCCTGCCAATAAGAAAAGAAATTTTTGCTTGATTTTTCTTCGTAGGAATAGTTTGAGTAGAAATTTCCTTTGAATTCATGAAAACCATGTGTTATTTTGATATTTCCATCTTTGTCTAAATAGGCTAATTTTGAGTTAGCCATATTTTCCAATTTTTGCATGATTTTTTGGTTTGTAAACCACCCTTTTTTCTTAGATTCAGGGTAAATATAGTCCCGAATAAAAACGGTGGTGTCAGAAGAATTTTCCTCAGACCTTGCCTTTGCCCCAGTCAAAGAGATTATCCCATTATGGATAATAGCATAATCACAAGAAATATCGGTCTGCTTCAAATCTTTGTCGTTTCCAGAAATAGGAAACGGATGGGTTAATTCTGGACACACAGCGCCATGACTGGCAATTCTAAAATGAATAAGAGTTCCTTTGCTCTTAAAGTCATACTTTTTGTTATACTCCTTAAAGGTGGTGATAAAGTGATGCCAAGTCATAAAACCCTTTTTAATGACAACCTTTTCACCATCCGCAAAAGCAAAACCAGCCCCGTGGGGATTTGCATCCCAACAGCGTTTCATGACACTTTCATCCGGAATATCAACACCAATCGGTGAAGCAATAGCAATACACATCTCAAATCTTCCTTCCTGTTTTTGTTTGGTTTTAGTATATCACAGGAATTTGTATTTGTCAAGGGGTTTAAAAAATTTTTCTCAAGAATTTTGCTTTGATTTTTTTTTTAAAAACCCTTGACATTTCCTTTTGTCTATGATACAATATAATCACAGCACAAAGAAAGGAAGATAACAATGATTGATACTAACTCTCCTCACCTCTGCAGCCATCCGAATATTATCCCGTACAATTCTATCTTTAATTACCATTCTCCTAATCGCCCATTCGTTTACTTTGTGGACACGCAACAACCTACAGGATCAGAGAAGGATGGCGTTCTGTATTTGGGTGTTGAGGTAGAATTCGACACTAGCAAATCTCAGGCAGCACGTTTATCTAATAAACACGAGCTTATCAATATATCTAACGAGATATTTGGAAACAACACATTCGCATATTATATGAGGGACGGAAGTCTATCAAAGGGGCTTGAGCTAATTACCCAACCGGCTACTTTTAACGCACACGAAGCACTTGAAGACAAATACCGGCAGTTGTTTGCCGCAATCAAAGACCATGGCTTTGGTAGTGATAGATTTCAAACCTGTGGCTATCACATTCATTTCAACAGAGGTTACTTTAGTGATGATCCCGACCTTTACACAATGAACCTACTTTATTTAGTAGAAAAGTTCTGGCGTGACCTTGTACTCCTTAGCCGTAGAGACTATAACCGCATTGTCAGATGGGCAAATAAGTATAATGATACCCCTCAAAAGGTTGTCGATAACTTCAAGGGCGGTTGTTGTTACAGTGACCGTTACCACGCCATCAATCTAACTAATGCTAATACCATTGAATTTCGCATTTACAAAGGTACGCTGGACGTTGACAGGTTTCTTGCCACCATGGAATTAACAAGAAATCTGATTGTTGCCGCAAAAACCATGTCTCCTGCACAGCTTCAATCCATGCAATTTTCGGAACTCATTACTTCCGGACGTTTACAAAAATTCTCTCAGACTTGTCATACCAAAAAAGCAGAAGAAAAACTCCCCTATTTCCTAAAATAATTTCTCAAAGCCCCTTGACAACCAAGGGGCTTTATGTTATAATAAAT
>ERZ1034878.859-NODE-859-length-12498-cov-4.235795_pt1 | contig 12498 bp, 14 predicted proteins | sample MGYA00520593_ERZ1034878 | MGnify/ENA primary metagenome ERZ1034878 (study PRJEB33766, sample SAMN09781724) | gut metagenome | biome: gut microbiome | host: Homo sapiens | place: Madagascar | study: EMG produced TPA metagenomics assembly of the PRJNA485056 data set...
CGCCCGCAAAATCCGCGCCCTGTGGCTGCTGCTGTATGAACTGAGCGCGGTCAAAGACCCATCAGAGGCCGCACTGGCGGCGTACGTCAAGCGCGTGGCCAAGGTGGACGACCTGCACTGGGCACATGGCACCCGCAAGTACTCCACAGCTGCTGGCGCCAAAAGCCGCGACCGCGCTGAAATCGTCATCGAAACTCTCAAGAAGTGGGCCATGCGCTTTCTGCCGCAGGCGATCGACCAGCTGAAAGCCGAAGTGCGCGGGCTGTACCAAAAAGGCGCGCTCACCGAGCAGCAGCTCGAGCACGCGCAGGCAGCATTCAGCCGCGATCTAACGCCTGGCGTCGGGTTTGATTCGCATAATTTTGTCTGGGACAATTTGCGCATCGCCGTGGGGCGACCTTTCCCACTACATAGCGCAGCAACGGACGATGTCCAAGTTCACAGACCGCGATTCCCACATGGCACACCGCAGGCATGAGTTTCTGGCGGATATGCAGGACGTCGCCAAAAAGGAGCTGACAGCATATCTGCCAGAGCCAGCCGCGGAAATGGTGGCTAGTGCGCTCACCGACCACCTGGCCACCCACTGGGGTGGCCAACTTATCAACATCCCCAAAGATTACCGTTGGCGCTTGAGTCAGCGCGACTCCGAAATCTACGCTGCTTTCAACGGGTACAACCATGCCGAGCTGGCCCAGCAGTACGGCCTCACCCAGATCCACATGCACCGGCTGATCCGCAACATCCGCGACCGACTGAAAAAGGCTTCCGACGCACGGAACCGTGACCTTTTTCACTGCTGAACCAAAAAAATTCGCCCGCCTGCGTGTTTCAATAGGGGAAAGAGAGTTTCAACACCGGGTTTCGATAAATTCCGGCCAATCCCACAATGTCCCGATTTATCACGTTCCCCGGTATCTCTTTATCTCACTCTCTTTCAGAAAGCGTCACCAAGCTGCTGCGTAAACACCTGTACCGTCTTCCACAGAACAAACCGCCTTTGCTGCGGGTGGAGACTGCGATTGCTCACCCTGTAGATCGTGCTGCGCTGGCGCAGGCCGTGGCCGCTTGTGAGCTGCTGGGAGAAACGCCAGACGGCAAGCGCATTCATTTGTTTCGCGGAGAGCTGGATTCCCCCATCCTGCGCGAGGTGGGGCGGCTGCGGGAGCTGTCCTTTCGCGCCGTTGGAGAAGGCAGTGGGACGCGACGTGATCTCGACCGGTTTGACGCCTGCTACGACCATTTGATTCTGTGGTGCCCGCAGGACCTGGAAATTGCAGGCAGCTACCGCATGGTGCGCACGGCACAAGTGCTGCAGCAGCATGGCGTGCAGGGCTTGTACAGCCACACGCTGTTTGAATTCACACCGGGGATGGACGCTTACCTGAGCCAGGGGCTGGAGCTGGGGCGTTCATTTGTACAGCCCAGATACTGGGGCAAGCGTTCTCTGGACTACCTGTGGTTTGGCATAGGGGCCTACGTGAAGCGCTATCCAGAGTGCCGTTATCTGTTTGGACCTGTATCGCTCAGCCGCGAGCTGCCTCAGGCGGCACGGGATCTGATCGTCTTTCACTACCGCAACCACTACGGCGCTGCCTGTCTGGCCCATGCACGCAGGCCTTACGTGCCCTCAGAAAGCAGGGATGTGCATGCCCAGCTGACGGGAGACCACTGCGCTGCAGATTTTGTACGCCTGAAGCATTTGCTGGCCCATATGGGCTGCAGTGTGCCTACGCTCTACAAGCAGTACACCGAGATCGCAGAGTCCGACGGTGTACGCTTTCTGGACTTTGGCATAGACCCCGACTTTGCGAGTTGTATTGATGGCCTGGTGCTGGTGGATGTGCAGCGGCTGAAGCCCCATAAAAAAGCACGCTACATGGGGGAGGCAGCATCGACGGCTGAGGCTTGAATGTGTAGCGCACCTACCGCTTTCAGCGCACCAGCATCGGCTGAGCAGGGGGCGGTGGGAGGCTCTGAGGCGATGCATCGCCATGCAATAACAAAGGCTGCAACGGTGGTGGACCTTGCAGCCTTGGTTTTTATGGTGCCATGGCCTGGCAGGGAGCGCCGGAGCGCTCAATTACAGCTGTGACAGCGTTTGCGCATGCTTTTTTGCCAGGTCTTCTTTGCGCTCGCTGTAGCGGTCCACCAGATAAGGTGCAATGTCGCGGGTGAGCAAGGTGAACTTGATCAGCTCCTCCATCACATCGACCACGCGGTCATAAAAGGGTGATGGTTTCATGCGGCCGTCTTCTTCAAACTCCTGGTAGGCCTTGGCCACAGAACTCTGGTTGGGAATGGTGAGCAGGCGCATCCAGCGGCCTAGAATGCGCAACTGGTTCACGGCATTAAAAGACTGCGAACCGCCACAGACCTGCATGACCGCCAAGGTCTTGCCCTGCGTAGGACGGATGGCCGCCTCGGCCAGAGGAATCCAGTCGATCTGGCTCTTCATGATGCCGGTCATGGCACCATGACGCTCGGGTGATGTCCAGACCATGCCTTCACACCAGTGCACCAGATCACGCAGTTCCTTGACTTTGGGGTGATCTGGAGGGCTTGTATCAGGCTGGGGCAGACCTTCCGGATTGAAGATGCGCACTTCTGCACCCATGGCCTCCAGAAGCCTGGCGGCTTCCAGCGTCAGCAGCTTGCTGTAGGAGCGCTCGCGCAAGGAGCCATAGAGCATCAAGATGCGTGGGGCATGGCTGCTGCGCAAAGGGTTCTGGAGCTGTCGGGTGTCAATGGGCTGAAACGACTCGGCGGACAGGGCTGGCAGATCTGTTGCCTGTAACGCCGGACTGGCTGCTGGCTGTGTCTCCACCACAGTGCCATCTTCTTTGGTGAATGGGCCTATCTGTGCATTGGGCAAGATGTCCAGCACCCGCTCAGAAGGGCGGCACAGACGCACGCCAAGTGGTGTGACCACGATAGGGCGGTTCAGCAAGATGGGGTACTGCTCCACAAAGTCGAGCAATTGCTCCTCTGTCCATTGAGGGTTGCCCAAATCAAGCGCTTCGTAGGGCGTATCTTTTTGGCGCAGTACCTCGCGTACATGCATGCACATGCCCTTGAGCAGGGCCTTGAGCTCTGCGCGGCTTGGCGGGTTTTGCAGATATTCGACGATGTGGGGCTCCACCCCGCTTTGGCGAATCATGGCCAGGGTGTTGCGAGACGTGCCACAACTGGGGTTGTGATAGATGGTGATGCAGGACATAGGTTACGTTTGAGCAGGACGCCAGGCATTGACCATGGCAACCAGTGAGAGCATGACGGGCACTTCGACCAGCACACCGACCACCGTGGCCAGTGCTGCACCCGAGTGCAGGCCGAACAGAGAAATGGCTACGGCAACTGCCAGCTCAAAGAAGTTGGAGGTCCCGATCAGGCATGCCGGGCCCGCGATGTTGTGGGGCAGCTTCATACGCCTTGCGAGCCACCAGGCCAGGAAAAAGATGCCATAGGTCTGGAGCACCAGTGGAACGGCAATCAAGCCAATGACCATGGGCTTTGCGATGATGGTCTGGGCCTGCAATCCAAACAGTAGGACTACCGTGGCAATCAGGCCCACGACAGACCATGGCTTCAGCGCAGCCACAAAATGGCTGACTGCCTGTGCGCTGCGGCGCTGCAGCAAGTGGCGCGTTACCACCCCGGCAGCCAAAGGCAGCACGACATACAGCACGGTGGACAGCAGCAAGGTGGCCCAGGGTACGGACACATTGGTCACCCCCAGCAAGAACGCTGCAATCGGGGCGAAAGCGAACACCATGACCAGGTCGTTGATGGACACCTGCACCAAGGTGTAGCTGGCATCACCTTTGACCAGTTGGCTCCAGACGAACACCATGGCAGTGCATGGCGCAACGCCCAGCAAAATCATGCCTGCGATGTATTCGCTGGCTGTTGCTGGGTCTACCCAGGGGGCGAAGATGTACTCAAAAAACAGCACCCCAAGTGCTGCCATGGTGAAGGGTTTGATCAGCCAGTTGACGGTCAGCGTCAGCACCAGGCCTTGCGGTTTCTTGCGCACATCCTTGACGGCCGCCCAGTCAATTTGAATCATCATTGGATAGATCATGATCCAGATGAAGACCGCTACGACGAGGTTGACCTGCGCGTACTCCATCGCAGCGATTGCCTCAAAGGCCGCAGGCATGACAAGCCCCAGTGCCACGCCTGCAGCAATGCCTAGCGCTACCCAGACGGTGAGAAAGCGTTCAAACACCCCCATGTTCAGCACTCCTTGCCACAGGGCTGTGCCGCGCCAGAGCAGCAAGCAGCTGTCGCTTGATGGCAGTCTGCGCCAGAGCAGCAGTTCTCTGTGAGATAGGCAATGAGCGCATTCATTTCGTCATACGCGGCGCGGTAAAACAAATTGCGGCTCACGCGCTCCTGGCAGACCAGGCCTGCATGCATCAACTCCTTGAGGTGAAATGACAGCGCCGTGGGCGCTACTTGCAACTGTTGCGCGAGTGCGGATGGGGTCAACCCTTCAGCCCCCGCCACTACAAGGGCACGAAATACGCTCAAACGTACCGGGTGGGCCAGTGCAGCCAGTGATTTGATAACTTGGTCTTGAAGCATATTTCAATCATAGTTGAAGTATTGAAGATGGCTGTCCAAGTTCGTTTGCGCGGTACATGGCTCTGGAAAATACAAAGGCTGCAACGGTGGTGGGCGTTGCAGCCTTGGATCTTTTATGTGTAAAAAAAATGGCTTCAGGGCTTATGGGGTAAGCGCTGGTAGCTATGAAATATTTTGGTTTGATGGCTGACTACTGTACCGCTTGCGGTCTGATGAGGTGGGCGTTGTTGCATAAATCGATTTCAGGCCAAGCTCCCCCAAACCCCAGCCGTGGCTATGCCACGGCTGCCGTCTGAGGACGGCCCAGTTCTGTAAATCGATGCAAGATGGCTGCTCGAATGTGCAGCTCGCCCACTTGTCGCTCAAAGGTACGAGACATCAGCCGCTCACCCAATCGTTTGATGCAGTTCATCTTGGTTTCCACCAAGCTGCGCCGGTGATACCCGATCCAACGTTTCCAGATACTTCGCCCCAGCCTTCGACATGCAGCGATCGCCGCATTTCGATGCACAAAGGCTTTGCCTTTGCGTATTCGAGCATTCTTGCGAGGAGGAATAATGGGAATACCTCCTCGCTTGATGACTTCTTCATGGACTGGTTGCGTGTCGTAAGCGCCGTCGCCCGTTAGGCTCTCCAGCACCTCATCTTCGGGCAATTGCTGCAGCAAATCCGGTATCACTGCTGCATCACTGACGTTGTTGGATGTCACGCAGATAGCCCTGACCTGTAGCGTCTGGGCATCAATGCCAATGTGCAACTTGCGCCATTGCCGACGACGCTCAGGGCCATGCTTTTTGCATTTCCACTCGCCTTCACCCAAGAACTTGATTCCCGTTGAATCAACTAGCAAATGCAGTCCAGCTTGGCTGCGTGTGTACGGCACTTGTACATTCAAATCGAGCTGGCGCCGGCACAGCGTGCTGAAGTTGGGCACAGGCCAGGCAAGGCCGTTCAGTTGCCGCACCGATTGCACCAAGCCTGTGGTTTGCCTGAGCGCCAAGCCAAACAGGTTCTTGAGCGTTAAACACAATTGAATCGCAGCATCTGAGAACTTCGGGCTGCGCCCGCGTTTGCCGCTTGCAGCGGCAAACCACGCCATGCGCTTATCCAGCCAAACGGTCAACGAGCCTCGTGTTTTAAGGGCTGCGTTGTATTGCTTCCAATTGGTGGTGAGATAGCGGGGCTTGAGGGGCTGACTCATGCTGCAAGCCTACCGCTTGAAAAGCAACGATTTATGCAACAACGCCCAGCGAAGCCGACAACGACGACGAAGGAGAGGAAGCGGACAACGCCCCCAAGACCGCCGCCATGTCCGACCGGCTGGCGCAACGCTTGAGCGCCCACCGTACCGCCGCGCTGCAAATCGAAGTGGCCCGGCATCCGCAGGTGGCGCTGGCCGCACTGGTGCACGGCATGGTGCAGACCGTCTTGCACGGCAGCTACTACGGCCACGACCTGCCGCTGGGCATGAAGCTGACCCAGCAAGATCGGCTGGAAGGCATGGCCCCGGACTGGCCGGAATCGCCCGCCGCCGTGGCACTGCGCGAACTGCAACAGGTAGCGGGTGAAGCCTTGCCGCAGGACAGCGCCGTGAAGGATGAACAACCGCAGACCGAGGCAATTGCCGCGTAATCTTCCCACCTGTGAAGCAAGCGCCTTGGTTTCGGCCAAGGCAGCTTTGCTGCCCGATCAGCACCGGCCCCAAGCCGTTCCGCCTTGGGGCCGGTGGTCAAAAATCCGGTCGCGGCAGTGGCCGCGCCCGGTTGGACATCCACAGCCCTAAACCGCCACGCCGCCACCTTCGGTCAGGCGACGTGGCGACGCCCAAGTACCTCGGGCGGACTTTCACGACTGGTCACAAGGCCGTCACAGCGCGAAAATGCAGCTTTCAATCGGAAATTTCGCCGAAGCGTTATAGGGGATCGGTGTGGCGGTGCCGCAAAACAAACAGGAATTGCTGGATGCAATTCGCACGACCTACCAGAAGTTGACTGCTGACCTTGCCAGCGTGCCTCCTGAATGCACCCAAGAGGCAACATTGGAGGGGCATGCACAAGGCACGCAGATGAGCGTGTCCGATCTGGTGGCCTATTTGATTGGTTGGAATCTGCTGGTGCTGAAATGGTGCGATGGCAAAGCCAAGGGATTGCCGGTCGATTTCCCTGAGACTGGCTACAAGTGGAACGAACTGGGCAGGCTGGCGCAGAAGTTTTATGCCGACCATGCTGGTGTTGCCTATGCCGATTTGTTGCGGCAGTTCTCGGATGTGAATGGGCGCATCATGGCCTTGGTAGAGCAGGAAACCGATGCCTCGCTGTATGGCACGCCTTGGTATGAGAAATACACCAAAGGTCGGATGATCCAGTTCAATACATCATCACCCTATGCCAATGCGCGGGTGCGGCTGCGCAAATGGAAGAAGGCCAACGGTATCGTCTGACCAGTTCTTGTTCTTTGCGTGTCGGCGCAAAACGCCGCCGGGCTTTCGGGCTGCGCTCCGCTTGCGGTGAAGGCCGCGCCTCGCTGCAATGGTCGGGACTTGTGGGCCTACGCCCCGGCTTGCTGCGGCAGGTTGTGCGAAAGCGTGCCTTCCTCGACGCTGGCGGTTCGTTGCCTGTACGTCACGAAGGACGGTTCACCGATACACCGTCCGGCCTCGATATGGAACTTCCATGCCACGCCTCAAGCATGTGGCCGCGAACTGCGGGCATCTTGAGTGCCAGGGGCAAGGAAACATCACACTCGTTCAAGCACTATCACGCTTGAAATCGAGTTATGCAGAGGTTCCCTAGAAAGAGTTATTAGATTTATCAAAGACCTTGCAAAGGCAACGGATGCCTTTGTTGACAAAAAACTCTACTTGGCACTCAAGCTGCCCTGCCTTCGGAGGCCGGTTTAGCGGGTCTGTCCCCCCCCAACTTCCGCCAACACCCATGATCCGCCAGTACAGACTGTGAGAGCGTTCTAAAAGTGTGGGCTGCAGCTTCTGCGGTGGCGCAGTCCTTGCAAGGAGCGCTGGAGGTGGAGGTGTTTGAGCGCAACCTTATCGGCCGCGCGTTCTACGCCAGGCAGGGTTTTGTGCTGATGTGCAAGAAGCTTCATGCGCAGACGGGCCTGGCACTCCTGCGCTGGCGGCTGGCGGCTGGCGGCTGACCATCCGCAGCAGCCCATGTCCCGGTAGCGCTGGATATGTGTAGCGCACCGCCCAGGCACTGGCATAGTTGCAGCATGCATCGCACTCCAACACCTTTATCTGTGACCATCGCCGCCACCCTGATTGCCGTTTACGGCGTCTTGTCCCTGCTCAGGCTGGCCCTTTATGGCAGTGGCCTGCCTTCCTCAGCAGTGGGCATGGCGATCTGGGCGTTCTGCATTGTGGGTTTTGGCGTGGTGGCGTACAGCCTGCATCGCGGCAGCAATGTGGTGCGCTGCTTGCTGGCGCTGGCTGTGGTGGCTTCGCTGGTCTGGTTCCCCATCTACAAGCCTGAAATGCCGCAAGGCGGCATGCATCTGGCTCTGTATGTGCTGCAGCTGGTGCTGCCCGTGGTGGCTTCGGCCCTGACATTCACCCGCCAGGCACGGGGCTGGTTCAGGGGCTGAGGGTGGGAGCGCGGCAGTGCGGCAGTGCGGCAGTGCGTGCGATCATGCCGGGCATGACACGTCCCTTTACCCAGTCCTGCGAAAACAACCAGGCCCCCATTCTTGAAGTACTGCAAATCGCGTTTGCAGACCGCACGCATGTTTTAGAAATTGGCTCCGGCACAGGCCAGCACAGCGTGTACTTTGCGCCGCGTCTGCCGCATCTGGTCTGGCAGACCAGTGAGCTGTCCGCGCTGCATGCAGGCATTGCGGCATGGCATGCAGACTTTCCTGCGCCCAATCTGCGTTTGCCAGTGGCTTTCGATCTGTCTGGCAGCAGCTGGCCGCAGACCGAGGGCGGCGCGTTTGATGCGGTCTTTACCAGCAATACCTTGCATATCGTGGCCTGGCCGCTGGTGGAGCAGCTGTTTGCGCTGCTGGACCAGCACCTGCCTGCGGGCGGTGTGTTTGCGGTGTATGGTCCGTTCAACTATGGCGGCAGGTTTACCAGTGACAGCAATTGCGCTTTTGACGCCTGGCTCAAGGGTCGTGATGCGGCCAGTGGCATTCGGGACTTTGAAGCCGTGCTGGCGCTGGCTGCGCAGCATGGCTTGCAGCTGCAGGTCGACCATGCCATGCCCGCGAACAACCGCACGCTGGTGTTTCAGAAAATTTAAGCAAAATTGGCCTCTAGCGCTTATGTAGCAAGCACTGGTAGCTATGAATTTATAGGTTTTAAGGGTGGCGTGTGATTGCCACTCTGTGCGTGTTCTGGGAGTGCCATCCGCATGATTCGCCCTTTTACCGCTTCAGACATGGAAGCCGTGCTGCGCATCTGGCTGGATGCCTCCGTGCGCGCCCATGACTTTGTGCCTGCGCAGTTCTGGCAGGAGCAGCTGCCAGCCATGCGCACGGTGTATCTGCCGTTTGCACAGGTCTGGGTCTATGAGGATGCAGGGCAGGTGCTGGGCTTTTACGCACTGGTGGAAGACCAGCTGGCCGCGATTTTTGTGGCCCCGCAGCAGCAGGGGCAGGGCGTGGGTGCAGCCCTCATGCAGCACGCCAAAGCCCAGCGCCCGCAGCTGGAGCTGCAGGTCTACCGTGACAACCATGCCAGCCGGGCGTTCTACCGCGCCCATGGCTGGGTCGATGGGGCAGAAAGCGTGGATGAAGCCACGGGCCAGGTGCAGCTGTCCATGCACTGGCGCGGCAGCCACTTGCCGTAAGGGCAGCGCTGTACTGATTGCCCTCATGGGTGGAGATGGGGGTGCTAGCGGTTTATGCGGGATTTGGCAGTGCTGCCTTGCAACATCCCTCAATGGTGATGAGCCATCACTCAGAGGAAAGCGGGCCAGCGGGGTAATCCTCAGACAATACGCCGCTTTGCATAGTGCCTATATGGCACTTCATATATCCAATCAGGCTTGCCCAGAAAGCAAGCGCTTGCAAAGCCGCATGAGTGCCACCGAAGAACGCTACGAAGGGCAGTTGATCGCCCGCCCTGAAGACAAAGTTTCCTCGCCGAAGGCGCTGCTGCTGGGTCTGCAGCACGTCATGGCCATGGATGTGTATGTGATGCCTTTCATCATTGGGGCAGCGCTGGCGCTGTCGCATGGCGAGGCCGCAGCGCTGATCCAGTCCACCTTTCTGGCTGCAGGCCTGGCCACCATCATCCAGACGGCGCTGTGCATGAAGATGCCCGTGGCGCAAGGGCCTTCGTATATTCCGCTGGGTGCAGTGCTGGCGGTGGCTGTGGGTGCAGGCGGTGGCTATGCCGGTTTGAGCACGGTGTTTGGTGCGCTGATACCGGGCGCGCTGGTGGTGATTGCACTGGGGGCGCTGGGCGTGTTTCACCGCGTGGTGCGCTGGCTGGTTCCGCCGATTGTGGGTGGCACCATCATCCTGATTGTGGGCCTGTCGCTGCTGCCGATTGCGCTCAAAGCCAATATCTTTACGGTGCATGGCAGCATGAATCTGGACCAGTCCATCGGGCTGGGCGCGGCGTCTGCCACGCTCCTGGTGATTGCCATGATGCTGGGCCTGCGGTTTCAAAATCGCTTTGGCTTGTGGATGCGCCTGTCTTCCGTGGTCATTGCGTTGGCAGGCGGCACTTTGCTGGCCTGGGGTCTGGGGCTGTTCAGCTGGCAAAGCATTGCGGATGCACCCTGGCTGACTCTGCCCAATCTGGCGTTTGTGGACTATAGCCTGACGTTTTCCCTGCCAGCGATTGCCACCTTTGTCGTGATCTACATGGTGGTGATTGCCGAGACTACGGGCACCTGGTTTGCGGTTTCTGCCGTGATTGAGCAGCCCCTGAGTGACCGCAATATTGACCGGGGTGCAGTGGGCGAGGGCCTGAGCTGCGGTCTGGCTGCGCTGGTGGGGGCCACACCCGTGACGGGCTACTCAACGAATGCAGGCATGATCTCCATCACAGGCGTGGCCAGCCGCATGGTGTTTATTACAGCGGGTGTGCTGATGGCCGCCATGGGCTTTCTGGGTAAGTTTTCGGCCCTGATTGCAGCCATTCCCTCGCCGGTGATTGGTGGCGTGTTTGCTGTGGTCTGTATCACCATTGCCATGGCAGGCATTCGCATCCTGCGCCATGTGCAGCTCACGGAGCGTGCCATGCTGGTGGTAGGCATTCCCATCATCTTTTCGTTCTTTGCCACGCTGGCCCCTGAGGCCTGGGTGAAGACTTTGCCCTCCATGCTGCAGTACCTGATGGGCTCTGCCGTGACACTGGGTGCCATGGCCGCCATGGTGCTGAATCTGATCCTGCCCAAGTCTGCAGCGAAGGCAGCTGCCGAATCAGTCAGCGACTGACTGCCGCAGTGCGTGCAAGCCCGCTTGTTGCACGCCAGCAGATGGGCTTGAATGGCAGCTCCTGTATGGATTGGAGCTGGCCATGACCACTGTTGCTGAGATTCTGAAGTCCAAAGCTGTGTCCACGGTGATCCGCATTGCACCCACGGCCACGGTGTATGACGCCTTGCGCCTGATGTCCGACAAGGACATCGGCGCGCTGCTGGTGATGGAGGGCGAGTCCATCGTCGGCATCTTCACGGAGCGCGACTATGCCCGCAAGATTGCCCTGATGGGCCGGGCTTCCGTGGACACCCCGGTGCGCGATGTGATGACGCGAGCCGTGCTGTTTGTGCAGCCCAGCCAGACCAGCGAGGAATGCATGGAGCTGATGACCCGCAAGCGCCTGCGCCACCTGCCGGTGGTGGATGACGGCAAGCTGCTGGGGCTGATCTCGATTGGTGATCTGGTCAAAAGCATCATCTCCCAGCAGCAGTTTGTGATTGAGCAGCTGGAGCATTACATCACCGGCGGTCGCTGAGGGTTGCTGAAACTTTGAGCATAAAAATGGCTGCCAGCGCTTGATATATAAGCGCTGGCAGCTATCAAAATAAAAAACTGCGCTCACCCCACAGCACGCAAGGCGTCTGCTCCGTTCAGCGCACTGTGCTGCACGCTGGCCACGCCACGCACCACATCGCCAATCACCAGAATGCTGGGGCTGCCGAGCTGGTGATCTGCCATGGTCTGTGCCAGTGCCTGCAGTGTGGTGATGGCGTGGCGCTGCTGGGGCAGGCTGGCGTGCTGAATGATGGCTGCGGGCGTGCTGTGCGCAAGACCTCCGGCCTGTAGCTCCTGGGCAATCTGCGCAGCCACTGCGACGCCCATGTAGATCACCAGCGTGAGTTTGGCGGCCTGTGCTGTTGCCGCAATCTGCTGCCAGTCGGGCGACGCTCCCCCAGGTTTGGGATGGCCGGTGATAAAGAGCACGCCATGGGCGCGGTCACGGTGGGTGAGTGGTGCACCCAGGCTGGTCAGCCCAGCCAGCCCTGCAGTGATGCCGTTGATGACTTCGACTTGCACCCCGGCTGCACGTAGGTGCTCGACTTCTTCCCCTCCACGGCCAAAGATAAAAGGGTCGCCCCCTTTGAGGCGGACGACATGCTCTCCCTCTCTGACGGCTTGCAGCATGAGTTTTTCGATAAAGGCCTGCGACGTGCTCTGGCAGCCGCCGCGCTTGCCGACATGGATGATGCGGGTGCCGGGATCGGCCAGTGCCACGATGGTGGGAGAGACCAGGTCATCGACCAGCAGCACGGTGGCGCGCTGAATGGCCTTGAGCGCCTTGATGGTGAGCAGTTCAGGGTCGCCAGGGCCTGCACCAACCAAGGTGCAGCTGCCAGCAGACGGGGGGAGCAATGCGTGCGTCATGGTGTTTCCTTGCTCAAAGTGGTGCTGTCTCAGGTACTCGCACTGCCGCCGGTGTCTGCTGCACCAGCTGGCGCAATGTGGGCAGGCAGGAGC
>ERZ1034878.862-NODE-862-length-12452-cov-14.432685_pt1 | contig 12452 bp, 12 predicted proteins | sample MGYA00520593_ERZ1034878 | MGnify/ENA primary metagenome ERZ1034878 (study PRJEB33766, sample SAMN09781724) | gut metagenome | biome: gut microbiome | host: Homo sapiens | place: Madagascar | study: EMG produced TPA metagenomics assembly of the PRJNA485056 data...
TTTCTAAATAAAACTCAGTACAATATAAATGAAAAACCGGTAATTTTCTTTTGGGGCGACAAGAGCAAACGTGATTTGGAATTTGTGCAAGAACAACTTGACATAACAAAAGCGTTTAGCCCGACAATTGCTTATAAAGTGCGCTCAATGTTAACTGCATATTTGCACGATGCGATTTGGGTGCAGAAATCACACAATATGCTTCCGATTCTTGACGACTTAAACGAAACAGTCAAACAAGAAGCTGTAAAAGGGAACAAAGTTGTTCTCTACGGGTATTCTGCCGGAACTTTTATTACGTATGAATATATGTTCAACAAACTTCCGTACATTAATCCGGAAAATCTTTTTAATACAATTAATGTTAGCGAAGAAGTTAGGACGTTTGTAAAGACTCACCCTGTCGAAAACACTTGTATTTCGGCACTTTCAAAAGCTAATATCGGAATGGTTTCAGATAGTGGTCACTTAGTATTAAAAAACTTTGACGACAATTCAATAGAACAAAATTATCTAAACTTACAAGAGGCAACCAAAACAGCTTGCGCACCAAAAGACACGTTTAAAGGGGTCGTAAACTTCGCAAGTCCGCTTGTTTTGTTCTACTCCGATTTGGCAGATTCTGACTACGAATTAACATATTACAACAGGCTTATGCTTAAATATATAATTGAAAACGGATTGTTTTTCATCACTGTTAATTATCGCGAAGATCCGCTCGGTTTCCCAAGTTCTAAGAACTTGACAATTGCTGAGGTGGAAAAACTTGCGGATATAAAAATCGAAAATCCGACAGGTTTTGTCTACGATAATTCCAGTGTCTGGTCAAAACGTTCGGTTTTGTTTGCTCACACGTCATACTGGAGTGCAAAACGAACATTTGCAAACGCTGTTGTAAAAGCCTTTTCAAACGGATATCGCTTACAGTACGACGAAAAATTCCAACAAAAAGTTTTGAATAATAACAAGAAGAAAGTAAAATTTGAAATGATATAAACAGTGAGTAGTGAGTAGTGAGCAGTGAATAGTCCATTACAAAATATTATCGAACGAAGAGAGCGAAAAGAACCATTCACCATTCACTACTCATTTAAAATAAAGGAGCACAATATGACAATAGATACAAAAGATAATGTTCAATTTGACCCAGGGTTTATTCAGCACATGTCTGCTTTTGAACCGAATATTGAATACGTATACAGCTCGCTAAATAGTTGCAGAAATTTCAACCAAAAGAAAATACAGTTTAAAATGTTTTACCCAAAAATCCAGTCTTTATTGAAAAATTATCTCGGATTTTACCTTGGTTGTATTTTATGGGCTGTTTATATCAAAAGCCTTGGAGAAAAAACAATTACTGGAAACCTTTGCTATGGCGGAGAATTTTCAGAAAACGAAACTTTGGAAGAAGTTGATTTTATTAAAGCTTATATTGAACAACTAAAAAAAGATGCAAAATATTATTTGAACCAAGATTTTTCAATTGATGAAGAAAGCCTGAAAGTTCTTAATGTTTATCGAGAATTTTTGAAAGTTAATGAAGGTTTTGTTAAAGTTCAGACAACAACAGACGTAAAGCTTCCTGAAAGTTTAAAAACGCCGTCAGCAGAGGACTTACAAGAGATTTTAGAAGAAATTGAAAAGGTTATCGAAAACGGCAAGTTGCACGAACTTTTCACATTGGAAGAAAAGGTTTTATAATGACTGATTTAAAAACAAAATTATATCAAATGTTTATCTTAGGAACCGACGGCGACGGCTACAAAGACGCACTTGCCAAAGGTCTTGGCGGAATAATATTTTTCTCACATGACATAAAATCACCTGAACAATTTAAGAAATTAACCACAGAAATAACAAAAATGGCAAAATTTCCACCGTTTTTGTCTATCGATCAAGAAGGCGGACGTGTTGAGCGAACAGAAAATATTCATAACGGCAAAAAGTATTTATCCGCCAAGTTTGCATTTGAAAAAGGCGAAGATTTTTTGAAAACACAAACCAAAGAAATCGCACAAGAATTAACAAATTATGGGATAAATCTCAATTTTGCACCCTGCATTGATGTAAACACAAACCCTAACAATCCGATAATCGGAGAACGTGCGTTTTCAAACAAAGTAGAAGATGTCATTAGAGCTGAAAAAATAGTTTCCCAAACATATCGAGAAAACGGGATTATTCCTTGTGTAAAACATTTTCCGGGGCATGGTGATGCAAATGCCGACAGCCATTTGACTTTGCCGAAAATTGACTTACCTCTTGAAGAAATGGAGCAAACTCATATAAAACCTTTTGCAGCATGTGCAAAAACGATTGAAATGGTTATGGTCGCACATTTGCATTGCACCTGCTTTGAAAAAGAAGCAATTCCAACATCTTTGAGCAAGAACGCAATTTCGTATTTGAGGAACAAATTAGGCTTTGACGGTGTCACAATTTCTGATGATATGATGATGAAGGGCGTTGCGGCTTTTGGCGACGTGAAGGCTTGCGAAATGGGAATTCGAGCAGGTTTGAATATGTTTATTTACAGAAATTCTACTCTGGAAACAATTAACATAATTGAAACTCTTGCCAAAAAAGCAGAAACAGATACAGAATTGTGTGAAAATATTGAAAAATCGTATGAGAAAATTGTTGAATTGAAACGATAACTACCCTTCTAAATCTTCCCTAATTAGGGAAGACTTATGTTTCGTATAAGTTAATACTTCCTATACTATACACAATTATGAACCCAAATAGTTACAAGGCAAAGCTTCTCTCCCTCTATTAGGGAGAGAAAGAGAGTGGGTAGACAATATAAAACAATGCAGATTATAATAGCAAACAATTAGCAAGATTTATTAAATACTCTTTTAAAAAGATAAATAAATACTCAAACCTAAATTCCGATTTCATATTCCCCCTCTGTACAATATCCAAATTTTATTGTATATTATACATAGGGAGAAGTGTATGAAACAGTTTATTAAAAACCAAAAGGTTACTTACAATCTAATGTCTTTCACAGGTTTTAAGGCTTTGTTAATCTTTAACTTGCTAACAGAGGGTCCAAAATCTTATGATGAAGTTTGTGACTATATTTTTAATCACCCATATTTGAGGGAAAAAATCTCTGTTGATACTTTTCGAGTCTATATGAATACTCTCAAACGACTTGGCTGTGATATAAAAAGAATTAAAGGAGATGACAAAATATCTCGATACCACATTACAGAACACCCGTTTGAGCTTCGATTGAACGAAGAAGAACAGCAAAGTATTATTAAGGTTTATAAAAATATTCACAAAGATCTTGATATATCCGCTCTTTTAGCTATGGATAATTTTTTTATCAAACTTTCAAAATATATTAACGATTCAGAATTTTTGGCTAATTTGAGAAAATATTCACCACTCAGAGGCATCGACAAAGAGATTTTGAAAAACTTAATCGAATGTTGCGCTCGAAAAGATCAGATTGTGATTACATATAACTCTCCTAACTCAGGCGAAAAACAAATCGAGATTATCGCTGACAATATTACAATTTCGAACGGTAAAGTTTACCTGTATGGCGTCGGTTTTGAATATATGCAATATGGAAGCTTTCTTGTAAACAGGATTTTAAGAATTGATGAAATTAAACTTAACCCAACAATTCCAAATAACTTGAAAGTTCTAAAAATCAAATATGAATTGACTTTAGAGGCTTTAGAAAACTTTGAACCGGCTAAAAACGAAAAAATTCTTAAACAAAATACGAATAAATATTTAATAGAATTAACAACTTCAAACGAATTTTTAGCAAGACAAAAATTCTTGGCTTATGGTCCAAAATGCAAAATTCTTGAACCGGAAGAATTTAAAAACGACTTTATTAATTTATTGAAAGATATGAAAGCGGGGTACTATTGTGGCTAAAAAATATACCGTAAAATGCAATGACGCCTGCATAAAATTGTTTACATTCATAAAAATGTTATACGACGGAGATGTGGAATTTACCGACGTTATTGACCTGTTTTCAGACGGAAATTATGACGGAACCTCAAATACACACGTAACTCTTAACAAGTATTTGAATGCAATGAAAATTTTCGGCATAAAAGTCAAAAAAATACAAAACAAATACCACATGTTCAGTCCACTTTACAAATTAAAATTCAACTTGGACGATATGAAAAGTATTCATTTGCTAAAAGAAGCCGCAGATATTCTTCCTGAAGGCAAAACCAAAAATAATTTCACTGAATTTTTAAGGAAACTGGAAGTTCGCTACGACGAATCCGCTCAAAGCTTGGAACAAATTGCAGACAATACTACAAACCTTCACCTCTCTTTTTATCATTCTGAGATGGTTGAACAGGTTAAACAATGCCAAAAATTTTGTCAGGACAAATTGAAACTTGAAATAATTTTCACATCAGAAAAAGGCGAAGAACTAAACCTAATATGTTCTCCGCTTGAACAAACTTATGTAAAAAGAAAAATTTGTCTGAAAGTTCTTGGCAATAGCGGAAGTCGAGTTTATGAAATTCCGATAGAAAATATTCGTTCAATAAAACAATTACCGATTGCGGTTTCGTCTGTATCAATTCCGACAACCGTTGTTTATAAGGTTAAAAACAGACTTGCAAAAAATTACAAACTCAGAGATTGGGAAAGATTGGACAAGATAGAAGCAGACGGAAGTCACGTAATAGTCAATAAAAACGAAGATTTAGGGCAACTCATAGAACGCTTGATGAGATATGGCAGAGAATGCGAAATTTGTTCACCGAAATTTTTGAAAGAAGAGATGGTCGAACGAATTAACAAGACGCTAGAAAATTACGCCTGCTAGGAAAGAAAGTAGCAAATTATTCAATAAGCTGGATTCTTTCGGCTCAGGAGAGCCTCAGAATGACGAAAATAGCTGATATTCACGTCATTCTGAAAGCTTAGAAAAATAATACAAATGCAATGAGTATTAATTTTTCTTGCTATTCAGAATCTAATAAGAAACAGACTCCGGATCGCAGTCCGGAGTGACGTTACGGTTTAGTTGTTTTGCATGAATTTCAACAATCAACGTCATTCTTGTATGTGTCAAGTAATTCGTTGACAAAATAGACTATCTCGTAATATTGTTTACCCATCTAAATCTTCCCTGACTAGGGAAGACTTAAGTTTTGTATAAATAAAAATTCATAAATAGCTGCTATACAGGATTATAAACAGAGATAGTTGCAAGGCAAGGCTTCTCTCCCTCAATTAGGGAGAGAAAGAGAGTGGGTAGTTGATTAAAATTTTTGTCAACGAATTACTTGACACATACAATCTGAGCGAATAGCGAAAGAATCCAGCTTATTTTTAAACAACCCTAGTGCCTTACTAACCTAGTAACTTAACGAAATAGACTTCGCATCTTCGCATCTATGCCTCTTTCTTGGCATCTAAACGCCTAGCTGCCTCGCTTCCCCTAGAATCCTCTTATCGGGCTCACTTTTTTTACAGAACATGAATTTTGCTCCTGAGAACAAATCGTGTCTTTGGTCACTGCTGGATTTGTCACGTTATGACGACTACAATACAAGGTATTTTGTCCGACATAACCAGCTTTACAAGCAGATTCTTTGAATGATTTGCTCTTCAATAGCCAATATTGCGTTGCTCCAACACTATCCACAGCATCAACCTGAATACTTGTTTGCATATAATATCTGCTATCGCCACCAAATTCACCTAAAGCATCTGTTTTGTACGCAGGAATTACTTTGCCCGAAAGGGTTACATAGAATGGAAAAACGTCTTCCCAAAGCTTTGAATTTCCGCTGTTTCCATCAATATCCACGTACAAAGTGTAGCCAGCAATATTTGTGTCAAATGTTGTTCCATCAGTTTTGGTAACAGTTCCACCAGTATCATTGCCTACTAAATCTGCAATTGAATCAGGATTTTGGCTTGCGTTATATATCTTCATTCCGTTACGTAAAATTATATCTTCAGTAATATCAGAAAAATCTGTTGTATTAGCTGCAACGGCACCCCCTTGACACATTGCACCAGCTTTTGTATTTGCAAGAGATACAAACATTTCACAGAAATTTATGCCTTTGCGAGGAATTGTCGGTGGTTCCGGAACGCAAGAACACGTCGGTTCCCCTCGCCATACAGATCCTGATGGACATTCTTCAGCCGGACATTGGTATTCCGAATAACAACCGGGCGTTGTATAGCCATCTGGAATAGTAGAAGGAGCTCTACCAGCCATATCCAGCCACTCGGTTCCCTGCGGGCAAGATGGAGAACAACCATGTATCAAATTGGAAAGAATCCCAAAATTTGCAGGATACTTGCCACTGCCACCTAAGGCATCTTTGCGACAACGGACTTTATAACGACAAATACCATGTCCCATAGACCGACCTGATACAATATATCCAGCTCTTATATCTGAAAGATGCCCAACAACATATTCTAAATATCCATTTTCTTTTACTCTTGTAGTAATAGTCATAAAATAATCCATACTCATATCCGGACTTCCAGCACCTGAAAGCCCAGGAACACCAAATGAGTAATTTCGCCAAGTGTTATTTATATCATAATCATTTCTATATGGTTGGCAATTATTGCTTCCGTAATTTGGATCTTCATGAACACAATTAAAGGAAATATGTCCACAATTACGCTGTTCATCACCATCAAAGCACCTACTATTACATTCATAATCATCTCTTATGAAATCTTTTGGTTCACCAGTACTACATGTCGTTTTATAACGTTTTTCTGTAGTGCCATAACTAATACGTTTCCCAGGACAAACTACTCTTACTTGCCCATCCATAAATTGAAAGTCCCCATCATCAGAGTCATAAAAATCATTATATTTATCATAAAAATAATGTCGACCAGAATAATAGTACGTTGTTTCACTCGAAAAAATTTTATCTACACAATTTGCATATCCTTTACAATCTTTCCACTCTTGGTACATATCCGCAGGTTTTACACGAGTTGCAAAAGCTTCTTTGGATTGCACGAAAGGCAAAAATCTTTTTATAAAAGCAACATCTGTAAACTCGTTTCGACTTGGACTATAATCCGCAAGCATTTGAGCCGTCACATCATTCAAGACACTATAAGCTGCATAGTATGTATATGTTGTAATATTATCCAATCGAGTTTTTGCTACTCGCATTGTTGCTGCAACAACAACTGCAATTACAACAAGTACGATAATTATTTCTGCGAGGGTATAGGCGGATTTTTTGAGAGAATGAGTAGTAGCGAGAGGGGAATTGAAGACTGCATTCTCGGCATAGTAATGCCGACCTACCTTAGCCGCCTTGCTTCCTAGCTGCTTAGCCGCTAAATTAGCTCCTCGTACTACATCACGTGCCTCGTGACGATTGCCCCCCCCCCCGAGGACCGTGCCGCTCCACCCGCAATTTGGAGCCTCATTCTTCTTTAACAACTCTTGCAACCAACAAAATCTTTTCATAAATTCCCTCCATTTTTTTTCAAATATAGCATATCAGGAAGTTGGCGTCAATTATTTTTCGTAACAATACTCTTGCCTCTAAATTATATTAGTAGTATAACGTTGTTTGTAGTATGGGGGATCCGCCCCAAGGATAAACGTATGTATGAGGGTTGTCATATATAAGAAGTTTGTCTATAAAAGGATAGAAAGAGAAAAAATGGAAAAGAATGAACAAACATTGAGTATTTTGAGACACTCAACTTCACACGTTATGGCACAAGCTGTTCAAAAGCTGTTTCCGTCTGCAAAGTTAGCAATCGGTCCGGCTGTAGAAAACGGTTTTTATTACGATTTTGATTTAACCGACGGGCATGCTTTTACCCACGAAGATTTGGTTAAAATCGAAGAAGAAATGAAAAACATCGTTAAACAAAATCTTTCATTTGAAAAATACGTAATCCCTGACGTGGACAAACAAATCGCTGAATTTAAAGCAGAAGGCGAAATTTACAAAGCAGAACTTTTGGAAGAACACAGAAACGACAATCCGACATTGTACTTGACCAAAGATAAAGACGGAAACGTACTGTTCAACGACCTTTGTGCAGGCCCACACCTTCCAAATACATCATATATTAAAGCTAACGCATTCAAACTTCTTAAAGTTGCTGGTGCATACTGGAGAGGAAATGCAAAAAATAAAATGCTACAAAGAATTTATGCAACAGCATTTTGGTCAAAAGAAGATTTAGCTGACTACTTACACTTTATTGAAGAAGCTGAAAAACGTGACCACAGGAAGCTTGGCGCAAAATTAGACCTATTCTCAACAAGAGATGAATTAGGTGGCGGACTTGTTTTATGGCACCCTAACTTAGCAGTAGTCAGAGAAGAAATCGAAAACTATTGGAGAACTGAACACAGAAAACGTGGTTACGTAATTGTTAACACTCCTCACATAGCAAAATCTAAATTGTGGGAAATTTCAGGTCACTACGACCACTATCGTGAAAACATGTTCTTTATCCAAAAAGATAGCGACCAAGAAAATGAAGATCAATTTATCTTAAAACCGATGAACTGTCCGTTCCACATCTTGATTTATCAAGCAAACAGACATTCTTACCGTTCATTACCATTAAGAATGGCAGAACTCGGTACTGTTTACAGAAAAGAAAAATCCGGTGCATTGTCTGGTTTGACACGTGTTCAAGGTTTCACACAAGATGATGCTCACATATTCTGTACTCCGGAACAATTAGTTGACGAAATCAACGAAATCATCGACTTTGTAGCTGATACAATGAAAATCTTTAATATGTCTTTTGAAGTTGAACTTTCAACAAGACCTGAAAGCTACGTTGGCGAAATCGAAAACTGGAACAGAGCAGAAGCAGGTTTGAAAGAAGCAATGGACAAACGTGGAATGAAATACGACATTAACGAAGGCGATGGCGCATTCTACGGTCCAAAAATTGACTTCAAAGTAAAAGACGCAATCGGCAGAACTTGGCAGTGTGCAACAATTCAGCTTGACTTCAACTTGCCTGAAAGATTTGACATCAAATACCAAGATAAAGATGGTCAAATGAAAACACCTGTAATGCTTCACCGTGTAATCTTCGGTTCTATGGAACGTTTCCACGGCATTTTGATTGAACACTATGCAGGAGCATTCCCAACTTGGCTTGCTCCAACTCAAGTTGCAATCGTTCCAATAAGTAACGAAAAACACATCGATTATGCAGAAAAAGTATACAAACAAATGCGTAATGCCGGCATCAGAGTAACTCTTGACGACAGATCGGAAAGTATGAACTACAAAATCAGAGAAAGCTTGCAAGACAAGAAAATCCCTTACGTTGTAGTTGTCGGCGATAAAGAAGCTGAATCAAATTCAGTAGCCGTAAGAGCTAGAGCAATCGGTCAAGTTGGCACAATGAGCGTTGATGAATTCATCGGGAAAGTTGAAGATGAAATCAAATCAAGAAGTGCCGAATCTTTTGCCAAAGCCTTGGCTAAAGCGTAATTTGACACAAAGTTAAGAAATTAAGAGGACAGGTTTTAAATCTGTCCTCTTTTTTATGGATTTAATTAGAGATTTTTTGAACATTCTTTCGAAAATAGTTGCTATTTTAGAAAATAACTACCCCGTAACTGTTACTCCGGACTACGATCCGGAGTCTATTCATTATATTTATAATAGATTCTGAATAGCAAGAATATTATATGCTTGCTATTCGCTCAGATACTCTTTACCAATATATGAGGTATGGATATATGTTGTTACAGTGGGCTACGTGCGTAGCACCTAAGCTTTTAGAATGACGTGATTGTACAGATTACGGAGTCAAATTGCCACGATAGCGAAATGAACAATAACTTGTTAGCGAAACAAACAACAAACTTTGCACCAATAAATGAGGTATGAATGAATATTGTTGCAGAGGGCTACTTGCGTAGCAAACAGTCATTGTTTGAGCGGTAAAGTTATTCAATAAGCTGGATTACTTCGCTATTCGCTCGTAATGACGATTACATAATCTGTTATGCATGTGCATAGCGAGTTTGAGTGTTTTTTAGTTGAGCTTACAAGTTATTAGCGAATGGAGCGTGTGGCTGGTTTTGTGGAACTTTTTCCATAAAAAGTTCCCGCTGTCCGCGCAGGACATAATAATTTAATAATACTAGATTCTGAATAGCAAGAATATTAAGCCTTCACTAACCGTTCAGGCTAATTTTCTAAGCTTTCAGAATGACGACTTCGTAATTATTTATTTAAGAGACTTTGGATACTACAAGGTCTGCTAAGTTCTTAGCAGACCTACAATTTTTTCCCCTAATTAAATTTTACCATTTTCACCAAAATATCATTATTGACCTTGACCTCAAATTCCTGACTCCGTTTTCAGGAAGTTTTTTATTTTGCGACTTGCAGTTTTTGGAATTTTGTCGCCTCTTTGCTTTTTTGAAGATACTTAACAAGAGATTTTGCAACTAATTCAGAACGTTTTTTGTTTTCCCTATCCAAAATTTCAAAATACTCATCAAGTGATGACATTATATATTCTGTATTTTCCATTTCATTTTCCCCTTTTAACCCATTTTAACCAAATTTTCAATGATTGTCCAATTCTTAACCGAGTAATGCTTCCAAAAGTTCTGCGTTTTTTGTTGCCTTTTGAGAATTTCTAACTTGATTTCTGTACATATAAGTTCTTAGAGCTTCTCGGATTAATTCTGATCTTGTGCGATTTTCATTTCCTGCAACTTTATCAATCTCATCTAAAAATCTTTCCGGCATTGAAATTAGTACTCTTGCCATAACATATCTCCTTTTTTATTCCCTTTGTGATTCCCCTTGTATTTATATAAAGGATTTTGTTAATGAAAAATTGCGTAAAGTGTATATATTTCTTATGCTTTTTGTAATAAAACTTAATATATTTTGACTAAACCCTTCTTACATAATAGTTTTGGTCTTGCTTTAATTCCTGACGTAAGCTATCAAATTCATTATAACTCTCGAGTTTCGACAAAATTTTAGCTGTTTTTTCTCTGATTGTGTAATCCCCGATTTCTTTTGTGTCTGATAAAATTTTCAATAAATCTTCATGCCTGATGAATTCAGAGAACTCTGAAATCGTTTCAAGATACCAGTAAAGTTTGAAAACTTCTTTATTTATTTTATACTTGCCCTCTTGAATATCAAAGGCTTTAATCGGCGGAATTATTGCAACAGTTCGAGTCACAAGTTCTTCACAAAACTCTTGAACAAACTCTTTTGATGCTTTTAGAGTTCTAATCGCATCAATCGTATTTCTGCAGATATTCCCGTTTATATCTATAATTGCATCAAGAAAAATTTGAGCAAAATCAGTATAAAACTCAGGATTTTGCGGAACAAATTCTCTCAATCTGAAAGACGCAGCCTCGCGAATTTTCCCATCACAATTTGTCAAATTACTCATCAAAATTTTGGCTTCTTTTTTATTATTAATCATTTCTAAAGAAATTGCAGCAGCTTGTTTTTCAGCAATAGAACCTATTTGCAACAGATTTATCAAACTCTCGTGCGTCTGTGGATTAGAATAAATATTTAAAGCAGAATTAAAATCCTGTTTATGTTTTTCTGTCAGAGAATTGTTCAAATTATACTTTTTCCTTCCTTGTATAACTAATATAACATAAACTATAATGATTTTTGAGGATAATGTCGGTTTAATGAATGATATAAATAAAAAAATCGGAGTTATAATAAGTTCAGGAGAACAAAGATGAAAGAAATATTAGCATTTTTTAAAGATATATTTATGATTAGTGACGAGTCATCAAAGGTTAAAATCGGTTTGGCTCAGTTTAAAGAAGAAAAAGAAATTAAACCCGAACCTAAAAAGATAAAGAAATTTGAAAAAGAAGTAAAATTGTCAGATTTAATGCGCAGAAGCGCATAATAAAAATTGTCTTTAGATATTTAAAATATGTCCAAATGTAGCATAAGCACTTTTTACAGCAGAACTGCCTGTATGATACATTGCTACTGCTTTATTACATGTTGCAACTCTTGCAAGAGCATATCCAATCGCTGATGATGCAGGAATCGGTAAGGCACCAGCAACTAACCCGGCAACAGCAGGAATTTCTTCTTTTTTAATGCGCATATTTTTTAATGTAGTAAAACAACTGTTACCAGCAGCAGTATAAATGTTCTTGCCTTGAAGTTTTGAAACCATGTAACTATTGTAGTAATTATTATCATAACGATTGATTATTGAATTCATACCCTTTTTCATTAATTTAACTTCATTTTTAACAGGAGCCGGAACATAATGTCCCAAAAACTCTTTTAAAACATTTGCCTTTTTCAATAACACTTTAAACATGATAACTAAACCTTTTATAACCTAACCTTATATATTATAAAAAAAAAATTTCGCACCAAATTGCTATTTTTTCAATATTTGCAGCATTTTCATTTATTTTTTCAGCATTTGTT
>ERZ1034878.865-NODE-865-length-12421-cov-3.910076_pt1 | contig 12421 bp, 8 predicted proteins | sample MGYA00520593_ERZ1034878 | MGnify/ENA primary metagenome ERZ1034878 (study PRJEB33766, sample SAMN09781724) | gut metagenome | biome: gut microbiome | host: Homo sapiens | place: Madagascar | study: EMG produced TPA metagenomics assembly of the PRJNA485056 data set...
GGCAATGGCGACGGCAGGCTGGATTTCCCGATGAAATTTCTCGGGGCCAGCGGCGATTTCAAGGCGGGGCAGGGGGACGGAAAGCTGTGGATCGATTCGATACGGGGGGAATTCGTGTCCGCTTTATCGCCGAGCCGGGCGGTCGCGGTCACGCTGAAGGGAACCGATCCGTTCCACCTGATTCCGCCGGAGAGGCAGGGACCGGTTCTGTCGTTTCACAACCGTTCCGTTTCCGCGGTCCGGCTGAATGCGGAACTGACGCTGCGGGATTTCGACGGCATGGCGGTGCGAAAGCGGTTCCCACTGGTGTTGGCCGCCGGAGAAACCCGGCCGTTCGTCTGGCCGGAAAAGCTCGGCCGCCGGGGCATCCGCTATCTGGAATGCCGGTTCTCCGATTCGGAAAATCCCGGTGATTCTTCGGTGTGGAACAGTTCGTTTGCGGTGATGGAGCCTGCCGGACCGACAGCCGGGGCGGGCCGGGGATTCATTTTCGGCGTCTGCAGCCATCCGAATTGGACCCGGGACCGTGAGGTTCACCGCCGCGAAGCCGAGGCGGCGGCGCTGGTTGGAGCCGGAGTGGTGCGGATCGATTTCGAGTGGTGGCAGATCGAGCCGGAGAAGGGGAAGCGCGATTACACACTGTACGATGAACTGGTTGAAGCATTCGCGCAACGGGGCGTCGAATTTGAGGCGATCCTCGGCAAGCCGCCGAAATGGGCGGTCGTGAAAGGCAATCTGCCGGATTACGGCGCGTGGCGTTCGTTCGTGCGGGAGGCGTTCCGGCGTTATCGGGGGAAAATCCGCCTGTGGGAGGTCTGGAACGAACCGGAACTTGCCGGTTTTGCGTCCTTCGATGTTCCCGAGTATGTGGAGCTGATGAGAATCGTGCGCGAGGAGGCTGACCGGGAGATTCCCGGGGCGATGGTTCTTTCCGGCGGTTTTGCGACGATGGCGGCGCACGGCTCGAAAAAACGGGAGGATTTTCAGGAGGAGACCCTGAAGCGCAGCCGCGGGCTTTTCGATCTGCACGCCTACCATGAGCACGGCACTTTTCCGCAATACCGGCAGCTGGTGGACGGCCTGTTCCTGCCGATGCGGAAGCGGGCCGGAGTCGCCGTGCCGTGGTATGCCAATGAAACCGCGATCACTTCGGCCGGCGTCGGCGAACGGGAGCAGGCGGTCACGCTTGCCAAAAAGCTGGTGTTCGCATGGAGCCGGGGAGCAGTCGGTTACAACTGGTACAATCTGCGCAACAAAGGCGACGATCCGCACGACGGAGAGCACAATTACGGGATGATGACCTCCGACTTCCGGCCCAAGGCGGTCTATGTGGCGTTCAACACGCTGGCGGGCCTGCTGCGAGATCACGGGTTCGTGCGGCAGATTCCGGTGGCGGACGGCGGGATGCTGTTTGAATTCCGCAACAGGACCGAACGTGTATTGTGCGGCTGGAACGAGGAGTTCCGCAGCGCCGGCAAGCGGTTGCTGGTCGACTCGGACGCCGTTCGGGCCGAGTTGATCGACCTGATGGGCAACGCGGTTCCGGCGGAACGGCTCGGCGATCGGCTGCTGCTTCCGCTCGAACGGACTCCGGCTTTCCTGCGGCTGGCCGGCGCGGACCGGGTTGAGGTTGCCGGAGGCGTGATGCGGATTATTCCGCCGCCGGTCGCGGTTCCGGGGCGGACATTGCCGCTGGAAATCGAACTGCTCTCACCGGTTTCCAGCCCGGTCAACGCGAAGTTGACGTTGCTGCCGCCCACCGGATTGCGAACCGAAAACGACCAAGTGGAACTGGTGTTGGGGCCGGGAAAGAGGTGCGTCTGGAAAACGCAATTGTCAGTCGGCGGCGATTTCCTGCCGAAACTCGGAGAAGCGGAGACGGTCATGGTCGAATGCCGGATTCCGGCGCTCGGATACCGGGACCGCCTTGAACAACCGGTCGTCGGAGCACTGCCGCTGCCAGCGCGTTTCGATTTGAACCGGAAAAATCAGACGGTATCGCTCTTCGACGCCGACCCGACGAAAACCGCGCTGGTCTGGAGCGGCCCCGGGGACCTGAGCGCTGAAGTCCGGCTGGATGCGTCGGACCGGGAACTGCTGTTGCGGGTGGACGTGACCGACGACCGGCACAGTCAGCCCTTCTCGGGTGCCGATATGTGGCAGGGGGACGGTGTGCAATTCGCGCTGGCGGTTCCGGGGCAGCAGGGGTTATGGGAGCTGGGGCTTTCGCTGTCCGACTCCGGCGGGAGTGAATGCTTCGCATGGAGTGTGCCGAATGGTTTCGACCGGACCGCTGCCGCTGCCGCGATGCGGCTGGAAGCGGAACGGCGCGGGACAGTTACGCATTACCGGGCGGCGATTCCGCTGGCCGCGCTCGGTCTCGACCGGACGAAGCTGCGTGAGGGCATCCGGTTCAATCTGCTGGTCAACGACAATGACGGCGAAGCGCGCAAGGGATGGATTGCCGCTGCTCCGGGGATTGGTTCGGGGAAGGATGCCGGAAAATATCCGGTGGTGGTCGGGCCGTGAATTCACGGCTCCGGCCGGGGACATGTTGCATTTCTGAATCCGGGTGCTATATTGAAATCGGAGGAGAAATATGCAGAATCTTTACATCGGAACCAAACCCAGAAAAACCGGCATGATGCCCGGTTCGCTGGTTTTCACCGGCAAGCGTAAAATGAAGAACGTTTCGCTGGAGGCTTTCTGCTACAACCAGGAGGAAGTCCGGCGGATTCCGCTGCGGAGCGCGGATGAGATTCCGGGACTGCTGCAGGAGGACTGCCGGCTCTGGCTGAACATCAACGGACTGCACGATTCCGAACTGATCAGGCGGATCGGCGAAATATTCGGGATCAACCCGCTTTTTCTCGAAGATATCCTCAATACCGGCCAGCGTCCCAAAGCCGAGCTCGGAGAGGATTATATGTTCTACGTCCTGAAGATGATCCGGCTCGCCCCCAAAGAGGACCACCTGAACATCGAACAGCTCAGCATGATCCACGGCCGGAATTATCTGCTCACGTTTCAGGAGGTTGAAGGGGATCTGTTCGATGCGGTCCGGCAGCGGCTCATGAAGAACATCGGGCGGCTCCGCAGGGCCGGGACGGATTATCTGGCTTACGCCCTGATGGATACGGTCGTCGACCACTATATCGTGATCCTGGACCATCTGCGCGACCTTCTGGAGCCGCTGGATACCGAAGCGCTCGACTCGAATGAGCGGCGCGATCTGCCGTCCAGCGTCCGCAGCGGCAAGAATCAGCTGATTCTGCTGCGGCGTTTCATTTCGCCTCTGCGCGAGGTTCTCGATACGCTGCAGCGCGACGGCGACGATCTCTGGGATGAGTCGATGACTCCTTATCTGAACGATTTGCGGGACCATCTGCGCAGTGTGATGGATACGATCGAATCCTACCGGGAGAATCTTTCCGGCGTGCTGGAGCTTCATCTGGCCGTATTGAGCCAGAAGATGAATGATGTGATGCGCACTTTGACCGTGATCGCGACGATTTTCATTCCGCTGACGTTCGCCGCCGGAATCTACGGCATGAACTTTGAATTCATGCCGGAGCTGAAAATGCGGTGGGGATACTACGGTTTCTGGGGCTTCTGCGCGGCCGCGGCACTGCTGATGCTGGCCGCGTTCCGGTGGAAGAAATGGCTCTGATTTGATTTTTTTCTGATTCCGGCGTATATTGATAACATACGTACCGTTTTTTGAAGAGGATTCGCGGAATCCATATTTGTAATCACGCAATGGAGGTGTCTTTATGAAAACAATCGGAATTTTGGGAATTGTCGCGGCAGTCCTGACGGCGGGAGCCGCTGAAGTTCAGGTTTCCGAGCTGACCGGCAATGCCAAGGCAAGCGAATTCAAGCTGTATGGGAAAAACCGCGTTGTCAGGGCGGGATTCCCGGTAACCGCATTGCCGGCCGATCTGGCGGGTGAAACGCTGGTTTCGGCTCCGCGCGGTTCGGCCACCCAGCCGGGAGCCGCTTATTCGGTTTCGGTCGACGGGCCGGCCAAGGTCTATTTGCTGGTGCAGGATCGCGGCAAGACCACCGTTCCGGAAGGCTGGACCAAGGTTCCCGCGACCGTATGCTGGGCGAACAACTATACGGATTCCGTCTATGTGAAGGAACTGGACGCGCCGGGCAAGGTGGAAGTGCCTGCTCATGACGGCAAACAGGGGAACAACTTCGGCGTTCCCAACGCCCTCGTGATCACGGCGAAAGAGAAGGAAACGGTATCTTCCCCCGCGACGGAAAGCCGCATGCTGCCGAAGAACCGGATGCGGTGCGTCGGGGGCAGCTTCGTGTTCGTCGAGTTTCCGGAGTTCCTGAAGGACCTGCCGCTGATTTCCGTTCCGCGCGGAGTTTCAAACCAGCCCGGCACCGGCTACTCCTTCACACTGAAGAAGCCGGCGAAACTCTATTTGCTGGTTCAGGATCGCGGCACGCCTTCCATCCCGGAAGGGTGGACCAAAGAGGAAGGCAAGGCGGTGTGGAGCGTCGGCGCCGCGAAACATAAAGACTCGATCTATTCCCGGGAGTTTCCCGCCGGAACCGTTGAAATTCCGGCCCATGACGGCAGGCAGGGGAATTCCTACGGCATTCCCAGCGCGGTGGTGATTCAGTATAAATAACCGTCCCGAACGATCCGGCGGCCGTTCCCTGCATGGGGATGGCCGTTTTTAGTTTATTTACGAAAGGGGAGGAGTACGATGAAACGAATCGTGACCATTCAGGATATTTCCTGCGTCGGCAAATGTTCGCTGACGGTGGCGCTGCCGGTCATTTCCGCGATGGGCGTGGAGTGCGCGGTGCTGCCGACGGCGGTGCTTTCCACCCATACGATGTTCCGGGGCTTCACGTTCCGCGATCTCACCTGCGATATCGAGCCGGTCGCCGCGCATTGGAAACGGGAAAAGATCGGTTTCGACGCGATCTACACCGGTTATCTCGGCTCATTCGAGCAGTTGAAGCTGGTGTCGGAATTCATCGACGGCTTCAGGACCCCGGAGAATCTGGTCTTCATCGACCCGGTGATGGCCGATAACGGCAAGCTCTATCCGGGATTTACGCCGCAGTTCGCCCGGGAGATGGCCGGACTCTGCGGCCGGGCCGACGTGATCGTGCCGAATCTGACGGAGGCGGCGTTTCTGCTGGACCGTCCGTACCGGGGCGAGGGCTATGACGAAGCCTATATCCGGGAGCTGCTGAAGCGTCTCGCCGGACTCGGCGCGAAGCAGGCGGTGCTGACCGGAGTGAGCTTCGCCCCCGGCGAACTCGGCGTGATGGGATATGATGCCCGGCGGGATGAGTTTTTCAGCTATTTCCACCGCCGCCTCGATGCCTCGTTCCACGGGACCGGCGATATCTTCTCCTCCGCGGCGGTGGGGGCGCTGATGCGCGGATTCCCGCTCGAAAAAGCGTTGGCGCTCGCGGCGGACTATACGGTCGACTGCATCGAATGCACGATGAATTCGCCCGGCCATGTCTGGTACGGCGTCGAATTTGAGCGGGCTGTCCCGAACCTGCTGAAGCGTCTGGAGCAATGAGGCTTCACGCTTTGCGGGCAGGGGGGGGGCGGAACGCGCCGAGGTGTCATTTCCAGAAATAGCCGTCGCATTCCACGCTGCGGCCGCCGAGGCTGGAACTCATATCCTCCTGCGTCAGGTCGAAGAACTGGATCCGGGAGCGGTTGCCTTCGGCGTCCACCGCCTGCAGCGCGAACGGTATCCCGGTGAAGTTGCGCGGCAGCAGTTTATCCGGGAAGCCGACCACGAACGTCCTGAACTCCTTTCCCGCCGCAGGCAGTGCGAAGCCGCGGGAGGTTTCGTTCGCGATCGCTTCCGGGTAGAGCGCCAGTTGCTCCAGCGCGGCTTCCTCGCCGCCGGAAAGTTTCAGGTGAATCTCGATTTTGCCGGAACTTCCCGGTTTGCCCCGGAAATTGTGCAGCTTCACCGCGTGCCAGCGGGAAGTTCCCATGCCGTGCAGTACGGGACCGGCGGGAATGGAGGAAGCCTTTTCGCCGTTGGAGCGGAAGATGCCGTATTCCGTGTTGCGGGGATAGCGCAGCACGGCGGTGATCTTCGCCCCCTCCGGCGCGCGGTATTTGATGCCGAGGAAGAGCGGCCCGTATCCTTCCGGCCGGGCGGGCAGGGTGAGCGTGAAGGGGAGGAAACGGTCCTGCTTCAGCGTGCCGTCCGCTCCGGCTCCGAAAGTGCAGCCGAAAGCCGCGGCTTCTTCTCCGTCGAGTTTGACGTAAGCGGTCGGCGCCGCGCTGACCTCGATGCGGTCGACTCCGCTCAGGTCGTCGACTGCATCGACCGCCATATTCGCTTCGGAGATATGCAGCCGGAGCCCGGTGATGCGCGGCGGGGTGCGGTCGATGCCGTACAGAATGCTCCACATCCACGGATCGACGTACTCCTTCGGCGGCAGCGGCGGTTCGGTGAAACGGGCTCCTTTCATCTTTGCGAGCAATCGCACCGAGGCGAAGGGATCGGCGTTCTCATTGCTCCACGAAGGTTCCAGCGCGGTCTTTTCCTCGCGGTCGTTCCAGCTGGAGAGGTTCACGATTGCCGGGGCCACTTCCTGCTGCGCGATCCGGATCGCCTTCAGGAAGAAGGCGTCGCGGTCGAAGGAACGGTCCGGCATCACCTCCGGAAGTTTGGACCAGCGCCCCGCGTTGTTGAAGCCGGGGTAGATCCAGACCGCCTGTTCGAGTTTGTTTTTACGTTTCCGGTTCGCTTCGGCGACCAGTTGCTTGCTTTTGCGCAGGCTTTCGCGCCATTTGTCCCAGTAGAGCGTGTCGTCGGGCAGTTCGGAATCCGCCTCCCAGCGGTCCCCGCCGGTGCCGTAGGTGCGGGTGGTCTCTTTGCGGCAGTGGCTCCAGGTATTGGCCGGGAGCTTCAGGCAGCCGAGCGCCTCGATCTGCACCATTTTTTCCGCCGGCCCGGAGACCATCCAGTAGATTTTTTCTCCGCTTTTCCGCTCCACCGCCTCCATGATCTGCTGGTGTTCGGCGGCGGAATACGGCAGGTTCCACGCTTCGTACTGGTAGAGGATTTTCCCGTTCCGGCGCAGGAAGGCTTCGGGATATTTTCCGGCCAGCGCCAGCGCCGAGGAAGCGCGCTCGATAAAGGCGGAAATCTCTTTGGCCGATTTCGGCATGAACTGGATCTCGTCGTGGATTCCGAGCCGGAACCCCTCCTGCCGGGCCAGCTTCAGGCAGTTCTCGAAGTGTTCGAGGTTCAGGAATTTCCGGCCGCTTTCCGGGTCGGGGTAGAGCTGCATCAGCACGCCGTCCAGTCTGCTGTTCTTCATGCACCGCAGCTGCCAGCGGATCACCTCGGTATTTCCGGCGGAATAGAAGCCCAGATACGGATAGGTCAGGTCCGCCCCGGCCCGCCGCCACAACGGACCGGAACTGTTGCGGTATTCGCTGCGTCCGTCCTGATAACCCCAGACCCGGAAAAACGCGTCGCCGCCCTTTTCCGTCGTATCCGCGTAGAACCAGGAGTGCCACTCCTGCGCGATCAGGAACGTATCGCGCAGATCGGGAACCGTTTCGGGCGTTTCCGGCTCCCGCTGTTCGACCGGCGCCGGAGCGAGGCGGCGTTTCAGCGCGGCTTCCGCCTCGGAGGGAATGCGCTCGAAATTCAGTTCCGTGACCTCAACCGGCCGGGTGCAGAGAAACCAGAGCGAGCCGTGCGTCCCCGGGCGATCTTCCGTCATCTCCGCCTGAAACTCCTTCCATTCGCCTCCGGTTGCGGGCAGGCGCTTTTCCAGCAGCGAATAGGTGTTGTCGCCGTGTTTGACGATAAAGTGCAGCACGCCCCCGCCGAGCCGGTAGCGGAAAGAAACCCGGTATTTCGCGCGGGAAAGCGTCAGGGCATGGCTGCTCCATATCCCGTTCTCCCGGCCGGTTCCGGGCAGAATCCGCCAGATGTTTCCTTCGGTTTCCAGCCGGGTGCCGTTACCGAGCTTTTTCCAGTTTTCCGCAGGCGGCAAATTCATCGCTCCGGCAGACAGGAGTGTCGAAAGGCAGGCCAGCAGCAGTATCTTTTTCATCATTGCAATTCCTCCGGTTATCTGGGGCGCCAGTATTCCTGATGGGAAGCCGCCCAATCATTCAGCAGTGTCTGGTGGGCGCTGCTGACGCTTCCGTCGTAAAAGAGCAGATTGGCGCGCAGGTCATGCCACCCCGCCACCGGCTTGCTGTACACATCGTTCGCATACCAGTTGCTGTCGTACACCACAACCGTGTGCGTGCGGCGTACTGTCGTGGTCCTGTTTTCGGGCAGGGGAGTCTTGGTGTTGTGGTTCCAACTGGCATAGTAGTTCCACGCATAACCCCGCGAGTACGGCGGATTTCCCGCAATCTTCGGCAGTGCGAAGCCGAGATTGCCGTCCGCTGCCGCCGGACACTGGTAGAGTTTGCCTTTCACATAGCCGCTCTCCTCCGGCAGGCCGTTGTAAATATTCAGGTAGCTGAACCACCACCGGTTCGGCTTGGTCCGGTACGCCGGGGGCAGGAAGCTGTCGTTGTCCTGCTCGTAAAGCCGGAACTCCACGCCGAGCTGTTTCAGTGAGGAGGTACAGGAGGCCAGCCGTGCTTTCTCCCGCGCCTTGTTCAGTGCCGGCAGCAGCATTCCCGCCAGTATCGCGATAATAGCAATTACTACAAGCAACTCAATCAGCGTAAATTTTACAGTGGTCGGCCTCAAACTGCGGTATGCGGAGGGCGTGTTCGCCTTGCTGCGGTATCCTGCCGGCCGGCAGATGGAGGAAAGAGTTGGATGATGTGAATTTTTGTTCATATTCTTTCTCCGGCTTGTTCTTTCATTATGCGGTTTCTCCTTGTGACAGGGAATACGGGATTGTCTGTTGACGGTCTCTTCCGTCCCGGGCTTTTTTGAGCAGGTTTTCCAACAGGGCTTCGCCCGCCTGTTCCAGATGCATGTCCATGGTGGTCAGCGGAGTGGGAAAATTGTAATACTTCCACATATTGTCCATGCTGATGAGCGCGGGCTTTTGCGGGCGGTTCTTCACGGCATTCCAGGCGCCGACCGCGCGCAGGTCGGAGGTCGCCATGATGGCGGTCACTTCGGGAAAATGATCGATTTTCTGCTCGACTTCGAGGCGGATGGGATCGGGGAGGGCGCGGTAATTGAACCAGCAGTAATCGCTTCTGTAAGGGATGCCGTGCCTGCGCAGGGCGCGGCGGTAGCCGCGGTGACGCGCCGAATCCGGGCAGTCGCCGAGAAAAATGATATTGCGGTGGCCGCGCCCGATCAGGTATTCCACCGCGTCTTCCGTGGCTTTGCCGACGTCGCAGAAGACGAGATTGAGTTTCCGGTGAATCGGGTCGTTGATGTAAAGGGAATACGGGATCTGCTTTTTGACTGCGTATTCCACGAGCTGTTCACAGGTATTGTAGTTCAGAAAGATGCACATGGAGCTGCCGGGGACCGCAATGCGTTTGAAAGCGTCGAGCGTCGTCGCCATCGGCGCGATGTTGACCGTCATGTCGTGCTTCCGTGCGGCGGAAACGATTCCTTTGACCATCAGCTGGGTGAAACACCAGTCCGGGGAAGTCCGGGCCGGATCGAACATCTCCTCATAGGCGGCGATACAGTAGATTGTACCCGGAACGGAGGATGCCCGGTTTTTCAGCTCTCTGGCGACGAAGGTGCCTTTGCCGCTGACGCTGTAGATCAGCCCTTCCTCATAAAGCGGCTGGAGCGCCCGTGTCAGGGTAGCCTGACTGACCTGAAAACGCTCCATCATCGCCTTGACCGTGTGGAACCGGCCTCCGGCGAATGCGCCGGAGAAAATTTCCTCGCGCAATACTTCCGCCAGTTGTTCGTGCTTGTAATTCGCCTGGATCATGATTCCCCCGGATAAGGTTAAAAAAACATATCGCATATCGATATGATTAATTATAGCAAAACGAAAGCCGAAAGTCAAGAGCGAAAGCAAAAAAAGAGTATATTTTTGTGGCGCGATGAAGATTCCTGCCTCTTTTCGGAGGTGGGTGAAAATAAAGCGGCATTGCGGCGGACTTGCAACTTTTCCGGATGGTGATATGTTACCGGTACAGTATCATTCGAGGAGGCTGATTATGGAACATCTGATCGATCGCATCAATTGGAGGATGATGGAATTCTATTCCGGGGAGGATTCCCGCCAGATTGCGCATACCCAGTGCGTGCATGACTACACCCGGCTGCTGGCGGCGAAGTCCGGAGTGGAACCGCATCGGGCGATGCTGCTGGAAATCGCGGCGATTCTGCATGACATCGGCTGTCCCGCCGCGCGCGAAAAGTACGGTGACAGCAGGCCGCCCCGCCAGGAGGAGGAAGGGGAACGGATCTGCCGCGACTGGCTGCCGGAGTATCCGGAGCTTTCCTGCGCGGATATCGACTATGTCGCGGAGGTGGTCGGCCGTCATCACCGATTCAGCGAGGCGAAGCGGCTGGAATTCATCCCGCTTTTCGAGGCGGACCTGATCGTGAATCTCTTTGAAGGATACTATCCGCTCGACCGGGCGGCGGAATTGAAGGAAAAGCTGGTGACTTCGGCGGCGGGACGCGAATTATTCGACCTGTTGTTCCTGAAATAACGAGGAGGAGATATGGACACGTTTTCATCGATGCTGATTTTGTTTTTTCTGGTGATGAATCCACTGGGTAATCTGCCGGTGTTCATCGCCGAGCTGGACCGGCAGCCGCCGGAGCGTTACCGGTTCATCGTGTTGCGGGAGTGCCTGATCGCGCTGGCGATCCTGCTGCTGTTCGTATTCTGCGGCGGCGAAATTCTGAAGGCGCTGCGGATTACGCAGGCGTCGCTGGAGCTGGCGGGCGGGATTATTCTTTTCATGATCGCGATCAAGCTGGTGTTCGGCTCCGCATCGGGCGGCGGCGAAAAGAAGTCCGCGCCGGAAAGCGAACCCTTTATCGTGCCGCTGGCGATTCCGCTGTTCGCCGGTCCGGCGGCGATGTCCACCGCGATTCTGGTCGGCGGCAGGGGCGGTTTCATGCACACGCTCGAAGCCGCCGGGGCGCTGGCCGCCGCGTGGGCGATCTGCACGGCGATCCTGCTGAGCGGCCGCTATGCCGGAAAGTTCCTCGGCGCCAAGGCGCTTTCCGCGCTGGAGTCGCTGATGGGGCTGCTGCTGACCACGATGGCCGTCGAGATGATCATCGCCGGGATCAAATACGCTTTTCTGTCCAAGTAGCTCAGGGATGGGCGGGCGGAGTCAGGAGCCGCATGATCCATTCGCCGGGCAGGGGGGAAGCTCCGAAGCTGCTGCGGCGGTAGTCGCGCTGGCTGTCGTACAGCAGATGATGTTCGCCGTTGACCCGCGTGAAATCGAGCCGCACGACTCCGTCGGACAGCGCGACCGGAAATTTGAGCTTGTTAAGGCCCCGCTCCGGCGCGTCGAGCGTCTGTTCGGGGCCATTGTTGACCCGGAGGGTCACGCTGCCCGGCACGAGCGTCAGGATGGTCCATTCCAGCTCTCCTGCCGTTGCCGGAGTGACGAATTTTTTGGCGAGGGTGCCGCCCGGCTCCAGCACCGCCTCCGACCAGCCGCCGAAGGTGAACGGGCCGTAGTCGAACCGTTCATCCGGCTTGCCGCCGCCGGTCACGAGCGTGCCGTCGGGACGGACCAGCCGCATGATTCCGGCTTCGAGGTTCTCGCGGTAGAAATCGTAGCTTGAACTGGTGAGCCAGAAGCCCGCCAGCAATGCCGCACCGCCGTAGAGCAGCAGTTTGCGGTGTCCCGCGGGATTCCGCTTCCAGCGGCGGAACATCCATCCGACGTAGCCGCCGCCCGCCACCGCGACCAGAGGCAGCACCGGCGCCCGGAAGCGCGACAGGATGTAGAACAGCGCCGCCGCCGCCCAGTAGGCGCAGATGAAATAGTAGAGCAGCAGCAATCCGGTCTGCCGCTTCCGCCGGAGCCTTCCGGCGAAGACCAGCAGTCCGGCGATGCCGAGCGCGATCGGCACGGCGCTGCGCCCCGGCAGCAGACAGCGCAGGATCAGGCTGAATTGCCCTTCCCCGTACAGCGACACGTTGTTCGGAATCTCCCGGTAATCCCAGAAGAGCAGCAGTTTGCGGAATTGAAGCTCGAAAAACGAGCCGGGGGAAGAACACATCCACTCCCACATCTGGGCCGGGACGGAGACCCCTTCCGAGGCGCGCTGCATCATGCGGTGGTACGCCTCCGGGTACTCCATCGGCCCGGCGGGAAGCCCCGGATTGCGTCCGCCGGCCGGAGCCTCCACCGAATTGCCCAGCCCGAGCACCGCATCGGCGGCGGTCGAGGGGCCGGTGAGTTTCCCGGTCAGCCGGGTATTGTGGATTGCGAACGGCAGCTGCACCGCGAGCAGCAGCAGGAAAA
>ERZ1034878.867-NODE-867-length-12406-cov-5.419804_pt1 | contig 12406 bp, 8 predicted proteins | sample MGYA00520593_ERZ1034878 | MGnify/ENA primary metagenome ERZ1034878 (study PRJEB33766, sample SAMN09781724) | gut metagenome | biome: gut microbiome | host: Homo sapiens | place: Madagascar | study: EMG produced TPA metagenomics assembly of the PRJNA485056 data set...
CTTCACCTTCAGCGGACTGAGCGTGGCCACCTTCCGCCGCATCGCCGACTTCAGCGTTTTCAGCTACCTGATGAGCATCGCGGGACTGGTGATTTTCAAGACCGACCGGGTGGTGCTGGGGGTCTGCTCCGGCATCGCGGCGGTGGCGGTCTATCAGTTCGGCACCCGGATTCCGGAACTTTTCCAGTACTTCACCGGGCAGCTCACCGAAACCATGGGGCCGACCGCCTCGCGTCTCTACCTGCGCGGCGAACACGAGGAGCTGCGCCGCTACATGCTGATCGCTTCGAAGGTCAACGTTTTCCTCGGCGCCGGAGCGCTGGTGGGCGCCGGTTTCCTGGCCGCGCCGATCCTGAAGGCGTGGCTGGACCTCGACAGCGCCGAAGTATTGAACATCACCTATGTGATGCTGTTTTCGGGTTTTCTTTCCGTCGCGTTCCGCGACACGGCCAATGTGTTCATGCAGATGTCGGGGCGGCACCGGATTATCGCGGTGTCGGTGATTTTTGAGGCGGTGTTCAACCTGGGATTGAGCCTGGCGCTGGTATTCCGCTATCACGCGCTCGGCGTCGCAATCGGCACGCTGATTCCCAATGCGCTGCTGGCGCTCTTCGTGATGTTTCCGCTGGCCGCCGGCCATATGAAACTCGGCTTATGGGAGTATTTCACCCGGGTTTATCTGCCGGTCATCCCGGCGGCGCTGCTGACGGCGCTGGCTCTGTGGGGTTTCCGGCACTTCATCTCCGAGTGGAACTGGCCGCTGATCCTCACCGCCGCCGCCGTTGCCGGAATCCTCTATCCGGCCGCCGCGGGGATGCTGCTTTTCACCGCCGCGGAGCGCCGGGCGCTTCTTGACCGCTGCCGCAGCCTTGCGGCGCGCTGACTTGGACAGCGTATCCAACGCGCAGACCGACGCGAACGCCAGCATCAGTTCGTAATAGTTCGCCGACTGCTTAAGCACCCATTCCAACGACGACTGGCAGTAGATCGCCGCCAGCCCCCCCGCCCAGCCGATACACAAAAAGCGCCACGAATTCCCCTTCAGCCGCACGATCAGCCGCAGGTTGAGGCAGTAATAATAGAGCAGCATCATCAGAAACACCGCCAGCGTGATCCAGCCGCATTCCGAGGCGATCATCAGATAAACGGTCTCCACCAGCTGCCAGCGGTAGATGCGCGGCGCAACCTCCATCGAACGTTCCGACAGCGGAAGCCCGACGGTATACTCCTGATTCATCGTTTCGCCGAACTGATTGAGGCCGACTCCCAGAAAGCGGGAATTCGCCATCTCCGCAGCCGCCACCGCCAAAGCGATCCGGTCGTTCTTCGACTCGACCGGCGCGTTGGTGTACCGCAGATAGACGTGTTCCGCCACCTTGGCCATCACCGCCGCCGCGCCGAGCATCAGCAGCGTGGTGATCAGCACCTTGCGCCGGTTCACGCCGCACAGGTTCGAAACCGCGAAGGTCACAAGGCAACCCAACGCGTAGCAGAACATTCCGCCCCGCGACAGCGAAAACACCACCATCAGCGAGCAACACCCGAACGTCCATACATAGATGCCGACCCGCTTCGCCCCCTCCCGGCAGTTATAGGCCGCCGACAGGAACACCGTCCCCAGCAGCGCCATATACATGCACATCGAATTCTGGTGGGGGAACGTACTGCGGAGCTGATAGCCGCTGTCCAGATATTTCTCCTTCAACCCGTTCAGGAACACAAACATCACGACCGCAATCAGGCAGTTGAGCATAAACCGGAGGTTGGCCGGATTCAGCAGCAGATTGTACATCACCAGGAAAAAGAAATAGAACCGGACCATCTTCCACAGTTCGAACCACGAAAAGATCGGCTGCGCCGCATTCCAGATCGACAGCGCGCTCAATCCGGTGTAGATCACGTACCAGTACCACCCCGCCGGCGTCCAGCGGAACTTCCGCCGTTCGCCCAGCAGCGTGAGAAACAACACCAGCACGCAAAGGTCGACCACCGTGACCTCAAAGCCGCGCGCGCTGCCCCGGTACCACTCCATCGACTCGAAGTTGATGTGCAGCCGCAGAAAGCAGGTCAGGAAGATCGCGCCGAAGATCATCACCTTGCGGAACAGCGTGCTCCGCAGCGACAACGCCACCGCGAACGGCACGCCGAGGAACACGGCCGCGAAAAAGATGATGAACTTGTATTCCGACATCCCGGAGCCTACTTGATTCCCATGTAGAGCGCCGCGTTTCCGAACGGCCCGGCCAACAAATTCAGCATCTGCAGCGTCGGCAGGAACTGATTGATCCAGTTGATGTTGTACGCGGAAAGCCCGGATTTCGGGATGAACACCGTGTCGTTGGGCGCCAGCGGGAAATCGACCTCCCTGCCCTCCAGAATATTCGCGAGGTTGATCTTGAACACCGTCTCCTTTTCCGGCGTGCCGCGGAACACCAGCGCATAATCGCCGTGGGTGTCCTTCAAACCGGCGGCGAACACCAGCGCCTTGGCCAGCGTCAGATCCACCTTGTAAAGGACATGGCGGGCCGAATTGACCTCACCGAGCACATACACCGACGAATCCATCGCCGACAGCAAATAGATGTAATCGCCGTTGCGCAGCGGGATATTGTGACGCATGTCCCCTTTGAGCAGCGCCTTTTCAAAGCTGACCGGCAGTTTCCTGCCGTCGCGCAGGATATAGGAGGTTTTCAGATCGGCCGTCTCCACACTCTCGCCGCGGGAATCGCCGTGGGCGATCCCCCAGGCGGTCGCCATCGCATCCTGCAGCCGCATGCCGGTGCTGAGCGGATACCGGCCGGGGCGTTCCACCCGGCCGCCGATCGTATAGGCGAAACCTTTGACCTGCCGCGGAATCAGCGCGACCTTCGGATTCCTGATATATTTGTCCGCCCGGCGCTTCAGCTCATCGGTGGCTTCCGGCAGGGTCAGGCCGCCGATTTTGCAGGCGCCCAGGAGCGGTATGCCGACGTAGCCGTCCGGCGTGACCGTCAACTCGTAGACTTTCAAATCCTCATGCTCATAGACATTGAAGTCGAAAACATCGCTCGGACTGATCCGGTAGGGATCGTCCGGCAGCTTCTGCAGCGCCTCAAGCTCCGCCGCATTCTCCTGTTCCACCTGTTCCGCCTTCTTCAGCACCTCCGTCATCTCCCTGCCCGGCAGCACTTCCCAGATTTCGATCTGCGGCGGCGGCTCGGAAGAGGTCGAACACCCCGCCGACACCAGCAGCACCCCGGCCGCCGTACCCGACAACAGACTACGCATCATAACTCACACCACCCATTTGCTTAACCCGGCAGGAATATCGTACAGCAGCCCGGAAACCGCCGGCTCTCTGCCGCCTTGCCGCAATGCCCGGATATCCGCCGAAATCTTCAGTTTGCTTTCACAGTCGAACCGGGCGGCGAAGATCACATCGCCGCAGCTTTCGCAGATGATCTCGAAAAGCCGCCGGTCCTCTTCCGGCTTTCCGATCGTCCACACCACGATATCGTACTTTTTGAGTTCCCCGCGCATCATCCGGAGCCGTTCCGGTTCGGGAGGCGTGAAAAACGACATCTCATCCAGCTTGAAATAGAGCGTCCGGCCTGCGTCCGGCTCCGGCGGAGCGGCGGCAAGTCCGTACAGATAATCGTTCACCAGATAGCGCGCCGATTTCTCCGGCAGCTCCGAGCAGACCGAGATCCGCAGCGTATCGATGTCCTTGAGCATCAGCACATCGTTACATTTGTCGACGAACGCCTCCGCCTCTTTCCGGGAGTCGTAGGAGACCATCGCGACCATCGCTTCCGGCTTCTCCGCCAGATCGCGGATATGGTCGACCAGCATCTGAAGCTGGGCATAGTATTCGCTGCGGTTGTCCGAAGCGAGCTCGCAGACCGCGCCGATGCACGGCACTCCCAGCCCCGCCTCGAAATCGTCCCCGGAACGGACCCGCAGGTTCAGCGCCTCTTTCCCCAGCACCGTTCCCGCCGTCCCCAGAAACGCCAGGATCAGGCCGCCCAGCGACAGCACCAGCCGCCGCCGCGCAATCCCCTGCGTCGGCTGCGCCGCATGTTCGTAAATCGAAATATCGCAGAACGGGGAGTTCGCCGCCAGATTCTGCATGTGGCAGGATTTTTCCAACTCGCCCAGCAGCTCCTTCTTCTGCTTCAGGATCGCAACCATCTGTCCATAGGCGGGAATCAGCCTGACGATTTTCGCCTCCTGATTCCGCAACACCTGCAGCGATTCCCCGATCGTACTGATGTTATGGCCGGCGGCGGTGAACTCGGATTGCGCCCGGACGATATCCGCCTCGATGAAGCGGTAGGTCGGATTCACTCCCTGGATCACCTTGCTCGGCTTCTGCGACGCCCCGTTGACCGCCGCGCGTTCTTTGAGCACCTTGAGCGTCATGGCCGCCTTCTGGACGATCGGATTGTCGTCGGTATACTGCATGCGCAGTCCGGCGAGTTCCATCTCCTTGCGCTGGATCTCCATCTTGTCTTCGTCATAGGTTTCGGAAACCGTCCGGATCGTCGGGGGCGTCGCCGCCAGCTGTTTGCGCAGCTCTTCGAGCTTGCTCTCGGCCGCCTGCGCGGTAGCGCGGTCGTCCAGCTGCCTTGCTTCCAGCGCCCGGATCTGGGAAGAACAGCGCTCCAGCGCTTCCGTCAGCGAAATCCCGCCGAAATCTTCCATCTGTTTCTTCAGCTCCCGCTCCCGGTTTTCAATATCAAGCTTCAGCTCCTCCTGATTCCTGCGATAGTTGTTGTAGCTCTCCACATGCTTGCTCTTCTGGGTATTCTTGTAATCCTCCAGGAAAACCCCGGCGATGGCGTCGGCCAGCTCGGCGGCGGTCTTCGGATCGGCGGCGCGCGCGCTGATCACAAACAGATTGTCCCGGCTTTTCTTGCGGGTAATGGTCGTATTGTCATACACATCCTGAAAAGAGACGTTTGAACCGCTCAGACGCCGGCATACCTCCAGGATGTTGTTGCGTGAACGGATCATATCGACCACCACCTCATTCGAAAGCGGCTTGAACGCGTCGACCGCGCCCTCGATTTTCTGATAATCCCGCTCCACGCGCAGCAGAGTCGTGTTCGCCTCGAACACCCGGCCGCAGAACAGAGTGACCGCCAGGAAGATCAAACCGCCCGCCAATGGCGGCACCAGCACGATCCAGACCCATTTTTTATAAAGCGCCAATCCCCACAGCCGGATATCCCGGCGCAGGAGCGACAGGGAAAAGCTGCCGATCTTCAGCTCGCCTTTCCTCTCCTGCGGTTCTTCTTCCCATTCGAATTCCATTGCGGTTCATCCTTTCCGCGGCTCAATTGCACCGTTCCCATGCGTACAGGAACCTCCCGCTTGCGCCGTTTCTATCAATATACCGGGGAAACTCCACTTTTTCAAGCAAAATACTTGATATTTCAACATATAAATCATACCGCGGCTGTCGGAAATACGGAACGAGCGGCAAACGGCAGCGGAACCGGCGCACCGGATTCTTCATCCGTTCCCGCCGGCCCCGGTCCTCCGGGAACGGTCCGGCCAAACGCAGATACGCCTCCAATTCCCCGGCGTTTTCCACAGGCGCTCCCGCCAGCTCCGACCAGAAGCTCCACCAGAACTCCCGGAACAGCTTCAAAGCGGCGGGAAACTCCCGGTTCAACTCTTCCGCCGACAGCTCGCACGGCTCGAACTTGTAAGCAAGCGCCCGCCGGTAGCCGTCAAGCAGCGCGGCGGGAAAACCGGAATCCTCCGCCAGCGCGGCGGAACGCTCCTGCGCCCGCGCCCGGTAATTATGAGTCAGGATCAGCCGCGCATCCCCGATCGCCAGCAATGCCTTGAACAAGTTCCGGGCTGCGAACCGGCGGCTTCCCGCGGAATCCTCATCCAGCTTCGCGGCGGCAAGCAGCAGGCCCGCGGCGCGGTTCAGCAGCAGCCGCGCCGCTTCGGAAACCGGCAGGAGGCGCCAGTCGTTCAGCCGCCAGCGCTCCAGACACGCGGGATCGCCCCAGACCAGGCGGCAACCGGCCCGCAGCTCCTGCCACATCAGGGTATAAGGCATATGCTCCAGCTCGCCGGCGGACCGGGCCGGTCCGAAATCGACGTCCACACCGATCTCCTCATCGAAGCCCTTGCCGAACTCCCGCATCGCACAGTCCAGCGCCTTGCGGCGGCGGCGCGGGAGCGGCCTGGAGATCACGAAAAAATCGAGATCGTTGAACAGCTCCGCGTCCCCGTCCGGTTTGCGGAAAACCCCGCCCTCGCCGCGCCCGTAGCCGCCGCCGAGCAGCACCGCAGCGATTTCCCGGCTTTCCGGCAGAGCGCCGATCCGCGCGGCCAGCCGCTCCAGGAACGCTTCCAGCCGGGCTTCCAGTTCCGGAGCATCTGAGTGACAGTATTTTCCCATCGCTTCACCTCTCCCGGAACAGATTGCGCACCAGCGTCCGGCACAGCAGTTTCAGGTTGAACCAGAGTCCGGCATGATGGGAGTAATAGAATTCGTCCAGCTCGATCTGCACCGGATCGTCTTCGTGTTCGAGCATCTCCGAATAGTTGAACACGCCGAGGTGGTAGTTGCCGAAGCGTTCCAGCAATTCGCGCACCTCCGCCGAAACCGGGAGCGGGTGATTGCCCACCAGCCGGATCCGGTTCATCATCGCCAGCACCACCAGATGAGTTTTGTGCAAACTGAATTTGTAGAAGAGCCGGTCGCACCAGATCCGGGCGGGCGCCCGGTAGAGGTTCAACCTGATCCACCGGGTCGCCCGGTGATCCACAAAATAGATTCCCGGAGTCGGGCGGACCGACAGGAAGGGGCGCAGCAGCAGCCACGGCGCCGCCTGCGCCAGCAGGATGCCGCCGCCGCAGACCATCGCCACCGCCCAATGGAAGAGCCGCCCCGGAAGCCGGGAGGAAACACCGGTCAGGATAAATTCATCCAGCACATCCACATAGGTGCCGCTGTACGGGTCGATCAGCCGGTTCCGGCAGATGATCTTGTTGCGGATTTCCAGCTCCGGTCCCACATAGGTATTGTCCATCACGATCGAATTGATCACCGAAGTTCCGACGTCGATCAGCGAGTTGCAGCCGACGATCGCGCCCGGCCCCGCCGCAGTCCGTTCGGAGAGCCGGGAATTGTCGCCGAGCATCACCGGCTTGTTCACCTCCGCCCGCAGCGGGATTTCCACCCCCGCGCCGATATAGATATCCTCGTCACGGCAATAGCTGTGCATCACGTAGTTACGGGCCTCGCCGGAAACCAGCCGCATCGAAAGCTCGTAATAGTTTTTCACCGAATCCAGCGACAGCAGGTCGCCCGGGGGGAGCCGGCGGCTCTCCGCCAATCCTTCCAGCGTGAAATTCCGGCAGCGCTCCCGGCCGGCCACGAACAGGCCCCGCTCCCCGCGGAGCACCTTGCCCCGAACTTCATCCGGCGCGACCTCGATCTTCACTCCGGCATCCATCCGGCAGGCGAAGAAGAGGTAGCCGCTGATCAGGAACAGGTCGTCGCCGCCGATCATCCCGGCATTGCGGAGCAGGATCTCACGCAACGGCTGCCCTTCGCGGCAGATGCCGTAGCTGATTTCGCAATTCCAGCGGGAACCGCCGCCGTAATACTCCCGCAGCCGCGCATCCGGCCGGCTCTGCAGCACCCGGATTTCGCGGATGCCGCACAGGTTGCAGAAGTCGAGCACATATTCCAGCAGCGGCTTATTGCCGATGCTCAGCAGGAACGGACTGGAAAGCCCGAACGCCTCCCGCAGACAGAGCGTATCCTCCCACGGGCAGATGATGATCGCCTTCATCGGTCAATACGCCCCCTTTCCGGTCAGCACGGCGGGAACGGTCTTCAACAGGATCCACAGATCGCGCCACAGGCTGCGGCTCATGATATACTCCTTGTCCAGCGCCACCTGCTGCCTGAAGGGGATATCGCTGCGGCCGGAAACCTGCCAGATGCAGGTGATGCCGGGCTTGACCGTCAGCCGCTTGCGGTCTTCAAGGGTGTATTCCGCCACCTCCGACGGCAGCGGCGGGCGCGGCCCGACCAGGCTCATGTCGCCGACCACCACGTTGAACAGCTGCGGCAGCTCGTCGATGCTGAATTTGCGGATGAAACGGCCGAACCGGGTCACACGCGGATCTTTCTGCATTTTGAAAATCACGCCGTCCTTCGACTCGTTCGCCTTCAACAGCTCCTGCCGACGCTGCTCAGCGTCGATGTACATCGAGCGGAATTTATAGAAATTGAACGGCCTGCCGTCCCGGCCGATCCGCTTCTGCTTGAAGATCACCGGCCCCGGCGATTCGAGCCGGATCACCGCCGCGCACACCAGAAACATCGGCGACAGCACCAGGATTCCCAGCGAAGCGCACGTCACGTCCACCACCGTTTTGAACAGGTAGGAGCCGCGGACCGTGACCTGCCACCAAAAGAGCTTCCACTTGACCTTGCGCTTACACTTCCCCTGATGGATCAGATAATCCATCAACTCGTCTTTTTCGTCCCGGTCCAAAAAGATCACCTCCGTGAAAGTTGCCGGCGGACGACCCGCCACAGAAACAGCGGGTTGCCGATGATATAACGCCTGAAGAGCCGCCGCGGCTCCATCAGCAGCCGAAAGCTCCATTCCATGCCGATTTCGCGCACCCACAGCGGCGCGCGCCGGATCCGGCCGGAATAGAAGTCGAACAGTCCGCCGACGCCGATCCGCACCGGCGCCGCGAGCTGTTCTCCCCAGCGCTCCAGCCACTTCTCCTGCCGGGGCACGCCGAAGGCGACCAGCAGAATGTCCGCGCCGGAAGCGTTGATCGCGGCGACCACCTGCTCCGCGCCGGCGTCGAGGTCGAAGCAGCCGTCCCGGACTCCGGCGAATTTCAGGAGCGGATACGACTCCAGCGTTTTTCGCCGCATGGTTTCGGCCACGCCGGGGCGGGCCCCCAGCAGATAAATCGAAAAGCCGTTTTTTTCCGCCATTTCGCACAGGTGCGGATACATGTCCGAACCGTTGATGTTTTCCCGGAGGCGCTGCCCGGTCAGTTTCCCGGCGATCACCAGCCCGATCCCGTCGGCCAGCACCTCGAAACGCTCCTTCATCAGCCGGAAGTACTCCGGGTCGCGGCAGGCGATATTGAAGCAGTCCGGGTTCATAAAGGCGACCTGCAGCCGTTTCCGCTCGCGGATGCACTCTTTGAAATGGTCGAGCGCCTCGCGCATCGACCGGTTCCGCACCTCCAGACCCAGCAGATGAAACTTCTCCTCCTCCCGGCCCGCGCCGCCGAAGAGCAGCGCCGGAAAGGTGCGCAGCACCAGCCCGAGGTCGCTCCACAGCGACCGGTGCATTTGTTTGCGTTCCCGCAGCGCCCCCTGAACCGCCAGCCGTCCCGACCGGTGGATAAAATCCGGAGTGAATACGCCCGGCCGGTCGAAGCAGGCCAGCTCCGGCTCAAAGTCGCGCAACGGGTCTCCGACCAGCCCGATCCGGCCCGCCAGCACATAAGCGAAACGCGGCGAACCGCGCCACAGCACCGACTCCGACCGCACTTCCGGCAGCCGCAGCGGACGCCCGGCAAGATCGAACACCCGCCGGAAACGCAGCTTTCCGCACAGCGCGCCAAGCAGCAGGCCGGGCACCGAAACAATACAGAATCCCGCCAGGGCCAGGATATATTCCACCGCGACGGCCACCGCTCCGGGACGGTGGCGGCGGCGTTCGAAGAGTCCGCCCAATGCGGCTGCGTGCTTCTCCCATGAGAACTCCGCCGCTCTCCGGAATCCGGCCCGCCGCAATGCGGCAACCTCCTCCGGGTCATCCAATACCGCGGTCAGCGCTGCGGCGATCTCCTCCGGCAGCTCAGGGTCGAACAGCCGCGCGGCCCCCTCGCCGATCTCACCAAGCGACGAGGTTTCCGAACAGGCCGTCGGGGCCCCGCAGGCCATCGCCTCGACCAGCGACAGCCCGAATCCCTCGAAACGGGACGGGAACACATACAGCGCACACCGCCGGTAAAGCGCAGGCAGATCCGCCGAGGCGACGAAACCGGCCAGCCGGATCCGGGCCGCATCGGGCGAGGCGGCGGCGGCGCGGTGTATTTCCTCCGCCCCGTTCCAGTCGCTGCCGCCGAGCACGAGGCGGTATTTTTCCTTCAGCGCGGGAGCCAGCAGTCCGTAAGCCCGGATCAGGCCGGTGTGATTCTTGCCGGGATGCTCCAACCGCGACACATAGAGCAGAAACGCTTCTCCCCCGGAGTATTTTTCCACGCGCGCCGCATCGTCCGGCTGCGGCTCCGCCGAAAACATCTCCCGGTCATAGCCGTTGCAGATCACGCTGATCTTCGCCGGCGCGATTTCCCAGAACTTCACCAGGTCCGCGGCGGTGCTTTCGCTGATCGCGACCACCCTCGCCAGACGGCGCACCGCGAAGGGGAGCAGCTTCATCACATAGAGCATCCGGAAAGGATCGTACTTGGTTTTCACATGATACTGCGACAGGTCATGCACCACGCCGACCGCGAAGGTACGGCAGAACAGCATCGCCCGGCGGTTCGCGGCAGGCAGGAAGATCGCGTCGAACTCCCGCTGCCGGATCGTGAGAGGCAGCACGAAAAGATGCCACAGCATATTGAAAAGCGGCCGGTCCAGCCACGTCGGAATGCTCCGGTAACGGATATGCTCCGACTCCGGCAGCAGCGGCCGGTCGGCGTCGAAAGCCGCCACCGTCAGTTCGTGATGTTCCGCCAGCTGTCGCAACACATTCACGATATAGACGGAAATGCCCGACTTGCCGTGATCGAAACAGCTCACACAACAGAAAATCTTCGCCATCGCCCTAATCCCGCACCAGTTTCAGAATCCGCTCCGCAAACAATTCCGGCCGGAAACGCTCCACGGAACGCCGTCCCGCTTCACCCATCTTCGCCGCCAACGCCGGATCCGCGAGCAGCCGCCCGATTCCCGCCGCCAATCCGTCCACATCGCCCGGCGGAACCGCGATGCCGTTCACGCCGTCCTCCAGCCACTCCGTCACGCCGCCGACCGCAAAGCCGACCACCGGGATGCCGCGCGCCATCGCCTCGACTCCCGCCAGTCCGAACGGCTCCTGCCAGCGCGACGGAAACACAGCCAGCCGCACATTCCCCGCCCGCTTCCACGGTTCCGGATCGAAATCGACAAATTCGACCCGGCCGCGCAAATCCGGCCCGGCCATCACCGCGTCGAGCAGCTTCCGGTCGCGGTTGCGGCCGATCACGACCGCCCGGCCCGGCTGCCGCACCCGCGCGAACGCCCGCAAAAACAGGTCCGCTCCCTTGCCCCGCAGAATCTGGCCGACGAACACCGCCGCCGGTTCGCCTTCTCCCGGCGGAACGGGGTCCGCACCGGGACACGGCGGCGGAATCTTGTGCAGCAGCAGCGGGTCAAAACCGTTCATCGCCAGCTCTTCCAGCATGAAATCCGACGCCGCAGCCACCATGCCGCACCGGCGCGCCGCCGCCTGCGTCCGCTCAAAAGCCGCGAAAGAGGGCACTTTCCAGCGCCCCGCTTCGTCCTTCACCACCGGCGAACAGCCGAAACAGCGCAGCCGTCCGTAGGGTTTCAGACAGTTCCGACGCCCCAACAGCGTATATTTATGCCGCCTTGGGCAGCAGAAATCGTGATCATGCACATAGAGCAAAGTGCGCGCCTTCCGGTTCCAGCCGTCCATCACGGCCGGATCGGCGGCCCGGTGCAGGATCGCCAGATCGAACCCCTCCGGAAATTCCCCCCAGGGAACCAGCCCGTCGAAACCGGCGGCGAATCCGTCCGCCTTTCCCATCGTCCGGAACGAGCCGTACACCTCGCATCCGGCGGCGCGCAGCGCGGCGGCGGCATCGAACACAAACCGCTCGATCCCTCCGCAAAAACATCCCTTCTCGGAGACCTGACAGATCCGCACCGTGTCACCGCCGTTTCTCATTACAAAGCTCCTCATAGAAGGCTTCCAGCCGGGCGACAATCCGGGGCCACCGGTAGTTTTCCTCCAGATCGCGTTCCGCCCCCTCGCAGATGCGGCCGCGCAATTCCCGGTCGGCGCGTGCCGCCCGGCACTTCTCAATCAGTTCGTTCAGGTCAGCCGAATCAAAAGCGAGGCCGTTTTCTCCGTCGCGCACCAGATGCTCCAGACCGCCCACCCGGGCCGCCACCACCGGCAGCCCCGCCGACCACGCCTCCAGCACCACGATGCCGAACGGCTCATGGCGGGACGGCAGCACGAAAAGATCGGCGCAGCGGTAAGCGGCGACCAGTTCGGGAGACGACGGCTGGAAACCGGGAATGATCGTCACGCACTCCTCCAGCGCATTTTCCGCGATATAAGCTTTCATCCGCGCAAAATAATCGGTCGCGGTGATCGGCCCGACCAGCAGCAAA
>ERZ1034878.868-NODE-868-length-12402-cov-4.351178_pt1 | contig 12402 bp, 9 predicted proteins | sample MGYA00520593_ERZ1034878 | MGnify/ENA primary metagenome ERZ1034878 (study PRJEB33766, sample SAMN09781724) | gut metagenome | biome: gut microbiome | host: Homo sapiens | place: Madagascar | study: EMG produced TPA metagenomics assembly of the PRJNA485056 data set...
GTTTTTAATATTTACATTTACTCTGAAAGCTAATGCGGAAGAGATTTTTAGAATTACCTCAGCAAACTTTGATACCTCCAATGCGATGATTATGTTGAGTGCAAAGGAAGGAAATGCTGGAACTATAATGGAGTCCGTCAAATTGGTGACGTTGGAAAATCCGAAGAGAGCTTATTTTGATATAGATTCTGCGGTGTTGTCTATTCCGAAACAGGATTGGACGTTTAATTCGCAGGGAATTAAACATGTTAAAATCAGTCAGTTTTCGACCAATCCGAATAAAGTTCGTGTCGTGATGTATTATGACGAAGGTTATGATATTTCGCAGGTCAAATTCTTGAGGTTGAAGAATAACATTATTTTGAAACTCAAAAACAACGGCTATAGCGATACTTATTTTCAAAACACATATCGTGATGAACATGCTTCTTCGAGCGATTTTTATGAATATTTGACGGTTACGACTCCTGTTACAAAAAAGGATGCTGCGGACGATATTGTTGACCAACTTCAAAGAGCCTTCAATACGACAATTCCGAAACTCACAACACCTGAGCAGTCAGAGAAATTGCAATTAAGACTTAATACAAAATATTATATCGAAAATGTTACCGCAAAGCCTAATGCTGTTTTGATAAACGGGTTCGGTGCGTTGACGATTGAAAAACCGTTGATTTTGACAAATCCGTCAAGAATTGTGTTTGACCTCTCAAATACTCTTGTTGCTCAAAATTTGCGAAACAAAACCTTCAAGCTTAATGATACGGATTATTTTAAAATCGGTCAATTTTCTGTAAATAAGGCGAGAGTTGTAATTACAACAAATGCCGTAGAAGATTATATCCCGATTTTCTCGAGCGATAATCAGTCCTTGTTGATCGCAAATTACAAAACAGTAAAAGCGTCGACACTTTATTCGAATACGAACAATATGATTGCGTTCAGCAACAAAAAAATTGATGCTCAAACCAGTGCGATGACTTTATCTTTTAACGCTCCGGTGGTTCATGGTATCGACAGAACCAATACGGAAGCGATGATTTATTTGTATAATACGAATAATTATAACGAAACAACCTTCAAAAATACCTTTGCAAATACTGCGTTTGCCAAAGCAAAAGTTGAGCTTATTCCGCAAATCGGGTTGAAGGTTTCTGTGCCTATTCAACAAAACAGTTTGATTAATACCTATCTGGGTGCGGACGGAAAAACGATAAAGTTACAGGTTAAAGCTCCAAAGGCAGCTACTACTGTAGCGACAACAAAGCCTGCAACCACGACTACTGTCACAACACATGCAGTAACGACTAAAGTTCCGAAAGGTACAAGAAAAGTCGTAATTGACGCAGGTCACGGTGGTTCTGACTATGGTGCTATCAGAAACGGTATTAATGAAAAAGATATTACGCTTGATGTTGCAAAAAGAGTAGAAGCACTCTTGAAAAAAGAAGGCTATGCTGTTAAAATGACACGTACGAGCGATGTTTATGTTTCGTTGCAAGGCAGATGTGATATCAGCAACGCTTACGACCCTGATATTTTTGTAAGTATTCACGTAAATTCGAGCGTTCGCCCTGAAATTACCGGTATAGAAACTCACTACTATCATCAGGAAAGCATGAGCCTTGCACAAACACTTCATTCGTCGTTGGCAAGTAATATTAATTCCAAAAACAGAGGTTTGTTTAAATCGAAGTTTTATGTAATTAACCACACTACAGCTCCTTCAATTTTGATGGAAATCGGATTTATTTCAAACGATGGCGAAAGAGCTCAGTTGGTAAGTGAAAAGAGAAAACAGGATACTGCAAAAGCGATTGCAGAAGGAGTAAAAAATTATTTCAAGCAAAATAAATAACAACCCCATAGGATTTTTTGATTCAGGTGTCGGCGGATTGACGGTGTTGAAGAAGTTCAGAGAAGTCTTGCCGAATGAGGATTGCCTGTATTTTGGCGATACTGCTAACATGCCTTATGGCGAAAAATCCAAGGCTGAATTGATAAAATTTTCAAATAAGATTTTTAAATTTTTTGAGGAACGCAACGTGAAGGCGGTCGTAATGGCGTGCAATACGACATCTTCCAATGTTTACGACACCTTGAAAAATAACTATAATTTCAAAATTTATCCGATCATCCAATCTGTTACGGGGCTTTTGGCAAACCTTCAGATTGAACGCCTTGGTGTTTTTGCAACCCATGCAACTATTAATTCGCACGCTTACGCAAACGGGGTTCACAAAAATAATAAAAAAATGGAAGTTTTCGAAATTGCTTGCCCAGACTGGGTTAAGATTGTCGAAAGCAAAACTGAAAACAAACCCGCAAGCTTGGAATTGATAAAAGCAAAGGTTGGTGAGATGATGAAATTTCGGCCTGAAAAAATTGTGCTCGGATGCACGCATTACCCATATTTGACCGAACAACTCGGCAAATATGCTCCTGCGGAATTGTTTATCAATCCTGCCGAAAGTTTTGTAAATTACATCAAAAAAGATTTGGAAAAATTAAACCTTTTGGCTGACAAAACAACCGAAGGATTTGAAAAAATCTACGTAAGTGCAAACCCTGAACAGTTTATGGCTGCTGGTTCAATGTTTTATGAAGTCAAAGAGTTGCCGGAACTCGTAAAATAGAGTGACTTAGTAGTTCGTTTCTTCAACAAACTTTTGGCAAGCTTCAAAGGTTTCAAAAATCTTCACTTTGTCCGAAATATTTAGCTTTTCGGCTGTAATGTCGATTGCGGTTATGTTTTCTTTGATTGCGTAAATCGGAATGTTTCTTTTAATCGCCTCAAAAACAGGAATACAACCTAAAGCGTCGTAAGGTGTTATTAAAAAATCAACATCATTTATGGAAATTCCGCCGTTTGTGGTGAATTTCGGAGCGTTTGAAAGTCCGAGCAAGACGCATGGCAAAAATGTTGGCGTGATGTATTCGGAGGCTGATTTTGGATTTACTAAGTCTGAATAAATTGTGTAATCCTCAAACGCAGGGGAGTGTGCCGTCGGAATTTTCAAGTTTTTTGAAATATAGTGCGAAATTATTGCCTCAATTCCGCCTACAGGGTCAGTTCCTTCGCCTGAGGCGTAGTCTTCGTTCATATCCTCGGGGTCGTCAAACATGCAAACGATTGCGATGGCGTCCGCACCTTGTGCCAACAATTTTTTTGACGACTCAAGTACGGTTTGCATATTTTTTACACTGCCTGCCGAAATTCCGTTTTCGTCCAGAGAAAATTCAACTCCGACTTCTTCCTCGGTAATTTCGTATCTCATAATATCAACGCCGTAAACGGTTTTGACTGCGTTGAAGGTGTTTATGTGAACATTTAAAACATCTTTTGGAATAGCTTTGTCGAAAACAATCCCGACTTTGTTGTCAGAAGACGGCAAAAGGTTTATTTCGCCTTTGCAAAAACTGTCTAATGAATAGCCTTCCACGTAGAACATTTTGTCGTTAATTGCAGAAAATCCGCCTGCGTTTACAACATTCGGGTTTACTATGAGTTTTGCGTTTTTTGTGAAGTTTCTTACATAACATCCGGCATCACCTGCGTAACCACCGATAGCAGCACCAATTCCGGTTGGGATAATACAAATTCCGAGTTTTTCTTTGTCGTTAATCATACCTTTAATTATACAACGAAAAAAGCGGCATAGTTGCCGCTTTCCAAAATCTCGAAATATTAAATTGTTCTCTACTGTTGTGCACCTCCGTATGTAAAATCTGTCTTAACATTAGTTTGCAATAACTTAGTCCATGTGGATTCAAACGTAGTGACTTCATTAAGTCTGGTTTCATAATTGTTTTTGTCCAATTCAAGTTCTGTTTCCCAGGAATTTAAGTTAGCAAGCTCATACTCACGTTCTTTCTCCATTTGTTCGGTAATATTTTGATATTCCGTCTGGTCAATGGTATCATTTTCGTATTGATAGTAATAATTTTGAAGTTTCGTGTTGTATTTTGATTGGATGTTAGATGAATCCTTTGATGCGTTGAGCATATCAAACATAATGTCTGACAATTTTTCATTAATCATAGATTTTTGTTTGGTATACATCAATAAAGTTTCTTGAATGTTAGAAATAGCCATAACTCTCGCCTTTCTTATTTTATTCTCTCTCGTACTTATATAAAAACATTTGAAATCTTCGGATTTCACAAAAGGTTATTTCTGTTACAAAAGTTAATAATGCCTGAAGCTGTAGTAGGCGTGGGGCTTTCGGAAAGTGAATAGGTGAATAAGTAAATAGGTGAATAAGTTCAAATCGGGTGCGTTGCACCAAAGCTACTTATGAGCGAAGCGAACGATAAGAACTTATTACCTTATTAACCTATTTACTTATTCACTTCTACTAAAATTAAGCATTCTTAATAAATAGCGATAATCTCGTATGTTTGGGGTATAATTGTGGCACAGACTTAGTTTTTAAGGAAAGAGGTTTATTATGGCAATTAGATTTGATGCCGGCGAAATTATTACGGCTATGGTCACACCGTTTGATGCCAAAAGGGAGATTGATTATAACAAGGTTGAAGAACTTACGAAATATTTGATTACGCACGGTAGCGATACGGTTCTCGTTGCAGGTACAACAGGCGAAGGTCCAACTCTTACGCATGAAGAAGAAATTGAACTTTTGAGTACTACAAAAAGAGCAGTTGCAACAAGTAAGGCTAAAGTTATTATGAATGCAGGTTCAAATTGTACCGAAACGGCTTGCAGAACTGCTAAACTTGCTCAAAAAGAGGATGTCGACGCTATTTTGTCCGTTGTTCCTTATTACAACAAACCTAATCAAAAGGGCATGATTGAACACTTTTCTGCGATCGCAAAAAGTACTGATTTGCCTGTTATTATTTATAATATTCCGTCACGTACGGGTGTAAATATGTTGCCTGAAACAGTTGCAAAACTCGCTAAAGAGTTTGACAATATTGTCGGTATCAAACAAAGTTGCCCTAATATGGACGCAATCACAGAGATGAAATTGCTTTGTCCTGAAGATTTTTCGATTTATTCGGGCGATGACAGTTTGACTTTGCCTATGCTTTCTTTAGGGGCTAGAGGGGTTATCTCTGTTGCTTCTCATATCTTTGGAGCTCAAATGAAGTCGATGATTAGAAATTATAAAACGGGTGATTTTATTCCTGCTTTAAATATGCACAAAAAATTATATCCGGCTTTTAAAAAGCTGTTCTTTGCTCCTAACCCTATTCCGGTAAAGGCTGCTTTAGCTCATAAAGGTATAATTGAAGAATTTGTAAGACGACCTTTGGTTGAGCTTACGAGTGAAGAAAAAGCAGAACTTTTCAAGGTTCTTGATTCTGTAGAAGAAGATTAGCCCGCTCAGGCTATCTTTTTCTGTTTAAAGTTTTAGTAAAATTAATAAAAAGTACAAATAGATGAGGATAAAAAAGTGAAAAACAAAATCATTATGTTTTGGGCGATTGTACTTATTGTAATAGCTTCAATAATTACAATCTTCGTAAAACCAACAAAACTGGGGCTTGATTTGGTCGGCGGTTCCAGACTTGTGCTTGAGGCACAAACAACAAAATCTGTTGCCGAAATTACTCCGGAAGTTATGGAGCGTTTGCAGTTCGCTATCGAAAACCGTGTCAACAAACTTGGTGTTGCTGAAACTGTAGTTCAACAAATCGGCGACAAAAGATTGTTAGTAGAAATTCCTAACGTTACGGATTTGAAGGAAGCAAAAGCTTTTTTGGGTGAAACTGCTCAATTAGAATTTAAAAAAGAAGCTGTAAAAAAAGACGGTACAACAGAATGGGTTGAAACAGGTTTGACAGGTCAAGACCTTGCAAAATCTATGTTGACAACAGACTCTGTCGGACACTGGGTTGTTTCTCTTGAATTCAAAGCTGAAGGATCAAGAAAATTCGCAGAATTGACAAAAGAATTGGTTAACAAACCTATGGCAATCTTCTTCAACGGAGATTTGGTTTCTGCTCCGAACGTTAATGAACCGATTTATGGCGGAAAAGCTCAAATTTCGGGTGGTGACAGCGGTTTTGCTTATGATGAAGCAGAAAGAATGGTTAATCTCTTGAATGCAGGGGCTTTGCCTGTTCCGGCTAAGGTCGTTGAAGAAAACACCGTCGGGCCTACTCTCGGGGCTGACAGTATTCAAAAATCAAAAGTTGCGGGTATTATCGGCTTGGGATTTGTAATGTTGTTCATGTTGGCATATTACAGATTACCGGGGTTGATTGCTGACATCGCTTTGATTATTTACAGCTTGATGTTGTTTGCCTTGTTCAAGGCTATTCCTGTAACCTTAACACTTGCAGGTATTGCAGGTTTTATCTTGAGTATCGGTATGGCTGTTGATGCGAACATCCTTATTTTTGAAAGAACTAAAGAAGAATTGAGAGCCGGCAGAAACTTGTTTACCGCAATCAATTCTGGCTTTGACAGAGCATTTACAAGTATTTTCGACTCAAATATGACAACAATTATTACCTGTACGATTTTGTATCTCTTGGGTACAAGCATTGTTAAAGGTTTTGCTTTGACTTTGGCAATAGGTGTAGTTGTTTCTATGTTCAGTGCGATTACGATTACTAAAAACTTCATGCATTTAATCTTCGGTACAGGAGAATTGAAATATCCTGCATTGTTCGGTTTGCGTAGTGAAGAAATCGGCAAGGGCTTTGAAGTTACTGAAACTAAACGTGAAAATGCACGTTTCGGGATTTTAGATTAAGAAATTAGAGGTAAATAAGATGACAGATAATACAATAACATCAAGACACATTATTGATATTGTGAAATACAGATTTGTATGGCTCTGTATTTCCGCTATCCTTCTTTTACCGGGAACTGTTTCATTGATTTATTCGGCAATTCATAACGAAAACCATGTTCCTTTAAAAGTTGGGATTGATTACACCGGCGGTACGATTTTGCAGTATGGTGTAAATAAAAATATTACAAATGACGATATTACAAAAACTAGAGAAAGCCTTGAAGATGTCGGAATTGAAAATCCGTATATTCAGGTTTTGAAGGCTAACAACGAAGGCAAAAACGGTTTGACAAACATCGTTTCAATCCGTACAAAATTCGTTGGTCAAGACGAAGATACTGTTGACAAAATTACTGAAACTTTGTCAAAAGATTATGACAGCCCTGAATTGATTTCAGTAAGTTCTGTTGGCCCGACTTTGGGTAAAGAATTGTTTAAAAATTCCTTAATTGCAATAAGTTTGGCATTTTTAGGAATTATCGCCTATTTGTCATTCAGATTCAAGTTTGATTATGCATTGGCGGCAATTCTCGGTATCGCTCACGACGTTTTGTTTGTAGTTGGGGTATTTTCACTCTTGGGTATTTTCTACAACGTGCAGATTGACGGATTGTTTATTACCGCAATTTTGACGGTTGTTGGCTTCTCTGTTCACGATACAATCGTTGTATTCGATAGAATTAGAGAAAATTTGAGATACTATTCAAAGAAAATGTCTTTTGGAGAAATCGTAAATGCTTCCGTAAATCAAACTCTTGCAAGAAGTATCAACACTTCTTTGACAACTTTGATTACATTGGGGGCGTTGTACTTCTTCGGTGGCGTTACAACAAAAGACTTTGTACTTGCAATGATTTTAGGTATCGCAATCGGTACTTACTCAAGTATTTTCTTCTGCTCAGTGCTTGTAGATATTTGGGAAGACAAAAAGAACAACAAAACTCCTGCGACAAAATCTCCGGCAGCAGTTTAGTTAAGACTTTAAAAGATAACAAAAGCAGTACCTTTCGGGTGCTGCTTTTTTATTAAGAAAAATTGTTTTTATTCGTACCTGAGAGCGTCAATCGGATTAAGAAGAGAAGCTTTGTAGGCAGGATAGTAACCGAAAAGAACCCCGATTGCTCCCGAAAATCCAAGAGATAAGGCGATTGAAAAGCCAGAAATTGCAATGTTCATGCCGGCAAAGATGTGAATAGATTCTGCACCTAAAATCCCTACGATTACTCCGATAATCCCACCGATTACAGAGAGGAGGAAGGATTCTATCAAAAATTGAATGCGGATATCGCTTGCTTTTGCTCCTATTGCCATTCTGATACCGATTTCTTTTGTTCTTTCTGTGACTGATACGAGCATAATATTCATAATACCGATACCGCCGACAAGCAGTGATACTGAGGCGATTGCCCCAAGAAGAATAGACATTGTTTTTGCCGAAGATTTGATTGTTTCCTGCATTTCTGCAAGATTGCGAATTTCAAAATCTTTGTCTTGGGTTTTGCCGAGGTGGTGTCGATTTGTGAGAATTTCGTCAATATCGGATTGTGTTGTATCAAGAATTTCTGAGTCTGTAGCTTTTACATTAATCATTTTGACAGATCCTGGAAATTCTGTTCCGAAAACCTTCTTTTGAGCTGTTGTGATAGGGATAAAAACCAAATCATCCTGATCCATACCCATTCCGCTTTGACCTTTAGTTTTCAAAATCCCGATGACCTTGAACGGAACATTTCCAATTCTCATTGTTCTGTTAATCGGGTCTAAGTCGCCAAAAAGTTCTGTTGCAACAGTGTTCCCTATAATCGCAACTTTGGTGTTGTTTTTTATGTCTTCCGGAATAAAATTTCTGCCTGTTGCGACTTCATAATTTCTTATAAAAAGGTAGGAAGCTGTAGTGCCTCCAACGGTTGTAGACCAGTTTTGGTTGCTATAGGTTAGTTGAGATGTGCCCGATGAATATGGTGCGACGGCAAGAATTCCACGAGCATTGCGTTCGATTGCGTCTGCATCTTTTAGAGTAAGTGAAGGTTTTGTTCCGAACCCCATTCTGACACCACCGGAATTTGCAGAGGCTGAGCGTATCATAAGCAGGTTGCTGCCCATAGATTCCATATCTGCCGCAATCTTTTTGCTTGCACCGGAGCCTACCGCAAGCATTATTATAACCGCACTTACCCCGATAATTATCCCGAGGCTTGTCAGCATTGATCTCATTTTGTTGATTTTAAGTGAGCGAATTGCCATAATAAGTGTGGATTTGAAATCTATCACAGGGTGTAATCCTCCATTTTTGTATTGACGGGGTGCGGGTGTTTGTTGATTTCGTCAGAAATAATGTTGCCGTCTTTAAAACGAACAACTCGTTTGCAATATTCTGCGATGTCGGGTTCGTGAGTTACAAGCACGATAGTTTTACCCATTTTTGCATTAAGGTTTACAAAAAATTCCATAACTTCAATACTCGTTCTTGTGTCGAGGTTTCCTGTCGGCTCGTCCGCAAGAATTAGCGGAGGATCGTTTACAATCGCCCTTGCAATCGCAACCCTCTGTTGTTGACCGCCTGACATTTGATTTGGCATGTGGTCTTCCCGTTTTTCCAGCCCGACAATTTTTAGTGCGTTTTTTGCACGTCTAATTCTTTCTTCTTCCGGAAGTCCTTTGTAAATCATTGGAAGTTCGACATTCTCAAGTGCTGTAGTCCTCGATATAAGGTTAAATCCCTGAAAAACGAATCCCATTTTTAGATTACGAACCTCTGCAAGTTCATTTGGGTTGAGCGAAAACATATCAATTCCGTCGAGGTGATAACTACCCGAATTCGGTTTATCTAAAGTTCCGAGCATGTTCATGAATGTGGATTTTCCGGAGCCTGAAGTCCCCATGATTGCAACGAATTCTCCTTTTTCAATATTTAAAGATACGCAATTAAGGGCATTAAAACTGTCCTCTCCTGTTTGATAGGTTTTTATAGCATTTTTAACTTCTATAAGACTCAAAATTATTTTTCCTTATCTTCTGTGAATTTTTATGATTGAGTTTAGAACATTCCGGGTGGTCTGCCTCTTCTGTCGCTTTTTTTATCATTTTTCTTAACATTTGATGCACCTGTGATAATTTTGTCACCTTCGTGAAGTTCTTTTGATTTAATTTCGATATTTGTGTCGTCACTAGCTCCGGTTTCAATATTCACCCGTTTCTGCTTTTTGTCTGACAAAATCCAAATTCCTTGGTTTTTGTAACGAGTACCGTCTGTATTTGGGTTGTATTTAAGGGCAATACTAGGGGCACAGAGGACATTTTCGCTTTTGTGAGTAATAATGGAAACATTCGCCGTCATCCCCGGAATAAGTTTTAAATCTTCGTTGTCGACTTCAACAATAACCGTGTAGGTTACGACGTTTGAAACTGTCGTCGGTGAAATTCTAACTTGTGTAACTTTCCCTTTAAAAATGCTGTCTTGATAGCCGTCGAGGGTGTATGTAACTTCTTGTCCTACTGCAACTTTTCCGATGTCTGCTTCCGAAACGCTTACCTCAATCTGCATTTTAGTCAAATCCTGTGCGATTGTAAAAAGTTCAGGAGCTTGGAAACTTGCGGCAACTGATTGCCCGATGTCGATTTTTCTTGCAATAATCGTGCCGTCAACAGGGGCGATGATTTTTGTGTAACCGAGGTTTGTTTTTGCGGTTGCAAGATTTGCTCGTGCTTGAGAAATTTGAGCTGCCGCTGATGCAATTTGAGCTTTGTTTGATAAATAATCACTTTCTGCTTGATCAAGTTCGCTTTTTGCAATGAAATTCTTTTTGTAAAGGTTTTTGTATCGAACATAAGTTTTTCTTGACATCTCAGTAACCGCCTGAATTTTTGCCATATTAGCTTCTGCGTTTTGGACTTGGGCTGTATTTTGTTCTACAGATGCCTGAAAATTTCTCGGATCAATTTGAGCTAAGAGTTGTCCTTTTTTTACCTGAGAATTATAATCCACATAAATGCTTTCAATAAGCCCTGATACGACAGAGCCTACAGATACCGTGTTTACAGGATTAATCGTTCCTGAAGCTTCAACAACTTGGGTTATCGTGCATCGTTCCAGCGGTGTTGTTTCATACGTAATTCTGTTTTTTATTAAATTGTGTGCGATTCCGATGCCGGAAAGTCCGATAACTGCTATAACAGCTATAAAATATCTTTTTTTTATCTTCATTTTTTCTTATCCTCAACCGTTACTGTAATATCTTGCGGAAGTGCTATCAGTTTTTCTAAATCTGATCTTGAAACATTGTAATTATAAACAGCTTGCACGTAAGAATGTTGTGCGTTGTTGTAATTAACTTTTGCGTCTTGCAACTGGATGTAATCGCCCAATCCTATGGCATATCTTCCGTCAGCAAGTTCAAAATTTTCTCTCGTTTGTTTAACTTTTACTGCAAGCAGCGGAATTTCTTTTTCATATTGAATCATATTGACATACGCATTTTGGATGTCAAAATACATATTTTGTTTTGCCATTTCAAGTGTATTTTCTGCCAAATCTATTTGAAGTTTGCCGCTGTCTATTTCGTATTTTTTGCCCATAATATTTACGGAACTCTTAATTCCGATACCGATATTTAAAGAATTTGTATTGCTGGTATCTCTGTAACCATATCCGACAGAACCAGTAATTGACGGATAATATTCTCGTTTGATGTAAAGCAAGGATTGTTTCATCGCTTCTATCGTTGCCGAATATGCTTTTAAGTCAGGTCTGTTTTTGTCTGCTTCTTTTACGCATTCTTCAAATGTGTAAGGAAACGGTTTGAATTTATAATTTTCAATTACGTCAAGTTTTTCCACTCCTGTAATCAATGTCGCATCTGCAACGGCATCAGGAGCTTTGCTCAAATCCGTTTTGTCTGAAATTGTTTGTAAATTGACAGGAATTTCTCTTGTTTTAAAATTAAAAGTTTCCGTGCTTTCTATTTCATACTCGGGAGTATATGCAACATACATTGCGTTATTTAATTTAACTAATGCGTTTTGATACGTTTTTTCTGCTTGCACAAGTGTAACCTTTGAATCACTCAGGTTAACTTCCGCATTAACCAAGTCTATTTTTGATTTAATTCCTTCGTTAAAGTAAGCCTTTGTCCTTTGATAATTCCGTTCGTTAATCTGAACATTTGCCTTGTTGATTTCGACGGTAGCTTTTGCGGCAAGCACTGCATAATAATAATTTTTAACTCCGTAAATCGTTTGCAAAACTACGTTGTCAAAATTATATAATGCGGCAATTTTATTAAATTTTTGCATTTTAATTCTTGCATTTGTTCTGCCAAAATTCCAAATAAGTTGATTTAATGAGGCTTCTGCACTGTAATAATCCATATTGCTTGAAAATCTGTCATTTTTGTTTGCATTATAGTTGTATCCCGCACCAACCCCGAGAGTAGGGAAAAATCCCGATTTCGCCAGTCCGACATCTGCTTTTGAAATTTTATAATTATAATGAGCTTGTTTGACGAGCGGACTGTTTTTTAGTGCAATTTTTACACAATCCGAAATGTTTAATTTTGCTCCTTTTTCGATTACAGCATATTTTTCTGCAGCAAATGCAAAATTTGTTCCCGTAAATACCGCAATTATTAAT
>ERZ1034878.881-NODE-881-length-12322-cov-85.863944_pt1 | contig 12322 bp, 16 predicted proteins | sample MGYA00520593_ERZ1034878 | MGnify/ENA primary metagenome ERZ1034878 (study PRJEB33766, sample SAMN09781724) | gut metagenome | biome: gut microbiome | host: Homo sapiens | place: Madagascar | study: EMG produced TPA metagenomics assembly of the PRJNA485056 data...
TGGCATGGTTTTATACTCACTTTTACATGGTTTTATACTCACTTTGGCATGGTTTCGTAATACAGACTTTTGCATTTTTCGGCAAAATATTTGTAGTTGTGTGTCGTATATGCTGTTTTTAGCTCGTTTCAGCCATTTCTAGGGCTTTCAGTGACTTTGACGGTAGTTTATGCCTTATGTATATCAATGTGCCTAAAATCGACTAAAAATAGGCTTCTCGTGCGTGTTGTGTTTTTCTGCGTGAAGGCAATAAAAAAAACGGGCTGTATTTGCCCGCTTCATTTGCTGTCATGCTTTCATTGTATATTTTATCATTCATATTGTTGCTAAATATTAAACTTTTTTCCAAATGCTACAGAAGCAATCACACGAAAGTCATACTCCGCCCCGTCAACAAAGCAGTCTCCGTCTTCAGAACTGAATAAAACACCATCAATATCAATTATTTTTCCATCTTTATCATGCTTCATAATCAAATATGTATCGTCTTTTTTGTCTTCAAAATGCCTATAAAAGTCTTCGATTTCTTCCCAACTACTAAAATCTTTAAATACTTTTTTCACTTCCACCTTGTTAATCGTGTTCGTGTTGTTTGAATCGTCAACGATAACATAAGAATAAATGTCTAGATTGTTTGAATTTGTTTTTTTACTCATTTTATTTACCCTCTTTCTATTATATCGGTATTGTTATGGTAAATATTTAATAGTATAGTTCGTAATAGTATGAATATTTGTCTTTATCAAGCCATGTCTTTTCACGTGTTATATATGGATACATACGTGTTGCGTTCAGCTCTTCAACCTTCGCCCATAACATTGTAACGGCTGTGCGCTTTATGTTAAGTTGTTTTGCTATTCCTTCTTGTGATACTTCTATACCCTCAATGCCCTGTGCTACACGCTTCATGTATAAAAGAAACTTTAATACAGTCTCATTTATAATTTTGTCGTCTACAGCTTTTATAAAATCAGATAGCACATTTATATTTATTCTGGTATATCCCTGTGCTTTATCTATTCCGAACTTTGAAATAGTATAAACGTATTTTCCGCCCGTTGTCTTGTGTGCTCTGCTCTTGTCAATTAAGCCACACTTTGCCAGCTCTTCAAGTCGTGTTCTTATGCTTCTTTCTGAGATGTTGCAAACCTGCGATACTTCTTTTATCGTAAATGCAATTTTATGCTTGTATTTCTGTTCAATCAATAGCCGTAAATATACATAAAATGCTTTGTTTGAAATATCTTCTTTAATCGGGCTGTTATGTAGTTTGATTTCTGAACGGTCAACTACTTTCCCGTCCATGCTTCCAAACTCTTTAAAATCGTCATAATTAAACTTGTATTCAAAGTGATAAAATAAAGCTTTTGCTTTTCGCTCGATGTCTGGAATAACATCGCCGGTGTAATTGTATGTGTCAATGCTCGCAAGTGTCTTCACTGTGCTTATAATTGCGTCAAGTCCTGCGCCTTCATAGTCACGCAAGTACAGAACGATACCTCTTATTTGCTTGTCTGTATAACCGTTTCTCAATCCCATTAAAACGGCTTTAATAGGTGCTGGAAGTTTGTCCGTGCTTATACATGTATATTTCTGTTGCAAAAATGCGTTGTCGTATGCTGTGAAGTCCTGTTTATGCGTTTCTACTGGCGTTTGTTTTGCCGTTTCCTTCTGCGCCTGTTTCTTCATGCCTAGCTTGTTTCTTAACTCCTGTAAGCTGTATACGCCTTCATGCGTGCTATAAATGTATGTATTTATCGGCTTTTCTGGGTCTTTGTTATTTACAGTAAATGGCATTCTCATTACACGCGCACAATCTTTTATTTTTTCGTCTACTGGGTAGCCGTTTGCCTTCATTGCGTCGGTGAACTCTGCTAAAAGTTCTTTGTCTGTGCTTGGCTTATCAAGTTTGTAAATGATTTGGAAACCGTGCCCACTGAAAATACTATAGTTTGGTTCAAGTCCGTTTTCTTTCAACTTGTCAAATATCGTCGAAAACTCGCTTTCTGTGATATGGTCAAAGTCTGCGCAAAGCATTTGTGTACTTTGTGCATTGTCTTTTGTTATTGTCTGCTTTCCTTCTGGATTGAATGTATATACTGAATAATATAGACAGTATGCGCGCCCGCTTGCGTCCAGTGTGTCAATGAACTTTTGTAACTCTTCCTTTTGCTTCTCTGAGTTATTGTAAAAAATCTTGTTCGGTTTGACGTACTTTCCAGCAGTTCGAAACACTGCTTTAATGTCTACGCATTGGTTAAAATCGCTGTTAATTTGTGGGTGTGTGTCTACAATAAAATTGTACATTTCTTCTATTTTCATTGGTTTACCTCTCTTTATCCCTTGATTTTTGAGGCTTCCCACGATAACATATAGATGTTTTCATTGGGTTGATAGCGTGTCCCGAACGCTGTCGCCTCTTTTTTTATGCCTACATATTAGCACAATTCACATACAATAACTATATATTTGTGGTGTTTCCGCCTTCTAGATAATTTTTTATTGATATTTCCGTAACGTATAGCATTCGTGCGATTTGCTTTCCTTCCAGTGTTCCAGCCTTGATATAGCGTCGTACCGTTCTGTCTGAACATTTTAATATTTCCATTACTTCTTTTACTGAGTAGTATTTCTTTTCGTCAAATATAATCATGCTGTTAGTTCTCCTCTTCGTCTTTTCTCTTTGGAAGGTCTACCCCGTGCAACTTCTCCGTTATAATTTCTTCCATTACTGCCCTTACGCTTTTGTTTTCGTAATATGCATAACTTCTAATCATGTCCGCTATTTTCTGTGATGTTCTGAAAGCAAAAGTTACCGTTTTTTCCTTTTGCTTAGTTTCCTTTGTGCCTTCTGCGTTGCTGTTGATTGCGTCCAGTCCTTTACTAAAATTCTTTACCATGTTGTTATCCTCTCTTTAAAATTGTAAATAATCTTTTGCGTGGTCTTTTAATATTTGTTGTTGTATTTTTCCGCTTGTTTTGCGGTTACTGTGTCGAACTTGTATAGTACATGATTGGTTATTCTGTCTTTCATGTCTTCGTCGAGCTCTTCAAAGTCATTTAATGCCATTTCAACGTAACCCATACAGATATAGTTAAATGCACCACTATTGAATAAGTTGTAAATATCTTCTTTCGTGCATTCTGCTAAAAAGTCCAGTGTTTTAATATTGCTTTCTATGTCTGCCTGGTCTAATTTGCTATTTCCTAGTAATTTTCTGTAGCCGTCTGCCGTCATTTTGTAGCCGTTCATAATTTCTGCTCCTTTTCTATGTATTCAAATTGTAAACCCTTGGCGGTCTGTACTGCGCCATTACATGCCATGCGTACATAATCTACGCTCATATTGTAATGTTCTGCCGTTTCTTTTGCGTTGTTGTATATTTTCCCGTCAGTAATGCACTTAACGGGCTTTCCGTTGCTTCCGCTTCCGCCGTCGTTCTTGTTATAGCCATTTTCTTGTGCGTTCAACATTACAATGGCGTCATGTTCCAGCTTTTCGGCTTCTTCTTTGCTTAAATTGCTTGCAATTACTTTGTGGTCTATATTGCTCCAGTCATATTTTTTAATTGTATTTATAAAGTCCGTTTGTTCTCTGTAGCCGTAACGCTGTTCTATGTGCTGTGTCATGCCTATATATAGTCCCTCTTCCGGTGTGACGTGCATGTATACAGTGTAATTTCCCGTGTGTTTGCTGTTTTTTATAACTTCCAATTCTTCAAGCTGTTTTGCGTAATTTTCAATCAATTCATGAGTGAAACTAATTTCCGTTTTGCTCGTGCCTTTTGTCTTGATGTAAATATCACCTTTGCAAGTGTGATAACGTGCAACAATACTTGCGTTTCCTGGCTCTTTTAATGCTCTGTCGTTGTCTTCGTCGGCTTCTCTGTTCAGTGTGCCCCAATCGCAAAGCAAAAACCTTGTTACAGCTTCGTGGAAGTCAATTTTAAATTGAATATCTTTCAAAGCGTTTTTAATTGCTTGTGTAATGTGCCATTCCAGAGTAAAGCCATTAATTGCCTTGCCGTCTTTGTCTGTGAAATGGTAACGGTCTACCGGTTGCGGTCTGTTGTCTTCATAGACTTCATCATTCACCGCATTTACAGCCATTTGCAAGCCTGCTTGCAATGCTTTGTTGTTCTGTAGGTCTTCCAAATCGTAACCAAACGCCGTTAATACTTCGTCAGTTTCTACCATTCCTATAGGTTTTTTGTGTTTCTGTAGCTCGTTGTAAAACATTTGAAATATATAGCCTTCGCCCGTCTTGTCTGCTTGTATTTTCTTTTCGCTGTATTTTCTCATTGTATTTTTTTTGCCCCCGTCATTTCTTCATGCAGCTTTTTACCAGTCCGCTGTATTTCTAGACTACTTCTGTGTAATTTTGGACTACTTCCGAGTGATTTCGGAACACTTCCGTGTTAGCTTTTCATGTAGTTATTTGCAAGCCAGTTGTAAGGAACTACCGGTCTGTATTCCCCTCTCATTTCAATAGGTATCTTTGCACCATGTACTAATTCCGGATAATAAACACTGTCATTGTCTAAAATTGCCGTGTAGCTTGTGCCTTCTTCGTCTGCGTCGTATGCCTTTTTCACATCTTCGGTCACTAAGCACCATACGCCTTCACCGTTGCCCCTGTTATAAGCTTCTTTGCTTCCTGGTAAATTTACTTTTATGTATTTCATGTTGTTTTTTGTTCTCCCTTCGTTTAATCAAAAATTTGCCACGGATTGTAAAGCGTTTTGCTTTCTTTTACTTCTCCGTCTATGTATTCGTATCGGTATAAAGTCGCTTCATAGTCCATTGCAATGCGTTTTGCGTCTTTCTCCGTGTACGTTACATTTTCCCATGTCATTGCTTGTCTTAACTCTTCAAGGGTTAATAACCTGTCACCTATTACACCGTCCAAGCAATCAAATAAATAATATGTACCGTTTAGTTTCTCTTGCATGTTCTTTTTTCCTCTGTTTCTGCCTCTGTCTATCTGTGACTACTTATAGTATAAGTGACTTGTCATAGCTTGTCAATCATAAAAAAAGACATGTTGTAAAAAACATGCCGTTTTAAATGCCGTATAAGCGCCGTTTTGTATGTTGGTTGATATTTATATCGTCCAAGTCAAAAAGTCCCTAGAAACGTCTAAAAAGTGCCTTATTCGCTGTCCTTCAATAATTCGGGATTGTATGGTATTACATTTCCTAGTTTTTCATGATTATTTTTAGCATATAGCACTAAATCACGTTTGTAGTCTTCGTATGGGTCTACTCGTGTGACGTTGTATACAAGCCCCCTGTAACCTATTGCCAGATTTGAAGGGTTAACGTTTCGTACATAGTCAAGCCAGTTGATACGGAATAAACATTCTTCTTTACTCTGTGTGCTGTCGTTCAAATATGTTAGTGTTGCGCTCAACTGTTTGAAATACGCCCAAAGGCTGGGCTGTGGATGTATTGGCATATATCCCTCGGTTTGAAAGCCGTCATCGTCCGTGAACTCCCCTTTTTTGTAAATAACTATTTTTTTGTCCTTCAAGTATCTTTTTGTCATGTTCTAGCCCCCTTTTTATAGTGCTTCGACAAATTCATTGTAATGTTCAAATAAGCCCGTGTATGCGTCGAGAAGCGAAGCCGTTCCATCTATGCGTCGCCTTGGGTTTGAAGATTTTTTCGGCATAATATTGCCGTTTCTGTCCTCTTCTACACATGTATTACTCAAACACCATTTCAATATAGGATTGTTGTTATATATCACTCGCTTTTTTTCCAAATCGGCTTGCAAATTTTGCATAGGTAACGACATCGTGCGCGCACCTTGAATACATTTCACCATGTTGAAGCCGTTTGCGGTCATCTCGTCCACCCAATAACGAGCACTCCAGCTATCGTAATATATCCATGCGGGCGTTATGCCCTTTTCCTTTACCATTTCAATAAACCACGCGGTAACGTCTGAATAGTTAATCGTGTTACCTTTGCAAAGTCTCAATAGTCCCGCTTCCTTCCATTTGTCGTAAGGTATGCGGTCTTCTTGTATGTGCTTCTGGAAGTTGTCTTCTGGAAGGAAATACATCTGTGTTATATAGCGATTTTCTTCTTTATCCATTGTGAGAAGCGTCGCACAAGTCAAGTCGGTTGTAAGTGACAAGTCCGCACCACCTATAGCCCATGCACCTCGAAATTGTTCCAAGTCGAAAGTTTTTTCATTGTTTATCGTATCAAATGTTAACCATGCCGTCGCGCTGTTCTCTCTGATGTTAAAATCTTTACAAAGTATGCCGGTTAGGTCTTTCGGACTCTGTTTCGCACGTTCTACCTTTGCTATGATGTCTTCCAGCTTCTTTATACTTCCTAGTGCTGGGTTTGCTTTTCGCCATGCGGTCGGGTCTTTCCATTCGTTGCGGTCGTTCAGCTCGTACATGATTGCTAAAAAAGTTTCGTCTATTATAGTGCCGTCCGCTACTTTGCATGCATAATCATAAATATCATCGAAAATGCATTCGCGCACCGTTCCGGCTGTTGTTATCATGATTATAAGCGGTTGTCTTCTGGAAGACTGCGACTGCTTCATAACTTCGTATAAGTTGCGGTCTTTTACCCCGTGTAACTCGTCCATAATAACAAGATGTGCGTTCAGTCCGTCCAGCGTGTCGCTGTTTTTTCCAAGTGGTTGAAGTTTGCTCATTGTAAGCGGAAAATATAAATCACTTTTTCGCTTCTTAATGTACTTTTTCAGTTCTGGGCTCTGCTGTACCATGTGACAAACTTCGTCAAATATAATTTTAGCTTGGTCTTTCTTCGTTGCGGTACTGTAACAGTCTGCGCCTGCTTCGCCGTCCGCTATCATCATATAAAGCGCAATGCCTGCAAGCATGGTTGACTTTCCGTTTTTTCGTGCAACATAAAACAGACTTTCTCTGTATTTCCTTAACCCTGTTTCCCTGTCAACGAAACCAAAAAGGGCGCTAATGTAAGCTTTTTGAAATAGTTCGAGTTTGATAGGCTTTCCGGCCCACTCGCCTTTTGAATGCTTACAAAAACGCTCGATAAATTCTATAGGTCTGTTTGCCTTTTCTTCGTCAAATATAAAAGTGCCTGGGTGGTCGATGTCGTGAACGAGTTTCTTGTATACGTTATAAACGCGTTTGCTCGTTACTATTTCGCCAGCTTCCAACTTGTCGAAATACTCTTTTATATAGTTCATTGGCTACACTCCCAAAAAGTCCATGAGTCCGCCGTCCTGTTTTGCCTTTACTTCCTCGTCTTTTGGCAACAAATCGCACAACTGCTTATAAAGCAAACTGTAACGCTGTATTGTCGTGTTGTAACTTTTTAACGCGGGACTTTCTCGCCACATTTCTTGCTTGCCATTTTTGAAGAAATCAACTGCGCCATTCTCTGTAATATTTTCTTTTAACTCTTCCAGAGTGCCAGCCATGAAAGATAATTCTTTAATAAGACTGTTTGCGACGCTTTTTTTGTTCTCTGGTACTAACTTCACAATTTTTTTTAGGCGTGTTAGCTCTGCGCGACTTGCTTTCTGGGCTGTCGTTGTATCTTTTGCTTTCTCCATGCTATCACTCCTTCATAAGTTGCTAAATGTTTATATATTTACCCTCCCGTCATGTAAAAAACCTCAGACGGGTTTCCGAAGGTAGGGCGTTTGATTACTTTTTGCCCGCTTGCCTTTGTGACTTGGGGCGGTATGTAATTGTCATAGCAGTACGTATAAATGCCTCAGCTTAACCGGAATAGGAAGACAGAGAGAAAAAACTATTTAAGTTTGCTGTAAAGTGTTCGTGCTGGTATATGCTTGCCTATGAACGCGTGAACGGTCGAAACGCATAGACCGCAAGACTGCGCACCAGTCATACACAATCTTTAAAAGTTCGGTTTGCATACAATACACTTTTGCAAGCACCTGTACGTACTGCTATAACAATCACTTGCTATAGCTTAACTAGGTTTCCTTTGTCGTCAAATGTTAACCCTTCTGCTGTTACGTTCCTGTCTTGAAAGTGTTCGTGCTGGTGGCACGTTGCGCACAATGCTTCGAGATTGTCCCAGTTTAATGTAATGTTTGGGTTATTGATATTTGACGGTGTTATATAGGTTCTGTGGTGCACAATAACGGCTGGTTTTCCGCAACGTTCACATACATAGTGTTTGCTTTGCATGTATGCCCGCTGCGTTTCTCTCCATGCCTTGGAAGTATAAAACTTCTTGGCGTATTCCTTCATAGTGCACCACTTCCCTTTTTGTTAACTTATGATAACGCTTTTAGTAGATTATCAATGCTTCTTTGTAGCTTGTCGCTGTCTGCCATTTCTGGGTCGTACCACAACGTTAACAGAAACTTACAAGCTGTTTTAGCTAAAGGGCTTGCTACTTGTGCTTCTATGCTCATTCCTGTAGTTAGAGTTATGTACTCTTCCGCACTGGTAATAAGTCCGTTAATTACGTCGTCGTTGTCGCTGTTATCCAGTCTCAGCCAGTCTCTAGCTTCTTCGATTGTAATTAGCATATGTCAGCCCCTTTCTAAAATTATTTTCCTGGTGTGATTGCAAGTTTAATAAATGCTTCGTCTACAATCGGCTTACAATCGGCAATGGCCATACCTCTGTAGTCAACCTTTCCAGATTTGAAGCTTGATTGTGTAGAAGACTCAACAGCAATCCCGTTCGGCATGTTGTAGCCGTAATATTGGAAGTTTCCGAAGAAAATTTCGTTATCTTTGATATTATCGTCAACTACGACTTCAAAGCCTAAAATTTTTCCTACGCTGTCGTCCTGTGCATTTTGTACAAATACTGGGCGTTTGTTTGCGTCCATTAATCCGTAAACACTGTTATACAAAGTTGCATTGTTCATTGCGAATTTTGCACCCTTTGAATAGCCACGTTTCAACTTAGAAATAACTGTTGTAATGTTCTGGAATGTCAAAGCTGTTGTAGTTAAAAGGTTTGTGCCTTCGTTCCATGTAATACCTGTTTCAAGTCCAGTGCCCTGTCCGCTTCCGCTACCATTTACGATACCGTCCGCCAAGCATTCCATAACGCAATTTGTCAATTCATCAGTTAAATATGCTTCGAAAGCGTCAATGCTCATAGTTTTTACTTTTGCACTGATAGAGAAAACTTTGATAATCTCGTTTGCGTCAAAAGTAACTTGTGCAATAGTTGGCTTGTCTGTTTCTACGTCTGCGCCTTCTGTGTTCCATACTGCTTTACTTGCTGGAGTTGCTACCGGTACGGAAATTTTTGCCGGTACGTTGAACGCTCTAACTTCCGCAATTAATCCGCCCATTGTACGAGCTTTTTTAACAACTTCGTTTAATGTTGCTGTCGGAATAATTACCGGAGTATTTCCGCTAGTTGTGTATGCGTCGTTGCGCTTTTCAAGTTCCATTGCTCGGTCAAGTGCGCCACGTTCTACGGCTGTAAGTTCTTTACCCATTAAAGATTTGTAGAATGCACTGCGGTATTCTGCGCTTGCGTATACATCACCTTTTACAGCTTCAGCGCTTGCGCCGTCCTTGAAAGTTGCACCGGTTACGGGGTTAAAACTTCTTGCTTCTTGGTTTTCCTGTGCGTTTGCTTCCTTTTCCTGTGCGTTTGCCTTTGCTTGTGCAAGTCCAGTTAACTCGAGATTCAAAGACTGGATGTCGCAATCTGGGTCGGTCTGAATGATACCTTTAACTTCTTGTGCTCTCTTTTCAATGTTTTCAATAGATAAATTTCTATAATAGTTAAATGCTTCTGCTACTGTTTTAAACATATTTTTTACACCTCTTTCATTAGAATTAAGTTACAAAGCGTAATGGCTTTGTTTCGTGCTTCCAGTTTCTTTAAACTTTCGGCTCTTGTGCTTCTTGCTTCTGCGCTTGCTGTCGGATATGCTGGAAAATTGACTAAACTAACTTCGTACACCTTAGAAATTTTTGTAATTGTTCTGGTGTTTGTTTTAGCGTCGAAACTGTCCCCGCCGTCCGGTACAGAAAATGCAAAGCTCATACCTGTAAGGTCTTCGCGTTTCACTGCCGTATAAACGCTTCTGGCTTCCTCTGTGTCCGGTAACTCTGCACGCATTTCAAGCCCTTTTTCTGTAATGTTCAACGACATTGTTTTAGGCGTTCTTGCAAGCGGAATGCGTGTCATGTCGTGATTGACTAATAGTCTGCTGTCTGTCAAGTCGCACCCGTCAAGCGCACCCCTTTTGATTACCTCTGTATAACTTCCGCATAGGTCGTTAATGGTTGTTGGTGTGTCAAATACAATCGGCGTACCAACTATGATTAAAGCGTCTTTGCCGTCTGCCGTCGGGTCTGTCGCTCTAACTTCTGCTGTTCTAATTTCTTTCATGCTTCCGCCCCCTTATCTTCCAACTGGTAGGCGTTTGCTTTTGAAGCGTCCACCACATTTAGAGTTTGTAAACGTTTGTCGCCGTCTTCAACCGGCGCAAGATTTAGTATTTCTCTTGCTTCGTTTACTGTTAGAAGTCCATACGGAACGAGCTCTTTAATCATGTTTAATCGTGTCTGGTTGTTTGAGTAAATAACTCGACCACTTTCGAAAATAATTTCGTTGCCGTATGCTCTTTCACGTTCGTTAAAAATCTTGCGTGTAAATTCAAGACTTAATTGTAGTGCCAGTGGCTCGATGACACTCTCGTAAAATGCGCCGTACTGGTCTTCAGTATATGAACTATTTACAATCGCTTCGGTAATTCCTAAATAATTGTAAATTTTAGTTTTCGTTTCCTTGGTTTCTTCGGCGTTAATGCTGGTTGGGTTACTGTTAATCGGGATGTAGTCAGCCTTTGAGTCGGTCGCCACAACTCCGCCATTGTTTGAAACGTCCAGATAATCAGCTATGAAGGCTTCTTTTTCTGCCTTTAGCTTCTCGTCGTTCATAATTTGAGTATATTTTAAAATTCCGCGTATCTGTGCCCCGCTTCGTATTCCGTTTATAATTCCTTCATTTTCAGCGTGTGCAAGTTCTAGCGCTGGAATAACTGCGTCGTTGCTGTCGCCTAAAAGTTCGTCACTGTTGAAATGTCTGCGTAAATGAATAACGTCACTATAACGGGCTGTAAACTGTTTTCCGTTTCTAAAATGAAACTGAATATACAGTGTTTCGTTGTCATCTGCTAAAAAATCCGCCTGTGTGCACGTAATAGGATAGATACTTACCACGTCGCCTTTTTCGTTCCTGTTTAGAAATACAAAGCAATTATTATATAAGAAATAATGAGTCGTCATTTTATATAACATGTCATATGCCGTCATGTAGGCATTTGGCGCAACTTGCAAGCACCTGTTAAGTCTTGCGTCTGTCGTTGTCTTGTGCATTCCGTCATAGTTGACAATATGCGCACCCTTCAACTTGGCCACATTTCGAGCTATACTGTCGATTCCTTCGCGCATTAAGTCGTTTGCATACGCTCCACAATTCCAGCTAGTGAAGGCATTGGAAGTATTACCGTTAAGCATTTCAGCTTTAACGAGTGCTCTTCCTTTTGGTCTGAATATATTTTTTATATTCGTAATAAATCCCATTTACTAGCCCCCTTCTTCTTCTACGTTATAACATCATAATAACATAATAACATAACAACATTTCAACATGTTTACACACTAATTATAAGTATATTTCCATTTTTTTTCAAGCAAACATACTAAATACTTTTTTCTTTGTTTTGTATGCTCACAGCATACTTTTTGTGATACTCACTTTGGCATGGTTTCATATAACTGGTTATTTGGTACTCACTTTTTTTAGTTTAATAAAACTTGTAACAGTACTTTGCTGTATGTTCCTCTCTCTCTTCTCTTTCCTCTTCTTCTTCCTTCCTCTCTCTCTGATAATACTTGTAAGTGTCAAAAACCTTCCGTTTTACATTGAAAAGCCTTTATTTATGCGGTTTACCCTATGTCAAAAACCTTCCGTTTTAGAAATGTGAAGGTATGTCAAAAACCTTCCGTTTTAGCTTTTAGGGTATGTCAAAAACCTTCCGTTTTAGAAATGTGATAGGGTGTGAAAAACCGTCCTTTTTAGAAAATGGGGTACGTGCAAAACTATCCTTTTTAGAAAAATGCGGGTATGAAAAACTATCCTTTTTAGCTTTGAGGGTAGGTAAAAAACCGTCCGTTTTACATTCAAAGCCATGTATTTATGCGAAACTATGCACTTTTCAATTCATCACTTTTACATGGTTCATACCCACTTTGGCATGGTTTTATACTCACTTTTACATGGTTTTATACTCACTTTGGCATGGTTTTATACTCACTTTTACATGGTTTTATACTCACTTTGGCATGGTTT
>ERZ1034878.884-NODE-884-length-12306-cov-8.875928_pt1 | contig 12306 bp, 10 predicted proteins | sample MGYA00520593_ERZ1034878 | MGnify/ENA primary metagenome ERZ1034878 (study PRJEB33766, sample SAMN09781724) | gut metagenome | biome: gut microbiome | host: Homo sapiens | place: Madagascar | study: EMG produced TPA metagenomics assembly of the PRJNA485056 data set...
ATTTATAAAGGAGAATATTGATGAAACTATTTTTATGTTCGCACTTTTCAAGTGTAGGAAGTCTGATAAAGGAAGAAATTGAAAATAAGAAAGTCGCATTTATTCCAACAGCTTCACTGCGTGAAGGCTACACCGGTTATGTCGGCTCGGCTCGAAAATTATTCAAAAAGTTGGGAGCAATCGTAACTGAAATTGATATTTCAACGGAGGCTTATTCAACGATACAGTCTGTTTTTGAAGAAGCGGATGTGATATATTTTACCGGCGGAAATTCTTTTTTCCTTATAGACCAGCTCCGTAAAACGGGAACGGATGAGCTGTTGAAGAAAGAATTGGCAAAGGGAAAACTGATGATCGGTGAATCGGCAGGTGCGATTATATGCGCTCCAAGCATCCAATATATCGAGCAAATGGATGAAAAGCCGGAGGACTACTCACAAGAAGATGATGCAGGGCTTGATTTGATTGATTTCTATGTTCTTCCGCATTATCTTACAGCACCATTTAAGAAAGTTACCGAGAAAATAATGACTGAGTTTTCGGATTTGAATCTATGCCCAATTAACAACCGTCAGGGAATTGTAATTGATGGTGAAGGTTCAAAGGTTATTTGCAAAGACTAATTTGAAAATTCCTATTTGTCAATCTACAAGTAACTCATTTTCATTCAACCACCAGGGAGAAATCCCCGGTGGTATTTTTATGCCCTGAAGGAGGTGACAGCCTATGATTCCAGTCCTATACCCGCCCAACGTCACGGATTTTTCCACCTTCGGCATTGGCGTACTGACGGACACCATCTCCTGTGAGGTCACCGAGGAGCGAAACGGTGTGTTTGAATGTCTGCTGAAATATCCCGTGAGCGGTCAGCACTACGGGCTTATCACCAAGGAGTGCATCGTCAAGGCAAAACCTAACGACACCGCCGCAGACCAGGCATTCCGCATCTATCGCATCACGAAGCCGTTGAACGGCATCGTCGCCATCTACGGGCAGCACATTTCCTACGATCTCGCCAATGTGCCGGTGCTTCCGTTTTCGACGGAGAATCGCTCACCGCAGCGCATCCTCTCGCAGCTTCTGTCGGGAGATACACGCTTCACGGGTTGGACGGACTATTCGGATGCAAAGGCATTCTCGGTCGCCCAGCCGAAAAGTGTTCGAGCCTGTCTGGGCGGCACGGAAGGCTCCATGCTTTCTCAGTGGCACGGCGAATTTGAGTGGGACAACTTTACGGTGAAGTTCCACTCCCACCGTGGACAGAAAACAGGCGTGGTCATCGAATACGGTAAGAACCTCACCGCTTTGGAGCAGGACGAGGACAACAGCGGCGTGTATACCGCACTGCTCCCATATGCCGTGTACACCCTGGAAGGCTCGGACACCGAAACGGTGGTCACACTGACGGAGGTAACGCTCCCCATTGTGAATTCGGAAATCGTCCGGGCGAAAACGCTCATCATGGATTTCTCCGACCAATTTGACGGAGTTGTGACCGAGGATGCCCTCCGAGCGAAAGCCAACAGCTACATCAAGGCCAATCCGCTGGGAGCGACCATTCCCACGGTGAAGGTGTCCTTTGAACCGCTCTGGAAACAGCCGGGGTATTCGGCACTCCTGGAGCGGGTCAATCTCTGCGATACCGTCACCATCCGGCACTCGGCTCTCGGTGTCAGCGCGTCAGCTATGGTCATTGAGACCGTGTACGACACCCTCGCTGAGCGGTATAAGAGCATTTCCCTCGGTCAGAGCAAGTCCAGTATGATTACCACCATTTCCGAGGTGCAGTCCACGGTCGACAAGGTGGAGTCCACGGTGGGACGCTTTCCGAAGCTGCTCCAAACCGCTATTGGAAAAGCGACTGGGCTTATCACCGGCCAGAGCGGCGGCTATGTGGTCATTCACACCAGCGAGGAAAACGGACAGCCCTATGAGCTGCTCATTTTGGACGCTCCCTCCATTGACGAAGCCGTGAATGTCTGGCGGTGGAATGTGGGCGGCTTGGGATTTTCCCATAACGGCTACAACGGTCCCTATGAAACCGCCATCACGGCAGACGGGCAGATCGTTGCGGACTTCATCACTTCCGGCTCACTGGTGGCCAACATCATCAAGGCGGGTGTTATCCAGTCGCAGGACGGCTCGTCCTGGTGGGACTTGGAGAGCGGCGAAGTCGTGCTTCGTGCCTACGCCACCAGCAAGGAGGTCACCGAGGTCAGCGACCGCATTACCACCATCGAGGAGCAGAAAATGCTCCGGCTCGTCATCATCTCGTCCAACGGGAACATCTTCAAAAACGGCAATGTGAAAACGCTGCTTTCCGCTAAGGTGTACTCCTGGGACGAGGACATCACCGACACGCTGGATGCCAACCAATTTGTCTGGACAAGGGTGTCGGAGGATACAGAGGCGGACAAGGTCTGGAATGAACAGCATTTCGGCGGCGCAAAGTCCGTGGTCATCACCGGTGCGGATGTCAAAATCCGCGCCACTTTTTATTGTGACCTCATCGACACCACGACCAGGCAGAGCCTGTTATAACGGAGGAATTCACTATGGCAACCGCAGAACCCACAACAGAAACCGGCACAGCGCCCGTTTCTGATACAACAACTTTAAAGGAGGCTTCTCACATGAGCAAAGCACAAGGCCAGTTTACCATCATCGACTACAATGACGCACTGACACTGACGGGGTACATCGGATCGAACCTCGCCAAGACTCAGATGTATAACCCCGACAACGGCAGTTACACCCCCGACTGGAAAACGAAGAACCTCGTTCTGACACCCAGTCTGTATGTCATCGGCACCACCGCCGACCAAATCGCCACCGCCAATGTTACCTCAGTCAAGTGGTATGTGGGCGACAGTAACACCGCCATCACCGCAGGTACGAACTACGCTCTCAGTGGTGCCAAGAGCCACATCCTCACGGTCAAGGCCAATGTTATGGCGGAGCTGCCCGGCATTGATTACCGCTGCGTCATTACCTATAAGGATGAAAGCACCGGCCTTTCCATCACTCATCCGCTGACCATTTCCTTCTCCCGTGTGGTCAATGGCAGCGGCATTGTTGACCTGCTCGTCACCACACCCAACGGAAATGTGTTCAAGAACGAGGAAGTCGCCAGTCTGACCGCCAAGGCCGAGCTGTGGCGCGGCTCTACGGTGGATAGTACCAAGGTCAGCTACAAGTGGGCGGTCATGGACGGCAGTATTACCCCCACCACCTCCACCGGCTATGACGCAGATTTCGGCATCGGCTGGAGAAAGCTGTCGGATGCATCCGGACAGTATGCGGGAACGGCTACCGCAACGCTCACCATTTATGCCGCTGCAGTCAACAGCTACGCGGTATTCAAGTGCTGTGCGCAGGATACGGATTCCGCTTCTGCATCCTACAACACGAAGTTCTTCGATGTGGCGACCTTTATCGACAACTCCGATCCCTTGCAGATCATCGTCACCTCTACGGGCGGCGATGTGTTCAAGAACGGCCAGGGCACGACCGTGCTGACCGCCGTCTGCTACCAGGCAGGCTCCGAGGTTGACGCAGCCGGAAACGGCAGTTACACCTGGACGAAGTACAACAAGGATGGTGTAGTCGATACCTCTTGGGGAACCAACGGCAGCAAGACCGGCAAGACCCTGTCGGTGTCCAGCGCCGATGTGGATACCAAGGCAACATTTATGGTCGTTGTGGCACTTTAAGGAGGTGGTGAGATGATCGCATCGGCACAGTTCACGATTATCAGTCTCTGCGATGTGGTCACCTCGGACACGCCGCCGGAGAACCCCTATGAGGGGCAGCTCTGGGTGGATACTTCCGTGACCCCGCCGGAAACGAAGATATGGGACGGAAATGAATGGGTGGTGCAGAACGACATTGAAACGATCCGCACCACCATTTCCATTCTGACCGAGAAGGACGCACAGTTCCAGCAGACCATCGACGGGCTGAACAGCTATGTGGCGACCCTCACCGAAACCGTGGAAACGGTGTCCAACGACCAGGGCGTCCTGGAGGAACGGGTGCTGAACTCCGAAAGCCGTGTTTCGGAATTGGAACACACGGTGGATGGACTGTCCGTCACCATGCAGGAGCAGTATATCGGTGGCATCAACTATGTGCAAAACTCTTCCGGTCTGAACGGCATCACGGATGATTGGAGCTATTCCGGCACCGTGAAAACGGATGCCTCCACGGACACCCAGAACAACACCGTTTCCGACTCCTGCTTTGTGCTGGGCGCATACTCCTCGTTGTCGCAGTACATCCGAGGGGTGGTTCCCGGCACTTATACGATCTCGGTTCGGGCAAAGAAAACCTCGACCATGTCCGGGTATTTCTATGTGACCTACAACGGGAACAAAACCAAGTACCTGTTCAATAAGTCCACGGCGTTTGACTGGACGGATTATTCCGTAACGCTCACGGATGTGACCGACCCCACGTTGCGTATTTACTGCTACTGTCGGGATGCGTCCATTTATCTCGCCGACATCATGATCTCCGAAGGATCGATCCCCCGAAAGTGGACGCCTGCTCCCAACGAGATCTACACGCAGGAGGTCAAGATCGACAAGCGGGGCATCGAGGTATCCAACAGCGCATCGTCCCAGCGGACGGTCATCACAAACACGGAGTTCGCCGGTTACTACAACGACGAGGTGATCTTCACCCTGAACAAGGACGAAACGCAGACCAAGAAAACCACGGTGGACGGCGAACTGACCGTGGGTAAAACGAAGTTTGTCCCGATGCCAACGGCGTCCGAAGGGCTAAACATCGTCATTCTGGATTAAGGAGGGAAAGCTATGGCAACTTGGAAAAGCGCGGCATACGATGGGCGCTATCTTCAACTGGACATTTCAGAAAGTGTGAATGTGGTCGGTAACAGCTCGACGCTTTCTTGGACACTAACCTCTGCCGGTGGTGCTTCCACTTACTATACCATTGACACCACCACCGTTACCATCAACGGGACACAGGTCTACTACAAAGCAAGAACCGCATGGGATTCCAAGGTGTTCCCGGCGAAGAAGGGCTCGGTCAGCGGCACGATCACTGTTGCGCACGACAGCAACGGCAGTAAAACGATTGCGGTCGGGTTCTCGACCCGTGTTTATATCTACGGTCCCCAGGAGTACGGCGGCAGTATGACGCTGACCACCATCGACCGTTCCGCACCTACCGTGACCTTCAGTACATCGAATGTCACGGCAAACGGGTTCAAAATCTACGCTACATCCTCTGCCACGGCGGACATCTGGCAGTACAGCACAAACGGCGGTTCGAGCTGGACGCAGTTCTCAACGACGGCATCCACCAGTGCCAGCGTAACACTGTCCTCGCTCTCACCGAACACCAGCTATACGGTGAAAGTCAGAGCAAGGCGGCAATACAACCACGTCTACGGCACTTCCGGCAGTTCCACGGTCAAGACGCTGGGCGGTGCTGTGGTGAATAGTGTCAACACGGTGACGGCGGACAATGCCACGGTTTCCATTACCATCAATGTGACCGTGTACGAAGCCTCCTACACCAATACGCTGGTGCTCAAAAACGGCAGCGCGACCATCCTGACTATCTCCGGGCTTTCCTGGTCGAAGGGCACTGCGAACCGCACGGTCACGCTGACATCGGCGCAGAGGACAACGCTGTTGAACGCTATGGCGTCCATCAAGTCCTTTATAGGTACCTTTGCGGTTTCGTCTTACAGCGGGTCTACGCAGATCGGCGGCACCTCAAGCAAGACCGCCACGGTACTGACCACGGCAACCAATTCTGCTCCGACCATAAGCGGATTCACTTATGCCGACAGCTACACGACCACAAAGAACCTCACGGGCAACGATCAGCTGTTCGTACAGGACTACTCAACCCTCAAGGTTACGCCGGGAACAGCGACTGCAAAAAACGGTGCCAGTATTTCCAACTACACAGCTTCCTGCAACGGGCTGTCATCCTCTAACACTACCGGCTCTGCCTTATCTGTTGGAAAGATCGCCAAGTCCGGCAGCGTAACGGTCACGCTCACGGTCACGGACTCCCGCGGTTATACCGCCAGCGTTTCTCAAACTATTACGGTCATCCCATACACCAAGCCGAAAATATCCTCGATAACGCTCCGGCGAACCAACGATATCGAAGCGGAAATGCAGCTCAAATTCAGTGGCTCTATTTCTGCTGTGACCGTAGACGGGACGCAGAAAAACAGCGTGGTTTATGTGCGGTATCGTTACAAGAAAACCAGTGAGAGCAGCTACGGCAGCTACACCAGCATCTATTCTGGCACGACAAAAAGCGGAACCTCTTTCAGCTACTCCAATTTGGAACTGTGCAATCTGGATGCCAACAGTTCCTACGACTTCCATTTGCAGATCCAAGACAAGCTCTATTCTTTGAGCAGTCTGGATCTGTATTTTACTGTCCCGCAGGGTACACCGCTCATTGCGCTTCGGAAAAAGAAGGTCGGCATCAACACGCCGGAGCCACAAGCCATGCTGGATGTTGCCGGGGATATGCGTGTTGATGGCTCACCCCTCGCAGATTTTGTCATTCAGCAAGGGACAAGCGGCATCTGGAATTACCGTAAATGGAAAAGCGGTACAGCGGAATGTTGGGGTCAGTATTCCTTTACGACCGCCATTTCGACGGCATGGGGCGTGCTCTATGAGAGCGGCGCAATTGCGCTCCCTAATTTTCCATTTACCTTCGCGGAAATTCCTCATGTCCATATCTCCACGGAGAACAGCAATTACGCTATGTTTGTGGAGCGAGGCAGTTCGAGTAGCTGGTCTACAACGACCAACCCCGGAAAGATATTTGCCGTAAGACCAAATACGGTACCATCGGCAACCTACAAAATATCGATTTATGCTATCGGAAAAGTGTGACGCTCCGGCGTCACTTTTTTCATATCCATTTTTAATTTCAAAGGAGGACAAACAACATGAAAGAATTCTGGACGACCATTCAGGTGGTGTTCGCCGGAATCGGCGGCTGGCTGGGATGGTTCTTGGGAGGATGTGACGGCTTGCTTTATGCGCTTCTGGCTTTCGTAGTCATCGACTACATCACCGGCATCATGTGCGCCGTGGTGGACAAGAAGCTGTCCAGCGAAGTCGGCTTCAAGGGCATTTTCAAAAAGGTGCTCATCTTCGCCCTGGTCGGCATCGGGCATATTCTCGACACCCGCGTCATCGGCAGCGGCTCGGTGATGCGTACCGCCGTCATTTTCTTCTACCTATCGAATGAGGGTGTGTCCCTGTTGGAGAACGCCGCATACCTGGGACTGCCCATTCCGCAGAAGCTGAAATCCGTTCTGGAGCAGCTTCATGACCGTGCTGAAAAGGAGGACGAATAATATGGCTTACACGAACAGCCCTCTGGTGTCCTACACCAAGCTCAGCCCGAACCACTCCGGACAGCGCACCCACAGCATTGACCGCATCACGCCGCACTGCGTGGTAGGTCAGTGCAGCGTGGAAACGCTGGGCAACATCTTTTTGCCGACCTCACGGCAGGCAAGCAGCAACTACGGCATCGGTGTCGACGGGCGGGTCGGAATGTATGTGGAGGAGAAAAACCGCTCTTGGTGCTCCTCCTCCGCAGCTAACGACCAGAGAGCCATCACCATCGAGTGCGCCAGCGACAATTTCGAGCCTTATGCTTTCAAGGATGTGGTGTACAAGAGACTCGTCGAGCTTTGCACCGACATCTGCAAGCGCAACGGCAAAACCAAGCTGCTCTGGCTTGGAGATAAGACGAAAACGCTGGGCTACACCCCGAAATCTGATGAGATGGTACTGACCGTCCACAGGTGGTTTGCCGCCAAAAGCTGTCCCGGCAACTGGATGTATGCCAGAATGGGTGACCTCGCCGAAAAGGTCACGGCTGCTCTCGGCGGTGATGTAAAGCCTGCCGAGCCAGTCAAGCCCACACCTGTAGGTATCAAGACCGGTGACCTCGTGACCATCACGGGTAGCACCTATTATAGTGGGAAAGCCATCCCGTCCTGGGTGAAGAAGCTGCGTTGGTATGTCTATGAAGCCAGCGGTGACCGTGCGGTCATCAACCGGGACGAGAGCGGCCGATATGCCATCATGTCTCCCGTCAAGGTTTCCGCACTCTCCGTAGTTGGCGCAAAACCCGCAGAGAATTACCGCATCCACACCGTGGTGCATGGCGACACTCTCTGGGCGATTGCCAAGAAATATCTCGGCAACGGCAGCCGCTACAAGGAGATCGTCAGTCTGAACGGACTGAAAAGCAATGTCCTCTACAGCGGCATGAAGCTGAAAATCCCGAATAAGTAATCTTTGCATACGCCCTCTGCGGATTCATTTCCGTGGAGGGCGTTATTTTTTTGCGGACCAGGCAGGCAGTTTTCCTCCAGTTGGTACTGAGGTGAACCCTCGGACTGGAGGAAAACTCTATGACAGATTGGCAAAGAGAACAAATACGAACACTGCGCTTACAGGGCGTCAGCTATGTGAAAATCGGTGAGCAACTCGGAATTTCGGACAATACGGTGCGCTCCTTTTGCCGCCGCAGCGGTTTGGGCGACAGCGCAAAGAATACCGTTGCTTGCAAGCAGTGTGGGAAGCTGATAAAAATCATCCCCAAGCAGAAACCGAAAAAGTTCTGCTCAGACGCCTGCCGCACCGCATGGTGGAAATTACACCCGGAGTGCATCAACCGAAAAGCAACCTATAACTACACTTGTGCCTGTTGCGGACAACATTTTACTGCCTACGGAAATAATCATAGAAGGTACTGCTCTCACGCCTGCTATATTGCAGATCGCTTCGGAAGGGAGCGTGGCTGTGATGAATGACGCCTACAGAGAGCGGCTGGAGCAGTATTTTGCCTCCATGCTCCAGGCAAAGCAAATGCTGTCGATGGGGATTTTAACCCCGAAGGATTACGCCACGATTGATACAATTATGGCCGAAAAATACGGGATATCTTCGTGTAGTTTATACCGCGGGATTGACTTGATATACGGTGAGTTCAGAGGTAATATGTCACACTACAAGGAGGTGACACAATGTCAGGAAGAATAACCACCGTATCAAAATCACCGAAGCTGGAGCGCAAAAAGAGGGTCGCAGCCTATGCCCGTGTTTCCAGCGGCAAGGACGCCATGCTTCACTCGCTGTCCGCACAGGTCAGCCATTACAGCGACCTTATCCAGAGAAATAGCGACTGGCTCTATGCAGGCGTCTATGCCGATGAAGCCAAGACCGGCACGAAGGATTCCAGAGCGGATTTTCAAAGGCTTATTGCCGACTGCCATGCCGGAAAAATTGATATGGTGATCACCAAGTCCATCTCCCGCTTTGCACGAAATACGGTCACGCTGCTGCAGACCGTCCGTGATTTCAAAGCTTGGGAGGTGGACATTTTCTTTGAAGAACAGAATATCCACACCATGAGCGCCGACGGTGAACTGATGCTGACCATTCTGGCGTCCTATGCGCAGGAAGAAAGCCGCTCCGCAAGCGAAAACCAGAAGTGGCGCATCAAGCGGAACTTTGAGGAAGGAATGCCGTGGAATGGAGCCATGCTGGGTTATCGTCTAAAGGACGGACGGTACGAGATCGTTCCAAAGGAAGCCGCGCTTGTCCGCCGCATTTATAACGAGTACCTTGCCGGTGACGGCTATCAGGCTGTTGCCAAACGGCTGACTGAGGAAGGTGTTCCGTCCCGCTTCGGTGGGAAATGGAACCAGTCTGTGGTTTCCAAGATACTGAGTAACTACACCTATACGGGCAATCTGCTTTTGCAGAAAACCTTCCGTGAGAACCATATCACGAAGAAAACCGTCATCAACCACGGTGAATTGCCGAAATACCACGCAGAGGATGCCCATGATGCCATCATCAGCATAGAGACATTTCATGCGGTTCAGACCGAGAAGGCACGGCGGGCGGCTCAGTTCAATAAGAAGCCAGCGCCGAGAACCACATACCCATTCACAAGCCTTCTGGTGTGCGACATCTGCGGAAAGAACTACCGCCGCAAGACCACCAAAACGGGCATCGTCTGGGTCTGCGGAACATTTAATACACTCGGCAAATCTGCCTGCGCTTCCAAGCAGATACCGGAAGCAACGCTTCAACAGGTTACAGCCGAAGTTTTGGGTGTAAAGGCTTTTACACGGGAACAGTTGCACAGCCGGGTACAGAGTATTCGGGTATGCAACGGAAACATTCTGGTTTTCTGTTTCAAAGACGGCTCGGAAGTGACACGCACATGGAAAGACCGTTCCAGAGCAGAAAGTTGGACGGACGAGATGAAGGAAGCTGCACGCCGAAAAACCTTAGAGAGGAGCAAGCACAATGCCTAAAGTAACCATGATACCCGCAACCATCAATCCGCTGACACACCTGCCGAAGGTGGCCGCGCAGAAGCGGCGTGTTGCAGGATATGCCCGTGTTTCCACCGACAGCGACGAGCAGTTCACCAGCTACGAAGCCCAGGTGGATTACTACACCAAATTCATACAGTCCAAGCCGGAATGGGACTTCGTAAAAGTATATACGGATGAGGGCATTTCCGGCTGTAACACCAAAAAGCGAGACGGCTTTAACAGCATGGTTTCGGACGCTCTTGCCGGAAAAATCGACCTCATTGTCACAAAGTCGGTCAGCCGATTTGCCAGGAACACTGTGGACAGCCTGGTAACTATCCGCAAGCTGAAAGAAAGCGGCGTAGAGTGCTATTTTGAGAAAGAAGGCATCTACACCTTTGACGGCAAGGGCGAACTGCTTATCACCATCATGTCGAGCCTTGCCCAAGAAGAAAGCCGTAGTATTTCGGAAAATATCACATGGGGACAACGGAAGAGCTTCGCCGATGGCAAGGTGCATCTTGCCTACAAACGCTTCCTTGGCTACGAAAAGGGTGAGGACGGCAGACCTACCATTGTGGAAAGCGAAGCGAAAGTTGTCCAGCTGATTTACCGCCTTTTCCTTGACGGCAAGAGCCAAGCCGCCATTTGCAGATATTTGGAGGACTTGGGCATTCCATCACCGGGCGGAAAGGAAAAATGGAGTAAGACCACGGTCACCAGCATTCTGCAAAATGAAAAATACAAAGGCGATGCGCTACTCCAGAAATCCTTCACGGTCGATTTCCTGGAAAAGAGAATGAAGCCCAACGAGGGCGAGGTGCCGCAATACTATGTGGAAGGCAGCCATCCAGCCATTGTTGATCCTGACGAATGGGATCATGTGCAGACGGAATTCGCCAGAAGAAAAGCCCTGGGCAGAGCCTACAGCGGAAAGAGTGTCCTTTCAGCCAAGCTGGTCTGCGAGGACTGCGGCGGCTTCTTCGGCTCAAAGGTCTGGCATTCCACCGATCGCTACCGCCGCACCATCTGGCAATGCAACAGCAAGTTCAAGGGTGAGGAACGCTGCCACACACCCACGGTGGACACGGAAACCGTGCAGCGGCTTTCCATTCAAGCCTACAACCGGATGATGGGGAACCGGGAGCAGATCATCAAGGACTGCGAAACCATGCGCCGTGCGCTGACAGACTTTGCGGCATTGGACGCAGAAATTGAGCGGCAGCTTGAGGAAACGCAGGTCGTAGCCGAACTGGTCAAGGCGGCAGTCAAGGAAAACGCTTCCACGGCGCAGTCTCAGGAGGCTTATCTGAGAAAGTATGAAGCCCTCACCGAGCGTTACGAAAAAGCCACTGATGAACTGGAACGGTTACAGAATCTGCGTACTACGCAAAGTCAGAAAGACAAAGCAATGGCACTCTACATCCGCACTCTTAAAAAACAGCCGGTGGTGCTGCGTGAGTGGGATAGCACCATCTGGACGGTGATGGTCGAGAAAGCGATCGTCCACAGGGACGGTGCGATTACCTTCGTTTTCAAGAACGGAACCGAGGTTAAAGTCGGAGAATAAGATACAAGGTCGCAAGGTCGTTCGCATTTTCGGGTGAACGGGTTTTGCGGCCTTCCTTTTGCGCTCTTGAGGAATAATTAAAATGTGCACACCCTTTTTGCCGAAAATGCACACCCCCGACTAAAATCTGCACACCCCTCGACCTTTCGTTAAAAAGTGTTATGGGAGAAAACGCAAAAGACTCCGCAGCGACCGTTTCCGGAACGCCACGAAGCCTTATATCGTTAAAAAGTATCGAAAAGCCTTGCAAATCAAGGACTTTGCAAAAAGAAACTGGGCACCAATCAAGATACGCATTGTATCAAAATTGGTGTCCAGTTATGGTGCGAGTGACGGGACTTGAACCCGTACGTCGTGAAACACACGCCCCTCA
>ERZ1034878.887-NODE-887-length-12280-cov-5.221677_pt1 | contig 12280 bp, 9 predicted proteins | sample MGYA00520593_ERZ1034878 | MGnify/ENA primary metagenome ERZ1034878 (study PRJEB33766, sample SAMN09781724) | gut metagenome | biome: gut microbiome | host: Homo sapiens | place: Madagascar | study: EMG produced TPA metagenomics assembly of the PRJNA485056 data set...
GCCAAGAGGTATGGAAATGCGCCGCTACGCTTTTCCAAGAAAGTTCTTTTGCCCAGGAAGCAAGGAACGCGGCGTAATGATTGGTGAAATGATTTTTTCCATCACTCCACGGAACTTTCTCAACCTATGCAGCCTCGCCGGATGCTGCCGATTGAACCGCGTCAACTTCGCGGAATATCTCAACGATGTTCTCCCACGCTTGGCTGTCAACCGAAATTCTACGGAACTCCGCGAGCTCCTCCCCGACCGCTGGAAAAATTAACCCGTCGTCAACCGCGATCCAATTGTATCCCCCCCTGTCTTCGCCGAAGGCTTACGGCTGTTCCAAGAACATTGAATGGTCCTGACCAATAATAGCGCATGGAATTCCATCTGTCAAGTTCTCGGAGTGTTTCCCTCATTTCTCCGTCAGGAGAATTTATAAGATTTCCGTGAGATTACCGCGAGACCCCTTGCGATGAACTTCTGCTTTTCACGGCTTTTCAGGACAAAGTCGTATCGGATGCGTCAAAATCGCTTGGGCGCATGAGAAAATGAGTGATCGATAATCGGAACCCAATGCTTTTGAAATTGGCTCATGCATCAGAAAATTGCATTTTTTATCCAAGTTGACTTGACAAGATACATCTGTTATGTCATAATATTGTTGTTTACTGCAACGTTGTAATTCGGGATTTACAATTTATGGTTTCGATCAAAGATGTCGCGGCGGATGCGGGGGTCAGTTTTTCGACGGTATCCATTGTTCTGGGACAGCGGAGCGACAAGCTGAAAATCTCGGACGCCGTTCGGAAACAGGTTTTTGAGAGCGCCCAGAGATTGGGCTATTGCCGGAACTCACTGGCCTCGCAATTTCAGTCCGGAAAGACTCGCGGGATCGCCTTTTTGAGCTGTGAGCGAAGCGAATATGTGATGGAGATCTTTTCCGGTGTTGTCAATCAAGCCCAGCAATGCGGGTATTACTGCAAGTTTTACGAGGTGCAGCTGCAACCCGCCGATGCGGTGCACCGCCAATATGAGGAACTTCTGGGGACCCGTCCGGCGGCATTGATCATCCATTCCGCAACCTTTGAACGGGAATATCTTTTGCGGCAGGCGGCGCTTCTGCGGATTCCGGTGGGCTGCGTTGACCGTATTCCGGAGGAAAGCATCCCGGTCAAGGTCCTTTCGGATTCGGTCGCCGGAATGCTCAACATGGTCAACCATGTTGTTGAATTCGGTCACAAGCGTATCGGTTTTGCCAGTGTTGCACTGGACAAGTGGGAGTTTGCCCGTTTGCGGTTTAACGGTTATGAAGCCGGCATGAAAAGCCATGGTCTCGCCGTCAATCCCGACTGGATTTGTGACGGGTTGGAAACGATCGAACCATTTTTGATGAAATGCAAAGAGCACCCGGAGAGTATGCCGACAGCAATTTGCTGCGCCTCGGATTACATCGCGTTGAATCTGGTCATGTTGGCGCAGAAAATACAATTGACGATTCCCGGTGATATTTCCATAACCGGCTATGGCGCATTGAAGTTTTGTGATTTTATGGTGCCCAAGCTGACCTCTGTGGATCAGCAATTCAGTCAACTGGGCGCGGTTGTCACCCGGCATCTGATTGAATGCATTACCAATAAAGATTGTGCTTCACGCATCTGCGAAGTACAGACCCTATTAAAAATAGGAGAATCCGTAACCTCTCCCAGGCAAGAATCATGAGAAAGGAGCGGAGATTGGTAAGGATTTAGCGTCAAAAAGTTGAGGGTAAATGATGAAAGCAGGGATAACGGGAAAACAAATGACAGTAAATTGCAGGTTCAAACACCTGACCGGTCTGATGTTTTTCCCGTCGATCATGAAGTTTAGGGAAGAAAGCGGAAACGTTGGAAACGGGACATAGATTTTGTCAATGAATTGTGCAAAGAAAAACAATCAGAGCGTGCGAAGCGTTCTCAGGAAAAATCTTGAGGATCCCGATATTCGCCATGTTTTCGGGAATTGTTTTTCCCGCGCATTGCCGATTGGTCGGAACTATGGCGCTTGCGGCATGGTTACCGGGAGTCCAAACTGTTTGAACAATTCAGGCGTTGTCCCTTTGCCGGCGATGTTCCGCAGTATTTCGATGGGATTGAAGGCTCTTTGCATGGATGTCCTGATGATGGTCATGGCCAATGCCACGTTTAATTTGCCGCTTGCGGTCATGCTGCCGAAAATAAGTTTCCTGAGCAAAACCGCATTGCGGATGGCTTGTTCGGCAAAATTGTTCGTTGGAGAAATTTCCGGGTATTTCAAGAAGGTGAAGAGTTCATTTTTAAAAGTGATCAGCCGCATGCGAATGTTGTCGGATTCGTGGTGTGACAGTGGTGCGTGTCGATACAGTTTACGAAATTGCTTGAGGATATCTTTCCTGCCGGAACGGTATGCTTCAACGGACAAGGCGGAGTGTTGACCATGCAGAAGAATCGCATCTTTTATAAGTTTTTTAAGCTCGAGAAGGAAGCTTTCTGCATCCGGATGCTCTTCAAGTCCGGATTCAAGAAGTTTCTTGATATCGCGCAACAGATGCACCAGACATTTCTGCTTGGCGGAAGCTCCGATCTTATCCCGATAAGCGTTGTAAAAGTCACTGATCAGAATGCCGTGGTAAAATGTTCCCAGGTGATCGATGGCGACTTGGGAACCCCGGCTTTCGTCGATATCGAAGAAAGTAATAAACGGATTGGTGAAGCCCCAGAGCCAGTCGCGTTTCCAACCGGTTTCATCGGCATGCATGAATGGGTAGTTCGGCAAGGACTGCTTAAGAGCATCGTAAAGTGGCTTGCCCTGCCTGGTCATGTGCTTGTCAAAGCCGACCAGAGCGGCGTTCGAAAGTTTCAGGTTGCCAAAACATTCCAGCGTGCGTCTGGTGTCGTTGTAGGAGCTTTTAATCTCGTGGCGCATAAACGAGGTCTTGGCGCGAACATCCGGACCGATGAAAGCGTTGGGGATTTCGTTCTCGCCCCAGCCGTGAACAACCCGCTGGCAGTCGGGACACCAGTAATAACAGTGTGTAAAGCGCGTGGAGATGAGTTTCCCGTCTTCAAAATCCTCCTGGATGTGTTCGGTGGTATGATTGCAGGGCGAAATTCTTTCGCCGCTGCAGATCGGACAACGGTCGAGATAGACATTTTGGGTTTTGTCGATCATTTCCGGATTGGGACGAAAATGTCCCTCGTGTCCGATGGGAGCTCCGCGTTTGGATGTGCTTTCCGCCGAGTCTCTCTTTTTATATTTGGTAAAGGGATCCTTCAAGGCATCGGACAGTTCTTTTTCGAGCTGCGCGTTGTTATCTTCAAGTTCCTTGATGCGTTCCTGAAGTTGTTTGATTTGATGATTGGAAAAATCCATGGCGAATTCAAGCGTATCAACCCGGTCGCGAAGATACTCGCGTTCCGCCAGAACGCTTTCCGGATCCTCGCCGTGAAGAAAAATGCAGAATTTGCGAAAGGGGCAATATGGGCTTTTTATTCGGTTTCGGTTCGAATTTTGCGGCTGCGGCCAACCCACGCTGCTTCCCCAATGGTTAATCGGTTCAGTGAGTGCTTCTTATATACATTATAACGAGCACTAGCTTTTGTCAATAAAAAAGATGAAAAAAAAATTCAAGGAGGGCGAAAAAACATGACGCGACGTGAACAACAAACCAGTAGGCCCGAAAAAATGTCGAATTTTTTCGGGGGTAGCAACTTTTCGAAGCTAAATCTTTACGGAGATTGATTGCGACCGGTAAATTACGATCCTGTTTTGTGAAGTTCTTCGCAGGAAAATAAAGGGTTTCTGTTTTTTTCAGGATTTATTACAACGTTGTAACGAGCCGATAAACAAATCAAACAGACTGGGAGAAAAAAATGACGACACATGAGTTTCAAACGGAACAAAGGGAGAGACTGTTTACACTGATAGAATTGCTCGTTGTAATCGCGATTATCGCGATTCTCGCCAGCATGCTGCTTCCGGTGTTGAGCAATGCAAGAAACGTGGCCAAGGAAAACTCCTGTCTGTCGAATCAGCGCCAATTGGGAATTGCGCTGGCCGGTTATGCCGGTGATTATAACGACTGGCTGATTTTCACGCAGTTCAGTTTCGACAAGCATCCGGCCAATGAATGGAAAAATCTGCTTGCCCCGTATGTCAGCAAGACCAGCATCGGATTGACGAGCGCATTCATCGGGATGGACAAGGCGCCGTTCGCCTGCCCGGCATGGACCGCGGACGACAAGACGTCCTATACCCCCTATAAGGGAGGAATCGGCTGGAACGCCGGAGTCGGCTTTACCAGCACAATATGGCGTTACCGGCTTTCTAAGCTGAGAAAGCTGCCGGAAACCGTTTTCTTCCAGGATACCAGCTGTTGTCCCGTCAATCTCATCGAGAGCGAAGCCAACTACGTTTTTGTGCTTCCCCTGTCCAAAAGATCGATCAGTTATAATCTGGCGGTAAGCGATATTCACCGGGGCGGCTTGAATACGCTGTGGGGGGACCTGCACGGCAAAAGAAATTCCCAGCAGTTTTTCATCGACGGCAAAACCATGCCGGGCTACACCGGCAATGCCTACGATTACTATTACTGGGGCACCGAGTCAGGAAAGGGGAAATAGCCGAAAAAGATTTGGAGACGGCAGGCCGGGGTGGAGCACCGACCGCGGAAAATGCAGAAAATATGAAAAAGAGGCAGCGACCTGTTGAAACTGCGTCTTCACACAGAAAGAGTTATCATGTTCAAGAAAATAATGGTCTTATTGGCGTTCCTTCCGCTTTTTTCACCCGCGGCCGATTTGCTGTGGCAACTGGATCTGTCTTCGCCGGAAGTTCAAAAAATCGTGGCGCAGTGTCCCTATGCAAAAATCGCCAAAGATTTTGAAAAAACGGATGTCCTGACGTTTACCGTCCCCAAGGGCCGGGAGGGGCGCAAAAACTACATCGAAATTCCCATCGACCTGGAAAAAACCGGAATGCTCGGCAACAAGGTATACGCGCAGGCCGATGTCTCCATGACGGATATTCCCAAAACCGGAATCTACCATGACCGGATCGAATGCAGCATTCACTTTCATTATGAAAACGCGACCCACGATCCCAGCATTCTTTACCGTCCGGCTCCGATCTACGGCACGCATGAATGGTTTTTGACCCACAATACGATCATCGTTTACGCCGGGGCGAAACACGGGTGTCTCGCGCTGGGGTTGCAGGCGATTTCCGGGACGGTCAGCTTTCGCAATATCAAAATCTATGCCGCCGGCACTGCTCCGGTTTCTCCGATCGACATGAAACCGGTCCCGCAGGCGGTGTACACCAAAGACTTCCCCGTCATGCGCGGGGTGATGTCCCCGATGATCCATACCGGCTATGTCCTGCGCGAAGAAGACTTTGCGGATCTCCAGAAATGGGGAGTCAACATTGTCCGCTGGCAGTTGTGCGGCTGGGGAAAAGATTTCGACCAATATAAAAAGAACATGGCAAAGCTTGTGAAAACCCTTCCGCAGGCGTTGGACATGGCTCATAAATACAACATCAAACTGCTTGTGGACCTGCATACCGGAGAAAAAGAAAGAAAAATTCTGCTCGCCACTCCCGAAGGCAGAGCGTATTTCAAGGAAATCTGGATCGAACTGGTGAAACAATGCAAAGGCAATCCCGGTCTCTGGGGATATGACATCATGAACGAACCCCACAGCCGGGTTTTGAATCCAGGCGACCCGTCGTATTATGAAACGGCGGGGGAAATCATCAAAGCGATCCGCGCCATCGATCCGGAAACCCCCATCGTGGTCGAGCCGGACGGGATGGGCGGGGAGGAATTGTTGCGCTTCCTGCCGATCTTCCCCTATCCCAATATCTTTTACAGCATTCACATGTATACTCCGGGAGATTACACCCATCAGCTGGACCGGGATAAGGCGCACTACCTCTCTTATCCCACCGAAAAATGGAACAAAACGTTCCTGAAAGAGCGTCTGCTGGACCGGGTGGTGCGTTATCAGAAGGCCACAAATGCAAAAATTTTTGTCGGCGAATTCAGCTGTCCCCGCTGGGCGCCGGGAGCCGAAACCTACCTCCGGGATGTGACCGAACTGATGGAAGAATTCGGCTGGAGCTGGACTTACCATGCGTTCCGCGAATCGGATATGTGGAGTGTGGAGCACAATACCGACCCGCATGACAAAAAAGCATATCCCGACATGATGAATCTGCGCAAGCAGGTGTTGCTTGATGCGTTTCAGAAAAATAGACAGTGATTTCCGGTTCAAGCGGTAATTAATGCTTCCCGGGTCAAAGCGGGGAAGATGATATCTCACATCACGCATAAGGATATGACATTATTATGATTGATCTCTCGTTCGGGACCGATGTTGAAATCAACGGGGAACGGGTATCCGCCGAAGCCCTCGGCGCGGATCTCGAAGTAAAATCGGAAGCCGGTCCGGAACGACGCATCCGGGCCTGCTTTACCAACCGGAGCGGAAAAACCATTCGCTTCGGCGGGTTTCGTTTTGAGCTCAGGACGTTCCACGGCATTCCCGGCGAACGTATCCGGATCTATCGCGAAGGCTGGACCATGACTTCCGCCTCCGGTTCGGTTCGCTACGGCGAATGCGACTTCGACGCGGACCCGGACTATCTCAAATATGCCGTCAGCGATCCGGGGAACTACCGCAGCGACGAACCGAATCATTTTTCCGCCGAACATGTCGTCGTGCTCAACGACCGCGATACCGGCTATTCCCTGCTGGCCGGATTCGTCAGTTCCGCCGATCAGCTCACCCGCTTCGACGTCGTCTTGAACGAACAGGGGCTTGCCCGTTTTTCCGCGTTTTCCTGCTGCGACGGCATTGAGGTCGCTCCCGGGGAAGCCATCCATTCGGAAGAACTCGTGATTTTCGACGGCGACGACGGGTATGGATTGCTCGAACGTTTCGCCGGCCTCTGGGGGAAACGGATGAATGCGCTGGTGCAAGGTCAAATTCCCACCGGCTGGTGCAGCTGGTATTATTACTTCCACGGCGTCACCGAAAACGACATCCTGGAAAACCTGCGTTACCTTGTTTCGCATCGGCAACAATTTCCGTTGGAATATATCCAACTCGACGAAGGTTATCAGGCAATGCTCGGCGACTGGCTCACCTGCAACGAGGCATTCCCGCACGGCCTGGAATTCCTGGCCCGGGAAATTCGCGACGGCGGGTTCAAACCCGGGGTTTGGGTGGCTCCGTATATGGTCGATGAGCGTTCGCGGCTTTTTGCCGGGCATCCCGATTGGATGATCCATGACGCCGACGGCGAAATCATCCGGGTGACCACCTGGCACGGCGGTCGAGTGGCGGCGCTCGACACCACCCATCCCGGAGCGTTGGCCTATCTGACTGAAGTTTTCACCACGCTGGCGCAATGGGGATTCGAATACTTCAAACTGGATTTTCTGGTTTACGCCTGCGCCGGAACCGGCGGATGCTACTACGACCGCAAAGCCACCCGCGCCCAGGCGCTCCGCCGCGGCATGCAGGCGATTCGCAACGCCGTCGGCGACCGTTTCCTGCTGGGCTGCACCGCTCCGCTCGGACAGGTCATCGGTCTTGTGGACAGCAATCGGATCGGTACCGATATCCCTTCCCGCTGGCAGCCCGACCACAAAATTTACAAGGAAGCGCCGACCGTCCCGAATGTCTGCCGCAACATCATCAACCGCAGTTATATGAACGGCCGGCTCTGGATTTCCGATTCCGATGCCCATACCGCCCGGAGCGACAATACCAGACTGACCGAAAACGAAGTCGTGCTCTGGACTTTCGCCTTGTATTTTACCGGCGGGTCCGTGATACTGTCCGACCGCTTTGAAACGCTGACGCCGGAGCGGGCGAAGTTATCGCAACTGTTGCTGGCGGAACCAGGCATTTTTGCAACCCGGCCGCTGGACGTTTTCGAGCGCGAATTTCCGGCAGTCTGGCTTCGTCGTAAAAAATCAACCGGCCAAATTCTCGTCGGCTTGTTCAACTTCGAAAGCGAAGTCTGTGCATTATCGGTTGACTTGGACAAAATCGAGACAGGAAAAGAATTCGATTTGAGCGATTTTCGTACCGGAGAAAAAATGGGAACGATTCGGAAGAATTTCACCATGGCGGTTCAACCACACAGTTGTCGGATTCTAAACCTAGAGCTGATCAACTGATCATGGGAATACCATGATGAACGGTCGTGCAAAGATACAGTTTCCACTTGAAATCTTGGAAAATATTGAAGGAGTTGATTTATGATTGAAGATGCGACAGTAAAAAAAACGGAAAAAAATGAATCCTTTCAGATTTTTCCCAAGTTAAGTTTTGGCGACAAACGGGACTGGTTTTTTGAAAAACGGTTCGGGCTGTTCCTCCACTGGGGGATCTATTCCGTCGGGGGCTTGCAGGAGCAGGAGCTTCAGCGCTACGGGCGCACTTACGAGGTGTATGACCGATACATTTCACAGTTCAAGGCGGAAAAATTCGATCCGGACAAATGGATTGATTATGCCGAGGCAGCCGGGATGCGGTATTTGGTATTTACGTCCAAACACCATGACGGCTTTTGCATGTGGGACAGCCCAAGCTGTGACTACAATATCATGCGGACCCCGTTTGGACGCGATGCGGTCAAGGAACTGGCCGAAGCGTGCCACCGCCGGAATTTCCCGTTGATGATCTATTATTCCTGCGTGGACTGGCATCATGAAGCCTACCCCAATATCGGGCGTCACCATGAAATCATCACGGATCCGGCAAAACATGACATGGCCAAATATCTGGAATACGTCAAAATTCAAGTGACGGAACTTTGTACCCGGTATCCGACCATTGCCGGCTTGTGGTGGGATATGAATGTTCCGGAACTGGTCGTTCCGGAAATCAACGAACTGGTCTACCGTTTGCTTCCGGGCGCCATGGTAAACAGCCGGGGGTGGAGCAAAGGCGATACCGACACCCCGGAGCGTGATTTCAATCCGACGGATCCGGCGATCCGGCATTTTGAAGTCCCGACGGAAGTTTGCGACTCCATCGGTCTCAGCAGTTGGGGATATCGTTGCCGGGAAGATTATTATCAGGCCGATGAGTTGAAACGGCGGTTGACCCGGGCCATGTCGCGCGGCGGCAACTATCTGCTTAATGTCGGACCCAAAGCCGACGGAGATTTTCCCGACCAGGCGAAATTTCTGCTAAAAACGATCGGAACATGGTATCACAAAGTGAAAGAAGCGTTGCATGCGACTCCTTGCAATATCGGGTTGTCCAAGCCGGATTTCTATGTTACCTCCGGCAATCATGCTCTTTATATTATTGTCAATCAGCCTCTGGAGTCCACCATGATCGATCTGCGTCCGTTTAACCGGGTCCCCGCCAAAGCCACCTTGTTGAATACCGGCAGGGAGATTGAGTTTACGCAGGAGCCGATAGTCTACCACAAAGCGCTGGGTCCGGCATTGCGCCTGATCGACTTGCCGCAAACCTCCGGTGCCGAGCCGACGGTCATTCGTTTAGATTTTTAAAATGAGGAATCTTGCAACCTGAATTGACGCCGTTCCTTCGGGAAAAACGATAATCGGGATCAGACGTGTCCTAACAATTAGCCAAAAAGGCGGAGCCAAACTTTGTCCGTAACAGGAACATGCCCAGTGCCTGGCGATCCTCTCTGATCGGCTGACTGATTATGCACCGGACCTTCCCGGCGCAGCGGAAGCGAGTGTTAGTTTCTCCTTTTATTATCTGGAAGCAGTACGTAAGATTAACCGCCCCGATCTTTTTCGGAAACGGTTGCAAAAGTGGCTTTCGTTGAAATCAGAAGGACTTTGCACATTGCCGGAAAATTTCAGTCTGCCACGCTCGGATTGTCATGCTTGGAGTTCACATATTCTTTACCACTATTTTGCTTCAATTATTGGCTTGCGTCCAGTGGATGTAACGATGGGATGCTGGGAGTTGCAACCGTTTATATTGGATCTTGCGGAGGTGTCTGGAAAACTTCCACTGGGAGAAGGATATTTGCAAGTGAAAATCGTTCAAAAGGACGGTGAAAAATTTCTAAGTTGTGAATTTCCACCGGAACTTCACATCTCGTTGAACGGGCAGAAGCTTGAAAACCAAACAGAAGCATTGAGATTCAGCTAAAATGGATTCCTATTTTTTGATTCTTTGCAGTACGCACCAGGAACGAGCGGCTGAAATAGGAGAAACGGTAAGTTTCTTCCCGACATTACTTAACGGCAACGGAGATCGCAAGATCTACGACGGCACGATTCGCTGGAAGCTCGAATACAATGCACAGATCGTACTCGGCACAGGAGAGTTCTCCTCCGCTACTTACACCAATGCAGTAACTTTCATTGTTGACAAAGCGGGGTGGTTTTGTGCCACTTTTGAAGGAGTCCGTAACGGTGTAATCGTTGCGGAAAAACGGATCGGGGTCATCGTAGCGCCTGAAATGATCCGACCGTCGCTTTCTGTGCCTGACGATTTTGATATATTCTGGCAAAAACAACTGGAAAAATTATCAAAAGTGCCGAAAGATTACCATCTTACCCCACTGGATTCCTCACAAACAGTGTGCAGTTTCGATTTGCAAGCCCCCTGTGTGAATGGACAAAACATCAGTGGTATTTTTATGCGACCTCAAACGACAGCTCCTAGAAAGCATCCAGCAATTCTACTGCCACACGGCGCGGGATTACGTTCAGCGGGATATGGACGTGTAGCATATTGGGCAGCAAAGGGATTTCTCGCATTAGATGTGAATGCGCATGGTCTCAAGAACGGTTGTGCACCGGAATATTATCAGGAAAAAGCCGATGGCGAATTTGCTAATTATATGACGCGCGGATTTGATTCCGGTGATCCTTCGAAACCTTATGCCGTTAATCTTTTTTTGCGCATTGTTCGTGCTCTGGAATTTCTTTCTTCCATGCCGGAGTGGGATGGCCGGAATCTTTGGCTCTTCGGTGGCAGTCAAGGCGCTTGGCAAAGCATGGCAGGAGCGTATTTAATGCCCAAAGTCAGTGGACTCGCTTGCTGGATACCTGCCGGATGTGATCTTTACAGTGGTGGCTGGCCTTTTGCGTATCTAATCGGCAAAGAAAAATCGGAATCATTACGCAGAACGATGCCCTATTTCGACGGTTGTTCATTCTGTTCAAAACTCGACAATATTTCGGTGCTTTTTTGTGTAGGACTGATTGATTATGTCTGTAAGGCCGACGGTGTCATGGCTGCATATAACAGCTTGAAAACCAAATTTAAAGAATTGGAAATCCACTATCAAATGCAACATGAAACAATGGAGGGTGTGATGACGGCTCTCGACCGTTTTGTGATGACGAACCTGAAGCGGTGACCTGACTGTAACGAAAACGTATAATCTAGATATGTATTTTTCTCATCCGTAAGCGCCCAGCCAGCCCCATCTGGATTTGAGTCAGACAGTGTGGTATGTTCTTCCACAAACCGTAATAATGGGAGAACGGCATGGGACGCGAAGGACGAGATTATTGGGAGGCGCAACTGTCAGAATATTGGGACAGCGGTCTGACGATTCAAGAATACAGCGAGCTGAAGGAGCTTCCTTACGAAATTACCCATCGCTGGATCCGAGTGTCGCAGAAGACTTTGAAGTGCATAGATTCTCATATTGCATTCGCAACCGGATAACCTCAGCTGTATATTAAGTGAAAAATACAGCAGCCAAATTGTTGATGGAGCGATTACAATATGAACAGTAAACAGGTCAATGAAACAGTCAATAAACTGTTTTCGTTCATGCAGGATGTGAAAGACGGGGATCTGCGGACAATTCTCGTGAATATGCAGAAAATGAATGACTACATGGCGGAGAAGCTCCGCATCTACGAGGAGCATCTGGCTTCGCTGACAGGCAAGAAACGCCCAATCCTGACGGAATCCGACAAACGCCGATTGGCTCAAAAAGGCAAAGAATTGAATGATATTCTGCTTGCCGCCATAGAACCGACATGGGCTCCCGGAACAATCCGAAAATGGTATTCGGATCTGGTGGGAGCGAAATATAACAGTGTCAATGACGGTCAGAAGAAGCGGGGCAGAAAGCCCGTCTCTCCGGAAATAGTTGAAAAAGTCCTGCACTTGGCGAAAAGCAATCCCGCTTGGGGATATGAACACATTGCCGGAACAATGCGGTATCTGGGATACAACGTCAGTGTGACAACGATTCGGCATATTCTGGAAGCGAACGGCATCGTTCCTGATCCCGACCGGAGATTACG
>ERZ1034878.895-NODE-895-length-12179-cov-12.841719_pt1 | contig 12179 bp, 11 predicted proteins | sample MGYA00520593_ERZ1034878 | MGnify/ENA primary metagenome ERZ1034878 (study PRJEB33766, sample SAMN09781724) | gut metagenome | biome: gut microbiome | host: Homo sapiens | place: Madagascar | study: EMG produced TPA metagenomics assembly of the PRJNA485056 data...
ACCATTTACAAATAAGAAAATTCACACTACAATATGCTGACATATGAAATATTATACTGCACAGCATTTAAAGACAATATTTAAAATAGATTAAAAATGGGTTACTTTAGTCAAAGAAAACGGCGTGAGCGCGAAAAAATATTCCTCAAAGTGATGACCTCGCTTATCGGTATATATACGTTCTTGCTCTTTTTCCATTCTCTTGACAATGGTTTTATTGTCGGCGTCAAAAATTATCTGTTTCAGGCTTATCTGCTGACATTGTGCATTTTGTTTATGGCTTTATATTTGGAACGCTGGCTTAGTGGCTTGTTTCTGCTTGCTTTTTTGCTGGTGCAATACACCAATCTTTCTTCAACGGCTAATTTGTTCTTTAACCGCGAAGTTCCCGACAAACATCATATCAATCTCACTTACCAAAAGGGCGAACCTTTGTTGGTCGAGGCCAAGGGGCATATTCTGCTGCGTTCGGGACATCTTAATTTAAGCGAAAATCTTCAGGCCGGATTTATCACCTTTGAAAAAAATCAAAATGTGTTTACGGTTATTGATGTCGATTTTTCAAAAGTTTCCGCTCAAAGCCGCAAAACAGCCTATGAGCAGCTGCGTAAATTCATTGTTATGCAGGATGATCCGGTTATTGTCATCGGTGATTTTGCCGAGACTCCGTGGGCTAAAATGTTTAAGAAATTCTTGCTTGATACGGAATTGGAAGTAAAAAATAAGGTTTTGTTGTTTGACAACAATCGGCGGTTCAATCCGTTTGTCGTACCGACTTTTTATGTTCTGGCTTTTAATAATGTCGGAGTTAATGACATTGAATTTCAGGCTGTTGACAATGAGCCTTTAAAAGTCAGAGCATTTTTGGGCTTTTATTAATTTAAGAGCTTTTTTATCTGCGCGGATAAATCGCTTTCATCCAACATTTGGGCATATTCCAAGGCTTGTTGCAATGTTTGTTGTGCTTGCTCCCGATTCCCGCAGAATTTTTCAATAAGGGCCAAATTGGCATAATCAATGGCCATGCCGCTGCAGCGCTCATTGCGGATTTCCTGATTAAGCGATTGTTTTATCAGACCCTTAGCCCGCTTAAAATCGCCTTTTTTCATAAAGACCAAACCTAAAAGGCTGTAAGCATTGGCAATATGAAAACAGCTGGACTGTTTTTCGGCTTTGGTAATTATTGCGCGTGTAATTTGTTCGGTCGTATTCCAGTCGTTTTGCGCAAAAGCGGCCTGTGCGCACAACATTTGTGCCTCAAATTCTGCCGGCAGGTTTTGCGCCGTTTGATAATGTTTGACTGCTAATTTTGCGGCTATGGCTGCTTTGTGCCATTGCTTTTGGGCTAAACGGATTCGGCTTTCGAGTTCTTTGGTAAAACCGGCACAAAGTTCAACTCTCTTTCCCTGCCCACGGATTTGGTTTTGTTTTAATAAAGCCAGAGCTTCCGTAAGTTTGCCGGTTGCCAGCAGCGATAAAACTCTTTGGTTGTTTATTTCTGCGTGGCGGATTGGATCATCGCTTTTAGATATCAGTTTTTCGGCTTTGGTAAAATAATCTTCCGCCTCATCATAGCGTTCTTGTACGGCCGTCAGCATCCCAAGATTGCCATAAACCTCGCAAAGCTTATGATTCGCACCGATTTTGCCGAATATATCGGCGGCATTTGTCAGCATCATTTGCGCCAAGTCATAGACTGCGCTGATACGATAAATTGTCCCTAACAGTAAATAAGTTTCGGCTTCTTCAAAACCGTTGTTTTGTTTGGCAAACAGCTTTATTGCCCGCATACCGTCGGCTGATGCCGTTTGTAAATCTCCTTCCCGCAAGGCGATTGCCGCTTGCAGAAAAAGCTTACGGGCTTGGGTGTACAGATCCTTAGGATGTTCCGCTGCGGCAAGTGCATCGCGAGCCTCTTCTTCATAACCTAACAGCCACAGCAAATCAGCCTTAAAAACATAATATGCCGAATTTTTAAGGTCGCTTGCGGCAAGCTTGTGCAGCACTTTTTGTGGTGCAAAAAAAGCTGCTTTTTGCCACTTGTTCCAAACGGTTGTTTTATGTTTTGCTCCTGACTTAAGGTCTTTTCTAACCACCGGCGTAGCAAAATAGGTTGGTGACAGCAGTAAAGCTTGTTTATGAAAAATTTTTTGCAAATACCGCCGCAGCAGGAAATCATATTTTATTTTCCAGCCGCGATAAACGAAAAAAACGACGCTTCCCAGCACAAAAAACAGCAGGCCTGTCAGATAAAAATATTTCATAAAATTTTTACTTCTTTACACAATGTTAGGTTTTTAATGAATATACTAAACATATATTATCACAAGTTTAATGTATAGGGATTTTTACGATTATGACCATCAGCAAGCTGAAATCATCAGAATTATATACCAAATGCGACCCCAAAAAGTTTAGTTTTTCTTCGACTGCCGAACTGGAGGAAAGACTTTCGGCACTAGGACAGGACAGGGCATTAAGCGCGGTTGAAGTTGGTATAAACATTCAATCCAAGGGTTACAATCTGTTTTGCTTAGGGCCAGAAGGAACCGGCAAAACCAGTCTGGTTAAGCGTGTTTTGCAGCAGGAAGCCAAAACCCGTCCGACCCCTGATGATTGGGCGTATGTATACAATTTTGATGAGCCGTACAAGCCGCATGCCATAAGTTTTCCGGCCGGAACGGCAGCTGACTTTGCCAAGGAAATCGATAAACTGATTGAAACTTTGTCGGCTTCGATTCCCTCGATTCTTGATAGTGATGAATACAAAGCCGGCCTGAGCATTATCCACGAAAAATATAAACAGCGCAAAGAAGAATATATCAAAATTCTGCAAAAGAAAGCCAAAGGCAAAAATGTATCTTTGCTGCATATGCCGGTAGGGTTGGTTGTTGCTCCGGTTAAAAATGGCGAAGTTTTAAGTCCCGAAGCTTTTGACGAACTGCCGGAAGAAGAGAAAAAGCAGCTGATTGACGACCTCAATCAAATGCAGGAAGAAATTGAAAACACGGCGCAGGATTTACCGCAGTGGGAAGATAAACAGCGCAAAGAAACCAATGTTTTGCGTGAAAAATTCTTAAAAATTGCGGTTAAAAATCCGATTGATGCTTTGCATAAAAAATATAAAGGGCATAAGGCTGCCAATGACTTTTTGCGCAACATTCATAAATACATTATCACGAATGTTGATGAATTTTTGCCGGCTCAGGAAACTAATGTTTCCACAAATGAAAACGGAGATGATGCGTTAAGCGCTTTATTCTCTCGGATAAAACAGCCGGAAGAAGATAAGTTTGCCAAATTTAAGGTTAATGTAATTGTCAAAAACGAAAAAAATGCCGGTGCTCCTATTATTCATCTTGACCACCCGACCCAAGGCAATCTGGTTGGTAAAGTTGAACGTATTCAACAGTACGGCGCTTTGTTGACCGATTTTACCTTAATCAAAGCCGGTGCTTTGCATCAGGCCAATGGCGGCTTTTTGCTGATTGATGCCCGCAAATTGTTAATGCAGCCGTTTGCGTGGGATTCGTTAAAACGTGCTTTGGCTTCTAAGACGGTTAAAATTGAAGCCCCGAGCGATGAAACCACTTTTACTACCATTTCGCTTGATCCTGAACCTATTCCTCTGAATGTCAAAATCATAATGACCGGTGATGAAGATTTATATGAGGTTTTGAGCGAAAGAGATCCAGACTTTTTGGACTATTTTAAGGTTGAGGCTGACTTTGGCGTCCTTATGGATCGAACCGAAGAAAACGAAATTGAATATGCCAAACTTATCGGCTCGCTGTCCAAAAAGAAAAAACTGCGTTCACTGAACAGACAGGCAGTAGCCAAAGTAATTGAGTATTCTTCGCGCTTAGCGGAAGATTCGGAAAAATTAACCGCTCATATTGCCTCTATCGGCGATTTGCTGCGGGAAGCTGATTATTGGGCGCGTAAATCCAAATCCAACCAAATCGGTAAAAATCATATTGAGCAGGCAATTCAGGCACAAATTTACCGTAGTGACCGTATCAAACAGGCTATGCTTGAGCAGATTGATAAAGGTACGATTTTAATGGATATTGAAGGTAAATGCGTCGGACAGATCAATGGCTTGGTGGTTTATAATTTCTCTCGCACCAGCTTTGGCAAACCGGCGCGGATTACCACTCAGGTTCGTATCGGCAAAGGCGAATTTGTTAATATTGAACGCGAAGTTGAAATGAGCGGCCCGATTCATAGCAAAGGTGTTTTGATTTTAGCCAGCCTGCTGGCCAATCGTTTTGCCAAGGCTCGTCCGTTGTCGCTCAGCGCCTCAATCGTGTTTGAGCAATCTTACGGCGGCGTTGACGGCGACAGTGCTTCCTCCACCGAATACTATTGTATGCTTTCGGCTATTTCCGGTATTCCGTTGAAACAAAGCATTGCTGTTACCGGTTCAATCAACCAGTTTGGACAGATTCAGCCGATTGGCGGTGTTAACGAAAAAATTGAAGGTTTCTTTGATGTCTGCAATCACCGCGGTCTGACTGGAACGCAAGGTGTAATTATCCCGCGTACTAATGTTAAAGATTTAATGTTGCGTGAAGATATTTTAACCGCCGTTGATAATGGTCTGTTCCATGTTTGGGCAATTGATACCGTTGATGACGGTATCGAAATTTTGACTGGGATCGAAGCCGGCAAACCGGACAAAAACGGCAATTATAAAAAAGGCACGGTTAATTATGCTGTTCAACAAGGGTTGGACTATCTCTACAAACGCTATGTGCATTTTGCCAAAGAAACACATGGTTGTTTAGGTAAGTAAATCGCCGCGTGTTATTAAAAAAGCTCCTCAGTGATTGAGGAGCTTTTTCTTATCAGTTTTTTAATTTATCAACCGCCAGCAGCGCCGCACCGATTAAGGCGGCATTATTGCCGAAACGGGCTTTTTCCAACTTAAACGGCGAGGCGACTATTTCCTGATTGGCAGCAATTGCCATTTTTTCTACGTCAATATATTCGACCAGCGAGCCGAATAAAATAATTTTTTCCGGATCAAATAAGGTTGCCAATCCGCGAATGCCGGAAACAATATCACCGCACCACTCATCAAACACCGCCATGGCTTTGGCATCGCCTTTTTGCTTCAATTCGATTAATTGATGAGTTGTCATTTGCGGATTGTTAAAAGCCTCCTGCGCATCAAGAGCTAAGGCTTTGCCTGAAGTATAAATCTCAAAGCAGTCATAAGCTCCGCATCCGCATTTCCGCTTGCGCCCGCGGTTAATCGGATAATGTGCTTCGCCGGCTGTCCCTGATTTACCGCGCAGCATTTTGCCGTCAATGATTATACCAAACCCGACACCCGTGCCGATTGCTACGACAATCATGTGGCGGCAGCCTTTACCTGCTCCGGCAAAATATTCCGCCCAAGCCACGGCGTTAGCATCATTTTCAACTACCACCGGCTTAGAACTAAGGGCGGCAAAATCAGTCTTATCATACCCTTTAGGCAGGTTGGGAATAGAGGAAATTATGCGTGTGTTGTCATTGTCAACCGCTCCGGCCGTAGCAATAGCCACGGCATCTGTTTCATTTTCATATTGGGCAATGACATTTCGCAGCAGGGTTTCGATTGCTGCGGCTGTTTTTGGCGTATCATTTTTGCTGCGCTCACTGATAAGGTTTCCTTGCTCATCAACCAGAGCATGCGCAATTTTAGTACCACCGATATCAAATGCCAAAATTTTCATTGCGCGCCTCCGGTGTTAGTGTTTTTTATTTGGAAAACCAGAAACAGCAAATATATAATTCCAATCATTATTACCGCCACGCCGCCGTTTTGTGATGACAATATATCCGAAAAGATGCCCATGGCCAGAGGAAACAATGTGCCGCCGAATAAACCCATAATCATCAATCCCGAAATCTCGTTTTTGTGTTTGGGCATATATAATAAAGCCTGGGAAAAGATAATTGGAAAGACATTGGCATTGGCAAAGCCGAAAATTCCGATACAGATATAAAGCGCCGTTTTGCTGCCCAAAACCATAAGCCCGATTGCCGCCGGCAGCATTAATCCGGCACAAGCACCCAAAAATTTACGCGGGGAGATTTGGGATAAGGTAAATGTTCCGACCAGTGTTCCTAACGTACGCAGCAAGAAATAAACACTGGTGGCAAAAGCTGCTTGCGATAACGGCAAAGAAAATTTTTCCATTAAGAGTTTTGGCGCTGAAACATTAGTGCCGACATCGATTCCGACAGTACAAATAATCCCGATAAAGCAGCATAAAACAAACGGATTTTTTAATAAAACCAAACATTTTTTGAAGCCGGAAACCGTACCGGTGATTTCCTCTTCTTTAATGTCGGTAAATGACAAAGCCGCCAGAGCAATCACCCCTTCTATGGCAAAAATCGGGAACAACAGCCGCCAATTGCCGTAGTGTAGGGCACAATATGCCGCGATAAGCGGGGCGCTGAAAGACGCAATAGCTTTTACAAATTGTCCGAAAGTCAACATACTGGACAGCAAGTGTCCGCTGATAAGGTTGGACATCAACGGGTTAAGAGAAGTTTGCATAATCGCGTTGCCGATTCCCAACAAAGAAAATGCCGTTAACATAATCCAAAAGTTATTGTCAATCATCGGCAATAATAAAGCTGCCAATGTCACCCACAAACTTATAATCACGGTTTTGCGCCGACCGATTTTATTCATCAGCATACCGGTTGGTATCGCGAAAATTAAGAACCAAAAAAACACCATGGAAGGAAACAAATTAGCTAAGGTGTCAGACAGTTGGAAGTCGTCTTTTACATAATTAGAGGCGATTCCTACTAAATCGACAAATCCCATGGCAAAAAAAGCCAGCATTATCGGGACTAAATGTAATATTAAACTTATTTTAGCGTTCTTCATTTTTCAACTCCTTCGGATATTTAGGCCAAGCACCTGATTGGGTAACAATGAAAGCCGCAATTTTAACGGCGGTTTGATGAGCTTCTTGCAAACTTTTGCCTTGTAAAATCGAATAAGTAAATGCTCCGGAGAAAGAATCTCCCGATCCGACCGTATCTTCAACCGGAACTTTAGGTGTCGGAATATATGATTTTTCCGTTTTTCCGTAAATAATGCTGTATTTATCTCCGGCCGTAAAAATAAGATATTGCAGCTTATATTTTTGCATAATTCGGCGGCAGATTTCTTCATCATCTCCGTCCAAGTTAAAGAGTTGTTTGAAGATGACAAATTCCTCGTCATTAATCTTAAAGATATTCGCAAAAGAAAGTAATTCATCAATCAGTTCGGCCGAATAGTAATGTTGGCGCAAATTGATATCAAACAGCTTTATGGCTGCCGGATTGGTGTTTGCCAGTAAAGTTTTAATTGCGGTTCGGCTTTGCGGACTGCGCAGCGCCAGCGAGCCGTAACAGACAGCATCAGCCTTTTTCACCAAGGCAATGTCTTCTGATCGGGCTTGCAGATAATCCCAAGCCACATCTTCAACAATGGTATAAGACGGAATTCCGTTATCCAGTTGTACCAGCACTTTGCTGGTCGGATATTGGTTAACCTGTATTTGGTGATTAATATGATTTTTATCCAACTCGCGGATTATTTCCCGCCCGTCTTCGTCATCGCCAATGGCGCTGATAGCATAACCATTCGCACCTAATTGGGTGGCATTGTAAACAAAATTGATAGGCGCACCGCCGGCTCGTTTGCCTTCCGGCAGCATATCCCATAATATTTCGCCGATTCCGACTACAACAGGTTTGTCTTTTCTTTCCATGGTAACCTCGCTTATTGCTGATAATATAATCACTTATTAGCATAAACCAAGTTAAGGAATCTTGAACAATCTTAAATTTCACGATGGCAGTTTACATATTCGGGAGTTTTGAACCCGTCAACATTATAACGCGTCAACAAATTATGCGCCATGTCCAATTGCAGAACCGCCAGATTAGGTAAGCTTTCCATATTAAAAAAGAATTTCAGACTCAACGGAGCTTTCATCATCCTGAATTGAATCGCGCGCATGAATAATCCATGGCTGAAAACCACGATGTTTTGCTCCAGACTGATAAGATGGAGTTTGGCCAACATATCATCAACCCGTCGCAATAATTGATTAAATGATTCTGCCCCGCGCCCGTCAATATAATCAGGATCTTCGTGTTCATAATAAGCCACTACCAATTCGCGCCGCTCCGGCGGGGTAGTGTTGGCACAACGATCCAAATCCAGACAGCAAAATTCTTGAATATTCCAAATTTCGGTTTTTACTGCAGGAAATTTTGCCAAATAAGGTGCGGCGGTTTGTTGGGTGCGGATAAACGGTGACATAATTACCAAATCAGGCTTAATTTTGAAATGCTGCGCAAAGTCCGCAGCTTGACCTATCCCTTTTTCCGACAAAGGAATAGTAACAACATCTGATGTCCGTCCTCCGGCATTAGAAACGCTTTCGGCATGTCGAATAAAATAAATCATAATATTTTTGCCGGCATCAACCGACACTCTGTACTTGTTTTCTTGGGTGCTGACATCATTTAGATGCCAGAGAACGAACCTTGGTTCGAGGCCCGCCTGCACCGGTTTTATTTTTTATATATTGGCGTCAGCGGCGGGACTCGAACCCACTACCCACAGTTTAGGAAACTGTTGCTCTATCCTGATGAGCTACGCCGACGCAATATAATTCTTATACTTGTAAATTCGTAATGTTTCAAGACTTACTTGTTATCGGCGGCTAATTTTTCCAAAAATTTAATTTGAATATCCGCAATTTTTAATACCGATTCAACTTCCACAAACTCATTAGATGCATGCATCCCTTCGCCGGTTCCCGAATGCATAATGACCGTTGAACCTTTGACGGCAAATTCCCGTGAATCTGTTGCTCCGCCGATGTGTTCAAATTCAATTTCTCGTCCGAGGATGTTTTCGGCAAAATGTTTGTAGTCCAAAATATATCGGTTGTCTTCAGGCATAACTACCGGAGTGCTTTCGGAAACTATTTCATAACTGACGCCGGCTTGCATACAATGGTCAAGATTATGGCGCAGTTCTGTCGTGCTTGAAGTTTCTACTAGGCGAAAATCGCACAAGGCTTCACAATAGTTACTGATAATATTAGAAACTTCGCCGCCGTTAATTTTAGCAAAATGAACCGTATCAATCCATTTGTCGGTGGGGATTACGCCATTCTTGGCATAATAAGGATAAATCTCACGTATTTTGGCCAGAACCTGCAACATATTTTCATTGGCGTCAATACCTTCCCAGGGCGTAGATCCGTGAGCTTCTTGTCCTTGGGCGATTATTTTAACAAATACCGGATTTTTGCACTTGGTAACAATTTTGCCGATATCACCGCCGACATCATTATCCAATACGATTTTAGCTTTGATGGCAGGATGTTTTTGCAAAAAAGCTTTTGTTCCCTTACTGCCTTTTTCTTCATCGCTGGATAAGATAACCCCGAATTTCAACGGCAGTGAATGTTGGCTCACATATTCCATTGAGTTAAGTGCTACCGCGGCAAAAGATTTCATATCCAAAGTTCCGCGTCCGAACATTTTTCCGTCTTTGATATACGGATTAAACATTTCGTCAGCCGCCGGCACAACATCAATATGCCCCAAAACCAAAACGTCAAACTCTTCATCAGTCGTGTTGCGAATAAAAATTACCGGTGCTGTCTTTTCGTCAGCTTGAAAAACATCAACTTTAACTTCACTGTCGTTAAACAAACTCTGTATGTAGCACATACATTTTTTTACTTCTGTCAAATTACCGGTTTCCGTACGAAAACGAATAAGGTCTTGTGCTGTTTTGATAATATCCATAAATTTTTTCCTCTTAATTTACGTTTTATTCACATAATAACGCCATAATAAAACTCAATAGCATAACAAAGAATTAAAAAAGGTGGAAAAATGCGGATAATTTTAGGTGTTTTGGCAAGTCTTATTTTTTCCTTGAACCTTGCAGCTGCGCAAGAAGCCGTGACTGATGAAGGTGAAACCGGATTGACTTTGCCCCGTTTTGTATCTTTGCGCTCAAGTCATATTAATGCGCGTTCTGGCCCGGGCGCACGCTATCCGATAGAGTGGGTTTATATGCAAAAATCAGCTCCGGTTGAAATCGTAGCCGAATTTGAGCTGTGGCGTAAAATCAAAGATTGGCAGGGATCGGAATCTTGGGTTCATAAATCAATGTTGTCCGGCAAACGTTTTGCCAAAGTTACAACCCCCGGCGAAAATAACCTTTATGATAAAGCTGATTACAAATCTAAGGTTATTGCGCGGGTTGAAGACGAAGTTGTCGGCGAGATTACCAAATGTCCGGCGGTGAATGCTTTTTGCCGTGTGCGTTTTGGTAATGTTGAAGGCTGGATTCCCCGTCAGAACATCTATGGTGTCTATTCTAACGAAGTTATAGATTAAAAAAATACCTCCGGTCTTATTAGGGAGGTTGGTAATAAAAAAAAGCGGAAGATTAAAACTTCCGCTTTTTCTGTTACTTTTGTTCAATTGATAAGGTGTTAAGCTGTGGCTTGCGGTGGGTTAAAATACTTAATACTTTAACCAATTCATCTTTCATCTCCGGTCGCCGAACCACAATGTCAACCATACCGTGTTCGCGCAGATATTCTGCTCGTTGAAATCCTTCGGGCAGCTTCTCGCGAATAGTTTGCTCAATTACCCGCGCTCCGGCAAAGCCGATAACACATCCTCTCTCCGCGATATGAATATCACCCAACATTGCAAACGAGGCTGAAACCCCGCCTGTGGTAGGATCTGTAAGAATTGAGATAAACGGCAGCCCTTTTTCTTTGACCATATTAACCGCCGCAGTTGTACGCGCCATCTGCATCAACGACAAAATTCCTTCCTGCATGCGAGCTCCGCCTGACGCGGCAATCGTAATTAACGGATAATTTCCGCGCATGGCAATGTCTGCGGCTTTAACGACGCCTTCACCTACGGCCGTACCCATTGAACCGCCCATAAATGAAAAGTCCAATGCGGCAACCACGCAGGTAATACCGCCGATTTCACCTTGTGCAACTTTAATTGCATCATCGCTGCCGGTTGCTTTACGGTAGGTGCGAAGTCTGTCGGTGTATTTCTTGGAATCCTTAAAATTTAAAGGATCTTCTACCAATTTGGGCAGGGTCACCAATTTATAATCGCCGTTGTCAAACAACATCTCAAAGCGTTTTTTTATCGGCAGACGCAGATGATGATCGCAGGCGGTGCAGATGTAATTGTTCTTTTCCAGCTCTTTGGTAAAAAGCATCTGTCCGCATTCAGGACATTTGGTCCATAAATTATCGGCAATCTCCTTGGTCGTAATTTTTTTTAGTTTCGGGCGTACGAAATCAGATAACCAGTTCATATTATCTTACCTTAAAATTTGTTAAAATATCAGTTTTTGGCAACGGGATGAAACATTCCGTCATCTTCGCGATCTTTTTTCTTAAACAGGTTCTTAAAGCGTTCTTTAAGAGAGAGTTTAGGCTTAGGTGGAGTTTGCTCTTTCAGCGTTTCCAAGTTTCCTTGTAAGGTTTCAACTTCCTTAACCAACTTGGTTTGTTCTTTGCTCAGCTTTTTGTTTTGCTTGCGTTGGTTGCGCAAAGCTCTTCTGACTGGAGCGTACGACATCCATGAAAACATTTCGCCGATTATGAAACCGAACAGGATAAAAAATACGATAGCCACGCTGAGCGATACAGTAATTTCAATATAAAAAGGCCATAGGTTAAAAGTTGCCAAGTCATTATTTACAAAGGCAAATACCAAAATAACTGCCAGCAGCGGTATTCCTATCAGCATTTTTATAAAGCCCATAAGCTCTACTCCCTATCTTAAAATCAAGCCGTTTTTACTTATTTAATAATTCAAACAGTTGTTTACCAGTCTTAAAGTGAGGGATATTGCGTTCTTCAACCTTAACCTGCTCGCCGGTACGTGGGTTTTTTGCAATGCGCGGTGTACGTGTGCGGACGGAAAAAGCACCGAAACCGCGAAATTCTACACGGTCGCCGCTAGCCAATGAGCTGGTGATTTTGTCAAAAATCACGGCTACGATTTTTTCCACGTCTTTAAGCATCAGGTGCGGGTTCTTGTTTGCAATTCTTTCAATTAATTCTGATTTAGTCACTTTATCTACCTCTTTGTTTTTATAT
>ERZ1034878.900-NODE-900-length-12103-cov-28.695468_pt1 | contig 12103 bp, 16 predicted proteins | sample MGYA00520593_ERZ1034878 | MGnify/ENA primary metagenome ERZ1034878 (study PRJEB33766, sample SAMN09781724) | gut metagenome | biome: gut microbiome | host: Homo sapiens | place: Madagascar | study: EMG produced TPA metagenomics assembly of the PRJNA485056 data...
TCAGCGTTACCAGCCAATTACCGGTATATCACAGATTTCTGACAAACAGAGTGCATTTCTGATTACCGTGAAGGAGATCGGTGAGTAACCCCCTGTGTCAGCATAGTTGTCGCCTCAATTTTTTAAGGAGATAACAATGCCAGGACAACCAATACCAAGTGAACTCAAAGAGAAAGGACTGATATGGCTTTTACCACCATACTGCTGGTTACATCGTCAAATAGCCCGTAAGCTGAAGATCAGTGCCTCAGTTGTATCAAAATGGAGATGTGAGTTAGTGGAGCAAGGACTTTTACCTGAAAATGAAAAGATTACCTCCGTTGATGTTGAAGACTGGACACCGGAGCGTCGATTCTCAGTTGTTCTTGAGACGGCTACGCTGTCAGAAATGGAACTAGCTGATTACTGCCGACGCATGGGATTGTTTGTTGAACAGGTTAAAGAATGGCGGGCTATCTCAATTCAGGCGCATGAAAAGAAATTGACGGAAAATATCCGAACAGACAGGGCATTGCGTGACGCAAAAAATAAGTTACGAGAACTGGAGAAAGAGCTTAAGCGCAAAGATAAAGCTCTGGCGGAAGCAGCGGCCCTGCTTATATTAAGGGAAAAGTTCAATGCCCTCTGGGACAACAGCGAGGAAGACTGACCCCTCTCCTGGAGCGGCGTAAAATTATTTCTCTTATCCACGAGGCCGTTATCAACGGCGCCCGGAAAAGTCAGGCTTGTAGGTGTATCGGTATTTCTATTCGGACACTTCAGCGCTGGACTAATGGCAACGTCATCACCACGGACCGAAGAGCCGATACTGTAAACAGATCTCCCCGAAATAAGCTGTCAGAAGCGGAAAGATTGCGGATACTGGAGTTGTGCAACTCTCCAGAGTTTGCATCCTTACCTCCAAATGTGATCGTACCAACTCTGGCAGACAGGGGTATTTATATTGCTTCTGAATCAAGCTTTTATCGTGTACTGAAATCAGCCAACCAGTTGAAGAAACGCTCCCGTGAATGTCAGTATAAACGGCCTGATGTACTCAGGGCCGTTGCACCGAATCAAGTCTGGAGTTGGGACATCAGCTATTTGCCGTCCTGGGTCAGAGGTCAGCATTTTTACCTCTATATGATCGTCGATATTTACAGTCGCAAGATTATTGCTGCAGAGGTATTTGCCAGCGAATCTGGAAAACATGCAGCAGAACTACTCCAGCGGGCAGTATGGAATGAAAAATGTTCATCCAACAATCTGGTACTCCATTCTGATAATGGTGGTCCCATGCGCAGTTACACGTTGTTGGCAAAAATGTATGCGCTTGGTGTGCTAAGTTCTTATTCCCGGCCAAGAGTCAGCAATGATAATCCTTACTCAGAATCTTTGTTCCGGACTCTCAAATATTGTCCCTGGTGGCCTGAGAACGGTTTTCGCACTATTAATGATGCCAGAGTATGGGTAAACCGTTTTGTAAACTGGTACAACTTTGAACATAAGCACAGCGGGATCAAATACGTCACGCCAGCCGAGCGTCATCAAGGTAATGATATGAAAATACTGGCGGCCAGAAAAGCAGTATACCAGCTAGCACGCGAACAGCATCCTGAACGTTGGGGAAAGCATCTACGTAACTGGGACTACATATCAGAAGTCTACCTGAATCCAGAAAAAGAGGCTGCATAACGTAATTTTATTACAAAAGGCGACAACTACCTTGAAAAACGCCGTTATTGAGTGATCTCCTTTCATGAAAATACGCAGCGACTGGGGAAACCTGCCAAAACCGGGAAAACCTCTGGTGGTGGGTATTGATGGCGGTTATGTCCGCGATCGGGATAACAAGAAATGTAATTTTGAAATTATTGCCGGTAAATCATTTTCAATCGGAGCACCGGCCGACGCACGTCGCTTTGGTTTTGTCCAGAAGAGCGACTGTCATCCGGAACGTCGGCTCATGGCACACCTCTCTGCTCAGGGAATGCAGGCTAACCAGCAGATATTCTTTTTATCCGACGGCGCGGATAATCTGAGAGAACTGCAGTTCGGTATGTACCCTGAGTCAATTCATGTGCTTGACTGGTTTCATATAACGATGAGGCTGACGGTGTTAATGCAATATGCAAAGGGGTTGCAGGCATCAGAGCCAGCGACGGGCAGTAAGGTGTTATCGCTTCTGGAAAGCAGTAAACGATATCTCTGGCACGGTAATGTTGCCACTGCACTGGATCGCATTGACGATTGCGTTATGTATTGTGATGACCCTGAACTCAACTATGTAAACCTGAAAGCCCTGCAAAAACAGCTGGATGAGATGTATACCTACATCCGTAATAATCAGATGATGATCCCAAACTACGGAGAAATGTGCCGGTATGGTGAGCCGGTTTCAACAGCGTTTGTCGAGTCAACAATCAACGAAGTGATCGCCCGACGAATGGCCAAAAAGCAGCAGATGCAGTGGAGTAGAAAGGGCGCGCATTATTTGTTACAGACCAGAACTGCAGTCCTGAATAACGAACTACGGGACAAATTCGCCAGTTGGTATCCCGGTTGTACGATAGACGCTCAGAGTAGAGGGACGTTATCCGCTATGGCAGCATAGCTACTGCCCCAGGTTTTTTCATGCTCTCCTGAATCTTCCGGCTGTTTCTCCTGCCAGTTAAGCCAGCGGTTTCCCTGCTGAAAAATATCGGCAGATTGGTAACCTGTAAGAAACAACTGGTGGAAATACCTGTATTTTATAATTTCAAGGGTACGGGTCCGCTTCGTTTGATTTGCGTGTTTTTAACAATTTTAAAATCCAGATATATTGTTCCGGATGTGGCCCCACCAAAATTTCCACTGTTTTGTTCATTTGTCGGGCAATCATTTTATTGTCCGCGCTGGCAATGCATGCATCCATTGGTGGCCGAATTTCAATAGTCAGGATATGTTTTTTTTCATCATAAACCGGGAAAAGTGGTATAACCATAGCTTGACTGATATTCATCAGACGCCCAATAATTGGTAATGTCGCTTTATAGGTCGCAAAAAAATCAGCAAATTCACTGTATTCAGGACCATGATCTTGATCTGGAAGGTAATACCCCCAGTATCCCTGGCGTACTGACTGAATAAATGGTTTTATCCCATCCTCTCGGGCATGTAAGCGTCCTCCGAATTTACGCCGTACAGAATTCCAGACATAATCAATAACTGGATTTCGTTGCCGATGAAACATGGCGGCCATTTTTTCTCCCTGAGCTGCCAGCAACATTGCCGGAATATCCACGCTCCAGCCATGGGGAACCACAAAAATCACATTTCTATTATTGTGCCGAATTTCCTCAAGAATTTCGAGGCCTTTCCAGATCACTCGTTTCTGGAATTTTTCCGGACCACGAATTGCCAGTTCTGCCATCATCACTATGGATTGCAATGCTGTGGCAAACATATTGTCGACAATTATTTTCCGTTCTGTATCATTCTTTTCCGGGAAACAAAGCGATAAATTAACCGTCGCCCTGCGACGAGCTTTTCTGCTCAATCTTCCCACCCAACGTCCTATTTTGGCCAAGACAGGATCTCTGAATGAAGGGGGAAACATTGAAATACCTGCAATCATTCCCAAAACGAACCATGTAAACCAGTAAACAGGGGAAAGATAATTTTTCTTAAATTCAGGGATAAACTCGGATTTGTATTTTTTCATTATTTAGTGCGAATGCCTCTACCAAAATCATCATTAATATTTTATTCAGAGAATACACCAAACCTTAGTTTAAATCCTGATGTTCTGAGTTTACAGGGGATGCATCCAAAGAGCGGATGGTAGTTTCATGAATATAATCCAACAAAGCGTATCGTTTGCGGTACTCAGAACGTTTTTTACTGGCTATATCGCTTAGCGGTTTTCGAAGCACCTGTGTTGGTAATTTGTACCAGTCACCACAGATTTTTCCTGCTACAGACTCCCAGAAATCACTGTAGACCGCAACAAAGGTTTTGCGTTTCTGATACCGGTATCTTAATTGCCGGAAAACATGACTGTGTTCGCTGACTGCCAGACACTCAGAGACATTACAAGCTTTCATCAACGCACAAAATGCTTCAAAAATAATCCGTTTTGGGAAAAGTCCATAACAGGCCCGGGTTGCGTACCGAATAACATCAGGTCCGGTATTTTTAGGGGCTCCCTGTAATCCGCCAATAAAAGCGGTGTGTCCATTTTGAGTCAGAATGACTGAAAATGTTAACCGGGCAATCACTGTTTTATTGAAAAACAATGACAACATCAACTCTCCTTCCCGGTCAAAACCACTGGGAGAACACTGGATATCAAAATCCTCTCCATCTTTCCCGATGAATTGGACTAATGATACCGATTTTTGTGGAAACAAAAATTCAGAATATTTTTCTGGTAAATTTTGCACAAAGCGATAATGCTCAAGAATGTATTGCCCTCGGGACCAAGCTCGCCCCCCTTTATGCAAATAAGGGCGATGGATTCTTGCTGGCAACGTGGGATGTATTGCCAGAATATCCTCAATGCACTGCAAGGAACGCAGTTCGTAATAATATCGAATACTGGCAACTGGGTTTATAGCACATCGCAAAATGTACATGAATCGGAATTTTCTGCGTTCCCACTTCCCCGGGAGTGAATCTGAGGAAAAAACAATTCTTTTAAGGAAACCGATAAATGATAAGTTACTTATAGAAAACATATTGTTACTTGTGCTTCGCTAATGTGAGTATTTTTAACGCAGTTTTATTAATATCAAACCGCTCTTCTATATCCTGTTTTGCCTGGCGAGCCATCTGATAAAAATGCCCAGGGGCATTAAAAAAATCATTCAGGGCGCACATCCATGCGTGCTTATTACCTGCTGGCAACAATGTCCCGGTCTGGTTGTTCTGAATAACATCAGGGATTCCACCAATCTGACTGGCCAGTACAGGCACAGAAAATGCCGATGCTTCTGCCAGCACCATACCAAAAGATTCGTTTTCTGAAGGCAGAACTACCAGACTGGCAACCCGATATACGGGAGCGGCAGGAAAAACATTGTCAGCAATGAAAACATCATCATGCATGCCCATACTGTCAATCTGATACTGTAAATGCTCCCGCAGTTCAGGCGAACCAGACCCCACAATCAACCAGCAGAACTGTCGTCCATTCATTTTTAAATGGAACAGTAAATTCAACATAAATTCGTGCCCTTTTTCCGGGCGTAACATTCCTACCTGAGCAATAACGGGGCATCCCCTTCGGGACGCCAGCCAGGAAAGAACATTCGGAGGCAAACTGTTTCGGGAATCAACGTATAATTTCTGAAAATCAAAGCCTGGAGGCACAACAGTAACCCGAATTCGACATCCTTTCTGTTCCAGATGTGCCTTCATACTTGTTCCGGGAACAATCACCTCATCGCAAAAATAGTTTATTGAAAAAACTTTTGTTTTTCGTGTTAAATATGTCTTTTGCCTGATAATTCTGAATGGATGTTTCCAGGTGAATAACCGTACCAAACCAACAATATTGCTATCATGTCCACTGTGACAAACGATTGCATCGGGCTGAAAACCATGAACTATTCCGAGTAATCTCCATGCAGTAGGAATGTGAAGACTGTTCCGAAATAACGCGAATGTGATATCAATTCCAAACTTACTGGCTTCAAAAGCAATTTTGCTGTTTTCCCTGCAGACAAGCAGAACTGAATGTCCCATTTTCTTCAGGGCTTTCATTTGAGCAACAGCCTGTAATTCCTGACCACCTATATTCGGTGACGATTCCGTAAATAGTATATTCATTATTAATCATCCGGTAATCTTGGCCCCTTATGAAGGGCCAGCAACGATGAAAAAAACGGTGTTGTATAATAAAAAAGCCGTCTTTTTAGCCATGCGCAATTTTCCCGTTCTTTGGTGCTTATTCTTCCTATTCGTGAAGTTCCTTTAGCAGGGGCATTCATTCTTCTTTCTGTTGTATATAAATAATAGAATCCAAGTTCTTCAGCGACATGAATATAATCCTTGTTGTAATAACCTTCCGGCCAACACAAATGTTTACTGCATTTTCCTGTCATTTCTTTTAAATATTCTTTCCCGCTCAATAAGTCCTGCCGAAGATGTTTACACTGTTCTTCTCGTGAACCGAACTTTTTATCCCAACGAGTATGAGTATGCGTATGAACATGAAATTCGACCAGGCCAGATTGCAGCATTTCGTTCACTTCAGACCAGCGAAGCATAACATTATCGGCATTCCCGGTTGCTATTTGATGTTCGCAATCGCGATGAGAATATTCCTTTCCAGGAGAGTGACGAACCGGACCATTCCCAATAAAACCGGTAATTAAAAAAATATGTGCTTTGAGATTAAACTCTTTTAATACAGGGTATACCTGAAACCAGTTGTCAAGGTATCCATCATCAAATGTCAACATAACGCTTTTACGGGGGAGTTTTCCGCCCTGATAAAAGAACTCCAGTTCATCTGATGACAATGTTTTCCAGTTGTTTTCAGCCAACCATTTCATTTGGTTCCGGAATGTCACGGGAGAAAGTGTAACCAGTCCGGGGCAATGGCTGACATGATGATACATTAATACCGGAACATGATTTACTTTAAACAAAATGCCCCCCTTCGTTTAATGTTTAAAGTTTCTGGCACCCAGTAAGCAGAGACAAAAGGAAAACCCAATAAAACTGGTGCATTTTATTCCCAAATACTGGATGAATAACATTGCAACCCATGATCGTCTCTATATATTACTAAATTAAACATCAATAATTCATAAACAAAGATATATTATTAAAAACAGCTCACGAAGAACCTTGAGGATGCACACTGATTTTGGCCACCTGAACAGAGGTGATATGCCCACCTCTGTTCAGGTGCTCCAGTGAAAAAAGAAATTTCAGCGCGGAGTTTATTTACGGGGTGACGCTTTCATTAACCTGTACACGAACTTCTATTCTGGCATTGTGACAGGCCTGCAGCCAATGAGCCACATCCAGCGGATCGCCCTCCCGGCGTACCACTCTGTCTTCTCTGTTCCATAACTGCAGTCTGCGGGCAAAACTGATACTGGGATCTGCGACAGTACGACGACTTCCGCTGCGCGCCAGCACCCTTTCTATGTCCCGTGTCATCACGGGGCCGGCCGTTTTTCATTAAGGGCTGCCAGCACAATCATCATTTGCGATGCTGGTAATGACGAACCTCATTCTTGGTCAAGCGACGAATAAACCTGCGGGCTCCGCTTCCGCGCATTTCAACTGCACACGGCAGATGGGGGAGTAACTGGTGTGGCAATATTTAGTCTGTTGTTAAGCTCTGCAGGTGTTAATAACATGAGCGACAGCTTAAAAATGGTGTCGCTTGCCGCATTAGTTATAAGCCTTTTCTGGTTAATTATGAGGTTAAAAAACTACCAAAAACGCACCAGTGATGTATCGGCTGCAATCCTCAGCCGACGCCAGACCATAGGACTGACACCACGAACAGCAATTTTAATGACGTAAACCTTCATAACTAACGGAGGCATCATTATGAAATTATGCCGGTTATTTTACCGCTGCTGGTCCCTCATTCAGTGACTGCCCCAGGGTTTTTCATGCCCTCCTATTACGACAAGATGCACATGATCTGGCTGTACATTTAACTCCAGAACCTTGCTATCTTTTATTCCGCAAAGAATATTGATGGTTCTGTACAACTCCTTGCCCAATTTATCCCTCAGGCTCCTAAAACAGTACTTTGGCGTCCAGACTATGTGATATTTACAACGACAATATACATGTGATGAACTTCTGTAAAGCCCCATGTCAGTTTGTCTCCTTTTACTTGTAGTGAGTAAGCAGAGATATTCCGACAAGGGCATTCTTCAGGCTATAGCCTTACAGGGGCAATCACCACCTCCCCAGGAGGTGGTTTAGGGATAACAACAGAATGTTTTCGCATTTTTATTGTATTTACTTCGTCTTTCTATATATTCAAGAAACCACGAAGTAGCTAAACTCTTAACTTGATAGGAGAAGGACAAATGAACAGATTTACATATTATATATGCTTAACGGTAGTTATATTCACACTATTAGTGCTTATCTTTTGGGGGTATATGTTTATCATAGTTTAATCAATTTTCAGCAACTATTAGACCAACTATCAATCATGATTAATACTCTCTAGGAATAAACATGTACAATTATTTTACCATAAACACCACCAGTCTCAGAAACGAAAAAAAATACCTGTTTTATTCCATGCTAATCTATAAGGTGCCCCCAAAATAGCGATTCCTGTATCATTACGATCAGGCTTAACCATACAAAGCCTGTTCAATTTCCGAAGATAATAGAGAGTCAGATAAACAGAAATACCACAACTATCAGCTATCTCGCGTGTTTTTAGTGGCGATATATATTCATTACACTCCCTCATAATGCAGAGCATCTTTTCACAAAGTTCGTTTTTAGCCCCCCTAAAGAAAGGCTATTATAAACGTATTTACCAGAAATTAATTCATAAATGCATCACTGCATTAACACAGTTGCAATCGCACTACCAGAAAAAGAACCAACATCAATCTTATTTGCATTAATTGTTTTGTACAATGAATTTATATTAAATGTTTGGCTCCCATTTATCATGCCTGAATGGCTTGTCTTACCATTGATAGTTAAAGTACACATTCCATTATCACCACATTTAGTTACATTCTCCCCCACTCCAGAAACCAAACCATCTCCTTTCACATAAATTTTCACCTTAGTTGGTGAACTACAATTAATTGTTAAACGTGCACTTGCAGTATGACCATCGCGAGCCTGAGCGGATGTTATCGAACCGTGGTTTATTGATATTGTATCATTTCCTATTATTTTGCATGATGCTAACACATTCACATAAACAGACGCAAATCGATTAGCCATATTGGCTACAGCTGATTCCACCCCGGTTCCGCCTGAACATGCTTTTTCCCCAATATACCATTCTTCACTACCAACTTTAACAGGAAGTTGAACATGATACCTCCCAGCAAAAGCGCTCCCCCTTTCTATAACTACACGCAATTTTGTTGGTAAAAAATTATTTTCTATTTGAGAAAATTTATATCCAGGAACGACATAAGAAGGAAAATACATATCATGCCAGCCATAGTTTCTGTAAATACCTGAATATGTCTGAAATCCATTATAAGAACCTCGCTTATCATATCCCCCAGAAATTATACTTATGCTCCCTCTCAATCCATCACCTAAGGATATGTCTTGACTCTCTAATGGCATTGCTATCCAGGTTGTCAGATGTTTTCCGCCTTTACCAGAGGGAATTTTGTTATTACCCTCAGGAACATTATATCTCTGAACCCACGATGCTACGCCACTCGCCCTTGGCGCCAGTCCAGGTAAGTCTATATCAAAATATGAGGCAGAATTACCTGAAGAAATCGTAACCTCTGGAATAGCCATGTCATTTGCATTTAATTGCCACAATATTTGCATATCACGACAAGGTTCATAGGCTAACAAGCGTCCAGAGACAAAAAACAAGAAAAATAATTTTTTCATCTTCATCACTTCTTATATCTATCTGATAACATAAAGTTTATCTACTTGTCAGTTAGCAACATCACTGCTGCAACATAATTTTTCCGGAAAATTTCTACACTGTCTGCCTGAAATGCACTGTTCTCAATACGGTATCTGCCATTGACATACACGGATGGGGTGCCGGTCACACCATACTCCCTGAACAGACGTTTCTGCTTCTCTGTCATCTCAGCCACTTCCTTACTGGCTAGCGCCTGCATATATTCTCCCGGATAAACACCCGCACGGATAAAAATCCCCGGAATATCCTCTGCTGATTTCAGTCTCCGCGTTTTCTGCACGGCATCAAATAACAGCGGCTCCACCTTATCTTCCACACCCAGCACCATTGCCACTGACCACGCCCGGGTCAGTTCCTCTCCCAGCTCTCCCAGAAAACCGGCATGATACTTGACCAGTTTTTTCCCCGGAGGAAGGCTTTCGCGGATGGCTTTATCAATGCCGTAATCCTGAGAAAAGGCATAACAGGGTGGGCAATAAAAAGAAAAAAACTCAACCACCGTTTCATTATCCTGAACAGCACTCGCTACCGGCTTATCCAGTACCGAATAGGTTGCGTTTTCCTCTGCATATACTGTGCCTGACAATACCAGACACAAAAAAAGAGATATCAGTCTGCTTTTACGCATTCTGCAGATTCCATAATTCAGTTGTCAGATTCAGATAATTAATTCACAAGATGCCAGTAGATGGCGCTTCCCTTACCACTGCGGTCAGGCTCCACGATATGCTGCCAGTTCAGCTCCCGGAGATAATAAAGCGCCTGGTAAACAGACATTTCGCAACCATCCGCAATTTCACGCGTTTTCAGCGGTGATACGGATGCATTTCGCTCTTCCATAAAACGGATGATTTTTTCATAACAGTCAGGTTGTGAACGCATATTTATGTCAACTCCGGAAGTCCGGTGTATACACTCACTCTGCCCAGTTAACTCAGACCCGATGCAATATAAAAATAAAAACGTTTGTTATACGCCTATAAAAACAATCTTCTTTACCATACAAAAGTAGATTACTTAGTCAGTCCCACTAATACATCACTAGCTATATCAGCACACAGTTTATCTGACCTGAACCGGTACAATGCATCCACTGCGCTCTGGGTATAATTCCCTACATCGTTTCTGACCCCGTTATAAAGCGATGCGCCTGAGACCAGCTTGTCAAATTCTGCTTTACGTTTGTTATATACCGCCGAATCTATTCTCTTCAGTGCCTCCAGTTCACGCCGACAACGTTCCATTTTTTCAACATCATCCAGACGATCTCCTGAACTACTCGCTGGTTTTATTCCAGTCGTCTGCTGTAAAGGTTTGATACCGGGTTTGCTTTCGCATCCACCAAGCAACATACCGGTAAGCAGAACCAGAAACACCGGTTTAATGTATTCTTTCATTTTGAATATTATCCGTATCGTCACACACATAGTAAGGAAGTAAATCCATAATCATTCGACTACAATGCCTTAACTGATTAAGTTTATGAGAAAAATATCCCGGACTGATACCATAGATACAGAATATTTCCTTCCGGGCTTTCCCGTTAATAAGAAAATCCTTCAGTGCAGCATTAATTTTCTTCCCTCTTATTTTAGACAGCAGCATCAACTGTTCAAAATGTTCCGGCATAACCTTTCCGGGACATAAATATTTCGCAGCATGGACTGCGTCAGGGTTTAGCGTACTGTGCCGCATATATTTCTCCACCTTATTACAGAATTTTTCTGTTACAGGTAACTGATGCTCATTGTGACCGAAGCACTGAAGGTTCCGGCATTCAGTTCTGTATTTCCATGTTTATAAGGCACCGCTGTGAACGTAAACTGACTGCTCTGAACATTAACGGCAGAAAGGCCTTTTGTGATTTCATATCCATATGGTCCCTGCGTTCCATCTCCCAGTCTGAGCGGATTCTGAGGATCCACGGAATCTCCCTGATATAATGCAATACCCAGCGCCGAAGGATTAGCACCTGTGGTATTCAGCACATTATCTGGTGCACCGGAAAGCTGACCTGTGCCTCCAGACAGACGGATATATGGTTTCCCCTGAAAATACTCACAATTGACTTCCACAGTCGTGGGTTGTGCATAATTCCGCCCATCCACTTTCTGAAGTGCGATCTTTCCGAAAGAGACTTTAAAGTCAGTATCATTTTTTATTTTACAGGGGGGGATATAAATGGTTCCGGTTATTTTTATAGGGACATCCACTGCCATGACCGGTGCCGATAACAACATAACTCCGCCTGTCAGCGCTGATAATATCAGCCTCATTCTGTTTTTCATTTTTTTACTCCTTCTGCCCGGCCTGCTTTGTCATTCTTTCCGGCGATTTCACCGGACGCGGATTCTGCAACTGGTTTCACCTCTTCAACCCTGAGCGTGTAAACCATGGTTGCTCCCGGAGGAACTTTTGGTGGATATCCCTCATCACCGTAAGCCAGCTCCGGAGGGACAACAAGCTCCATTGTTCCGTGATTCTTCATCAACATCAGTGCTTCGC
>ERZ1034878.902-NODE-902-length-12096-cov-10.748111_pt1 | contig 12096 bp, 9 predicted proteins | sample MGYA00520593_ERZ1034878 | MGnify/ENA primary metagenome ERZ1034878 (study PRJEB33766, sample SAMN09781724) | gut metagenome | biome: gut microbiome | host: Homo sapiens | place: Madagascar | study: EMG produced TPA metagenomics assembly of the PRJNA485056 data set...
GGGCTTGTAATGGGTTAAGTGATAACAGATGTCTGGAAATATAGGGGCAAATCCAGATATATAAAACGCTTTTTATACAAACCCGGGGCGCATTAAAAAAGAGCTGCAGCAATACCTCAGAAGCGTGAGAGTCGTACGTAACTCCAGAACATCAGTAAGCGTAAACTGACAGCTGTATATAGCCATCAGACGAGAATTGGTCACTTAGGCAGCCCAGCTGTTAAAGTTATTAATGTCATTTCGTAACATGAGGATAAATATGGATATCGTTAACACTTCGCTGCAACATCTTCTGGTCCAACTCCAGAAACAGATGGACGATGAAAATCGGAGCAATTCGCCTGAAGGTATTGGGATTATGGATCTTGGCAGCAATGTTGATTGCTGGCACTGTGTGGCGCTTGAGGATGGAGTGCCACTCGGTGCCGCCACCGTACAACTAGGAAATGAACTATACAAACTTTATGTTGCACCGCAGCACAGGGGCAGACATGTTGCTGAAAAGCTGGTCAGCCATGTAATGGATTTTTTAAAGGAGGAGGGTGAAACGGAAATATCCATCGAAATGACCAAGAACTCTCTTCCTTTCTGGGGAAGAGTTGTTGAGAAACATTCGTTAGAGTACGAACCAATTTACGGACAGCTTAAAATGCTCATAAAGCTGAAATGACGTCACCTTGACAGGTTACATATTACTTGCGTATTACCATGAAGGAGATCGGTGAGTAACCCCAATCTCGATAGATGTTATCGGATTGGGTGATCTCCTTTCATGAAAATACGCACGGGGCATACGCAGGTGGATATGTGGGAGAATATTTCCTTGTGATATTGAGGCTAGTGTTAGGTAACTCTGCAAGTACTGTTGGTAATATTAGTGGTGGCTTTGTTTCTGAGTTAATAAACTACGATATTAAAAATTATCCAACTCCTACTAATAAGAAGCCAGAACATGAGTAAAAACCTTCAGTATCTTTATTACTGTTAACAATAATCTATTGCTGGGTGATCTTTTTTTAATTGGTTGTGTAGTGCTGTTCATTGTGAATTTCTGGGAAGGAGGTTGTTTCTATTTTTCAGAAAAACAATTTAAAGCAGCCATAACATTGAGCGGGATCGCTGGGGGCTGGGTTACGATCATGATTCTTTGCATGGATAGATGAACGTAAAGCCAGAAAATCTCCGCCATCAGCCCCTAAAGCATAAATTTAATCCCGTCCTCAGTTGGCGGACTTATTTTGCTTGTCTCTGCGTGTGCTTCCGGGCATCTCATCTTGACGCGTTTTTTTGGACGCGCGTCATCGGCGGCGCATACGAACGATCGTGGTCTGACGATGGTTGATTTATTTTGTTGCATAGGGGCGATCACCGGGCAGGTACCGGAGGCGGGCTCTGAAGTACTGAGTCGGGTAATTGCGTCAGGTCGTGAAGTACTGACACGGGGACTGGTGGCATCTGATGAAGTACTGATCCGGGAATGACTCCGGGCTGATTCAGAGTCTGATTCTCTGTCAGCCCACGTGGTTGCTGGCCTGGCTTGTTCTTGGTTTCGGGATGGAGTTACTTTTCCTCGCCGATCGGGTTCATCCGGCATTAAGAGTAATCGTTGTCTTGGGGATGTTATTCCTGCTGATAATGATTGCGGGCGGTATGTGCCGTTCTCTTCTGTCACGAAAGAAAACATCATGACGATCCTGTTTACACCGCTACATTTGTGGCGGCGGATGATGCCCGTTTTATGATTATTCAGAAAAATGTATTCATCTGCCACGGTATGTTTCACGGCCAGCGCCGGGCAGAAATATCGCTTTTACTCAATTATTATGAAAATTAATCTTTCGTTCATAAACTGGTCACAGATTAGCAATGATAAGCGCCTTGTGTTATCAGTGGTTGTCTTTACCCTTTCTAATCTCCTTGTATCCTCCGGCGCGCATCTGATCTACCGGGTGTTATTCTTTATCCTGGCACTTCTTATTATTAAGGCGATGAAATCGCTTACGCTGCGTTTTATTCTGGCCTTTCCGTTCACATTACTGACCGCGGCAGATATCAGTATCAGTTTGTATTCATGGTGTACATTTGGTACAACATTTAATGATGGTTTTGCAATCAGTATCCTACAGACAGATCCTGATGAAGCAATAAGAATGTTCAGGATGTATGTCGTTTATGTTATTGCGTTTATTATCCTCTTTTTATTGTTCTTCTGTTCAGCAATAAATAAAACGTCCTCATTGCCTTCGGGAAAGGTCACAGTAATTACATTTTTATCGTTAATTACAGTAACGTTATATTCTTCCTTTCAGTTTGCGTTGAAAAAACAGTATCAAATAAACGAAGTTGATCCTTACATAGTCGCTTCCCGGTTTGCCACATATACCCCTTTCTTTAATCTGAACTATTTTGCACTGGCCGCAAAGGAGCATCAGAGATTAATGACGATTGCTGATACCATACCTCACTACGAGCTGATGATTACAGACAATAATATTGATGAATTTGTACTGATCATCGGTGAATCAGCAAGGACTGACAACATGTCCATTTACGGGTATTCGCGCCCAACCACACCAAGGCTTCAGAAACAGAAATCACGACTGAAACTGTTCACTCAGGCAATCAGTGGCGCACCTTACACTGCGCTGGCTGTTCCTCTGGCGTTATCTGCCGATAGTGTACTGCATCATGATATCCGTAATTACCCTGATAACATTATCAACATGGCGAATCAGGCGGGGTTCGATACCTGGTGGCTCAGTTCGCAGTCCGCTTTCCGGCAAAACGGAACGGCTGTGGCCAGTATCGCCATGCGGGCCAGAAACAGAATTTATGTCAGAGGCTATGATGAGTTACTGCTCCCACACCTGGCTGAAGCTCTGAACAGTAATCCGGGGAGCAGGAAACTGATTGTTCTGCATTTGACGGGCAGTCATGAGCCAGTCTGCAGTAACTGGCCTAGAGATAAAGCCGTGTTTAAACCGCTGGATACAGAAGAAGTCTGCTACGATAATTCCATTCATTATACCGACAGTTTGTTGGGACAGATTTTCGCCATGCTGGAAACGCGTCGGGCATCAGTCATGTATTTTTCAGATCACGGTCTGGAGTATGACCCGACAAAAGAACATGCCTATTTTCATGGTGGAATAAAACCCAGTCAGCAGGCTTATCATGTTCCGATGTTTATCTGGTACAGCCCGACACTGGGAGAGCATGTCGATCGCCAGACGGTGAACAGCGTTTTTTCCACTGCGTATAATGATTATCTGATTAATGCATGGATGGGCGTAACCAGACCGGCTCAACCGAAAACGCCGGAGGAGGTGATTACCCGCTGGCAGGGGAAATCCGTGGTTTTTGATGCCAGTCATAACGTGTTTGACTACAAAGTATTACGAAAGAACTTTAATGAAACCCTGGAGTAATTCATTAAAGTAATTTATTTCGCTATCTTTTTTCCGGTTACTCACAAAGAAAAATATTCATAAAATAATTCCCGGGCTGGCAGCCCGGGATGATTACTATTTTAATGGATTGTTAATCTTTGCATATTCAAACGGGCTGATACATTGTTCGTAAGCGTAAACTGACCGCCGTATGTAGCCATCAGACGAGAATTGGTAACTTAGACGCCCATCTGATATAGACGGACATCTAAGTATGGAATTACAGGACTGGCGAAAAGAACCTCGTAAAAACTATTCGAATGAATTCAAACTTCGTATGGTGGAACTGGCATCACAACCTGGAGCTTGTGTTGCACAGATTGCACGTGAAAATGGCGTCAATGATAATGTTATTTTCAAATGGCTCAGGCTCTGGCAGAACGAAGGGCGTGTTTCACGGCGTCTTCCGGTAACGACCTCTTCTGACACTGGCGTTGAATTATTACCTGTTGAGATAACGCCTGATGAGCAGAAAGAGCCTATGGCGGCTCTTACTCCGCTTTTATCCACTCCTTCACAAAGCACAGTCAGTGCCAGTTCCTGTAAAGTTGAGTTCCGCCACGGTAACATGACGCTGGAAAATCCTTCACCAGAGCTGCTCACGGTGTTGATCCGTGAACTGACCGGGAGGGGACGATGATCTCGCTCCTATCAGGCACCCGAATCTGGCTGGTTGCCGGCGTTACTGATATGCGTAAATCCTTCAACGGTCTGGGAGAACAGGTACAACATGTGCTGGATGAGAACCCCTTCTCCAAACCGTGATCGAATAGAGCGGAATACGCATTTACTACTGACGCATTGCAAATGAAACCTCAATAACTGTATATTCAAACAGTAAAGAGATACTTGCTACTGGATAAACCATCCAGTGACATGCTATTCTTACTGGTAAACTTATCCAGTAGAAGAAAGACAATGGAAAATCTACTCGAACAACCAAGCTATACACCCCACTTCTCCGGTCATGAGACTTTCCCACTAAAGCAGATGTGGCTGAAAAAGTCTTATGATCAAAAAAACATTGATAACACTCTTGACAAAGCTACCTTTACTCAGGATGAGGCTATCGGTGTGTTTGGTGTAGGCAAAAACATGGTGTCTTCCATCAAACATTGGTCGCTCGCATGCGGGCTACTTGAGGAGTCTAACACCAACAAAGGCGTTTTCATTATTCCAAAAGAATGGGACCTAATCCTTCGGGATAAAGGATTAGATCCTTTTTGTGAAAATCCAAGCACAGCTTGGCTTGTGCACTGGCGTTTAGCCGGTTTACCGGCGTCTAACAGTAAGCATCGCTCAACAACTTGGTGCTATATCTTTAATAATATAACATCATCTTCATTTTCACGCGATAATATCGTAGAGCGTCTTAAAGATTATGCAGCAGAAAGAAATCTAAAAATCTCAGAAGCAACATTAAAGAGGGATGTTGAGGCCTGCATTAGATCATACTGCCCAAAATCAGATAACAATATAGAAGAAAACGCAGAACCACTATTATCAGAATTAGGTTTAATTCAAGAGGAAAGTCGAGGTATGTTTTCCTTCAAGAGAGGACAGAAATACACACTCAGCGATCATATTTTTATTTTTTCACTCATAGAATTTTGGGAGTCCTTATATTCTGAAGCTAATACGTTATCTTTTGAAACTATAGCATATGGTCCGTCATCCCCTGGAAGAGTATTTAAACTTGATGAAGACTCTGTCGCGGACCGACTTGCAGCCCTTGAAGAAAAAACAAATGGTTTCTTAAAATGGTCTGACTCTTCAGGAATTAGACAAGTTGTAATATCAAATACATCTGAAAAAGAATTGGCTAACTTAAAAACTGAACAAATTATTATGGCGTATGGTGATTTATAATGTTAATGGACAAAGTTAAAATTACTCAACAATATCAACGCTCTGTCCGAATTGATACAGACTTGGGACGCTTGGATTCATTAGATGGATATATTTGTAATAAATCGGCACAGAATGTTTTTAATAATCTTTGCACACAAATCATCAACTCTGAACAAAGAGCTTTTACCTTAACAGGCCCATATGGTAGCGGGAAATCATCTCTTGCAATCACTCTTCTTTCTATGTTGCATCCTAACGAAGAAATAAGGAATAAAGCTTATACTCGTATAGATAAAAGTATTTTTCCATTATTTAAAAATGCTTTTCCTATCACCAGTGGTTGGAATATTTTACCAATAACTGGTAAAAGAGCAAATGTCGTACAAGAAATAAATAACTCGCTGGATAAAAAAACAAAATCTAACAAGAAGAAAGAAATTAAACCAACAGGCGCTGATCTTATTGAACGACTAAAAGTTCTTAGTAATTCTCCATCATATGATGGTTTGATTATAGTTATCGATGAAATGGGAAAATTTCTTGAGTATTCGGCTCAAGAAGAAAACGATATACATTTCTATCAGGACCTTGCTGAAGCTGCTTCAAGAAGTAACGGCAAGTTAATTGTTATTGGAATTTTGCATCAAGCATTTAGACAATATTCATCAAAATTAGGTAATGAGATACAAAACGAATGGGCTAAGGTGCAAGGGCGCTATGCAGATATACCATTAATTTCATCAAGTGATGAAACAATTGAACTATTATCTAAAGCGATTTCAATTAGCGAAGATTTAAAAAATGATGTTAATGTAAATGTTGCTCAAATAGTAGCTGATGAGGTTAGAAAGAGAAGACCTTCAATTAGTGCACAGTTAGTAGAGTCTTTAATTAAATGTTGGCCATTACATCCAACGATGGCGACTATCTTAGGACCTGCATCAAGAAGACATTTTGGTCAAAATGAAAGGAGCATTTTTGGTTTCCTCTGCTCCCCAGAACCTCATGCGTTCTATGATTTCCTGAAATCAACAAAAGATAGTGAAGATCAAACATACACTCCAGAGCATTATTGGAATTTTTTGCGTACAAATCTTGAACCGGCAATACTATCTTCACCAGATGGTCATCGATGGGCTCAGTCTGTAGAAGCAGTTGAACGCGTAGAAGCTGGTTCCGACAAGCTAAAGGTTAGCTTGATAAAAAATATTGCAATATTGGATTTCTTTAGAAATAGTACTGGTCTACCTGCCTCTAATGAAGTAATTAAAAGTATTTATCAAAGTAATATCTCTAATGATTTAGAGACATTATTGAATGAATTAAAGAAATCAAGTGTCATCGTTTACAGGAAACATCTTGAATCCTGGGCTGTATTTGAAGGTAGTGATTTTGATATAGACGAGGAGATCAAAAATGAATTAAACAATATATTCTCCCTTGATTACGAACTGTTGTCTAAAGCTGCAGGCATTCGCCCTGTTGTGGCAAAAAAACATTATTACCAAACAGGCTCATTACGCTGGATGGATATATCTCTTTGTTCATTAGATGTATTCAAAGGGAAGCTAAAAAATTTATCCCCTATTACCTCTGATAAATTTGGAGAACTATTTGTTATTTTCCCGGAAAAAGGAATGACTCATTCTCAACTTAAAAGAGAAATTAAGAAAAGTAGAGGTGATATACCTGAAAACATTATTCCCGGTGTACCTGTTAAGGCAGATAAAATTGTCGAGAATGGATATGAGCTTATGGCTTTATATAAAATTCTTGACAGTAATCATGAAATAATAAGTGATTCCGTTGCCAGGAGAGAAATATATTCAAGAATAACGGTTCTGAAAAATATTATCGAGGAATCATTAAGAGAGGCATTACGCTATTCAGAATGGTTAATTAATGGTTCATGGGTTAATATAGAAAATTATTCATCTATTGCATCTACATTTGCAGATAAAATATTTTATGATACTCCATGCTTAAAAAGCGAACTAATAAATCGCAACAGTCTTTCACCTAATGCTGTTAAGGCCCGTAAAGATTTGCTCTACAAAATGCTGTATGCTGAAAATCAGGAAAACTTAGGATTGTCCGGTTGGCCAGCTGAAAGAGGCTTGCATGAGACATTATTAGTTATTCCCAAAATCCATAAATCTACAAATGGGGAATTTAGATTAACTATTCCAAATTATAACGATGATGTTGCAGTCTTGACACCTCTATTTAAATTCACAGATAAACTGTTCACAGATGAAAACAAGCTTGTATCAGTACAACAAATGTTTTCACTGTGGGGAAAGCCCCCCTTTGGTGTAAAGAATGGAATCCAACCAGTTCTCTTTTTGGTATATATTTTAGCCAACAAAGATAAAATGGCTTTATATAAAGATAATTACTTTATATCAAAGATAACAGACAGTGAAATAGACGAACTTCTTCAGGACTCTTCTCGTTTCCATTTGAAGAAGATCCTCATTGATGAAAATAAAAACAATCTACTTTCTCAAATTAGTAGAACTTTAACACAGTTGAATATTCCTTCTTCAGGACAAGAACCACTGGAGATTGCAAGAGCACTCGTTGGTATGGTTTATGCTTTGCCTGAATGGTCTAAGCGGACTTCAACATTATCTGAAGATAGCAAGAAAATGAGAGATCTATTGCTCAGAGCATCAGATCCTCACAAACTGTTATTTGTCGATTTACCATTTACATTCACGTCAGAGAATGATAGTGATCTTTCAGCAAAGATCGAATCTTCAATTAAAGAATTAGTTAATTCTTACAACAACCTTTTAGAAAATATACGCGGAAAAATGCTAATAGCATTGGATGCTAATAATAATGATTATGCTGAGATCAAGAACAGATCAAACATTGTTTCGGGAATTTCAGGCGATTTCCGGTTTGATGCTTTTTCAACTCGACTAAAAGATTTAAATGAAACAAACGAAAGTATTGAAAGCATTTTAAGCTTGGCAGCGAATAAGCCGCCGAGATTATGGTCCGACAATGACATTGATATTGCATTAATAGAAATAGCATCTTGGGCTAAAAAATTCAAAAGAATTGAAGTATTGTCTTCGATTAAGAATAGAAAACCTACAAGAGAAGCTTTTGCTTTTATTTTCGATGATCGAGAAACTGGAACAGTACAAGCTGAATATGATATAAAATCATCCGATACAAAAGTCGTAGAATATATTTCACAAAAAATTCTCAGTGAAATACACGATAAAGATTATAGCAAAAATATTTTACTGGCAGCTCTTGCAAAAGTTAGTATTGCAATTGTAAATGATAAGGATGATTAATTATGGCAGAACGACATGTTTTAGGTATCTCTGGTGGCAAAGATAGCGCAGCCTTAGCGATATACATGCGTCAACACTATCCTGAACTCGATATTGAGTATTTTTTCACTGACACAGGAAAGGAATTACCTGAGGTTTATGAATTTTTAGGTAAACTTGAAGGATTTCTTGGTAAAAAAATTAAGTATTTAAATCCAGACCGAGATTTTGATTTCTGGCTAAAAGAATACAATCATTTTCTTCCTTCGCCACAAACTAGATGGTGTACTCGTCAATTAAAGTTAAGGCCATTTGAACTATGGGTCAGACCTATGCTTGCATCCGGCGACACCGTTACCAGCTACGTTGCTATAAGAGCGGACGAAGAATATCGTGAAGGGTATGCTTCTAAGCACAAAAATCTAAAAATCGCCCTACCTTTTCGTGAAAATGGTATAGATAAAGCTGCTGTGGGTGAGATATTAGAAGCTTCAGGCGTAGGTTGGCCTGAATATTATAAATGGCGAAGTCGCTCTGGTTGCACATTCTGTTTTTTCCAGCAAAAAATTGAATGGGCACGGTTAAAAGAACACCACCCAGATGCATTTGAAGAAGCAAAAGCTTACGAAAAAAATGCCATGGACCACGGTTCACCATTTACATGGACACAAGGAGAATCTCTTTCTGAACTTGAAAAACCAGAGAGAATAATACAAATATTCAAAGATTATGATGAGAGAAAAGCGAGAGCTTCTGCAAAGAAAACGCTAAATCCATTACGCCCAATTGAAATCGAAGATATTGATGATATATATGGTGATGACGAGGGGAATGGTTCGTGTAATATATGTCATAAATAATTTAAGTGCACCCATTTGGGTGCACTATTTTGTATTACCCGAAGAAACTTATTCAACATTCAACCAAGCATGGATACGGTCCCATGCTAACTCGGCGATTCTGACGCTACGTTTCTCTATAAGTTCTTTTGTCCAATCACCTTCAACTAAAGCTACAGCTTTAACAAGCGGTAAATACCTAGACTTTGACAATAGCTCACTTGTAGATTGTGCTAAATTTATTCCTTGTATCTTACCTTGCTCCTGTAATGGCTCTAACTGGTCTGGTGTCATTGCAGACAGAATCTTGTAAAATAATTTTTTCTTAGCCCAGCTACCATTTTTAAGAGAGGAGTTTTCACGACTTGGTAATAATGTTAAATTGCCTAATCGATCAATAAGTTCTTGCTCCTCATAAATATCCTCTAACCAACCTTCGTGGGATTTTTCTTGAGGAGCGATATGTTCAATCGTTTGTAATTGTTCACCTTTCCAATTTTTAATATCAAGCATAGGTAAAGTTCCCTCTCTACCAGCTACAGTAAGGCCAGGAATATTTTTATCCTCTACGCTATCATGAGCAGCAGCCAATAGAATAAAACGTGTAATTTCTTTCTGATTTGAATATGCAGGTATTTTTGAAATAGCCTTAACCCACTCATCCTTGCTTCCCACATTCCCTTCTTTTGCAAGTATTGATAAAAATGCCCTTTTAAGCCCAATTACATTTAAAGTAATTTCAGAACCAAATTCATTCATATCCCTTGCAAGGGGTTTTAAACCAACATCTTCATATCCATACATCATTAATCTACGATAATGCGAATCAATATTCTCTGTAGTACGACGCGAAGATCTCCAGAGAACAGAAAATGCAGTAATGGCTTTAACTGCATCAATAAAGTTATTAATTGCAATAGTTCTAAATTCAGGTGAAACTCTTCTGATTTCAGAGTAGAAACGAATTAAAGGACCAAGGGTAATTGTGTGATTAAATTTCCTAAGCAAATCAATACATAAAATAACTTCATCAGTCTGGGCTTCTTCAGCAGAATAAATCGATGAGGTTAATGACTTATCATCAGGCCAAGAATATCTTATGAATAGGGCAGCATGCGATAAGTGTCTAACAAATTCTTGTTGTTGTTTTAATTCAGGAAGTTTTTCAAAGCTATCCTTGAGAAAACGTCTTTGCTCACTAAGTCTTTTTGAAAGCTTCTCTCCTTTCTCCGCTAATGCGAAAGAAACAATCAACCGACTTGTTGCCTCCTGTTTATCATTTGATTTGCCGGTACTTTCGAGATAATTTTCAATTGCTTCTACATATTGATGTGATTTCGAACGTTCATACCCACTAAGTTTTTCGGCATTTATAATCTTAGGTTTGAAAGTTTCAAAAGCAGTTAATGGTTCCCCTGTCGTGTTTAAAGATTCAAACATATCGAATGCATAATCTTCATTTTTAGCAGTAACTATAGTTATCGCAACACGGTCAAGAACAAAGTTAGCAAATAAAATTAACCGAATCAATTCTTCAAATGACTGATCATCATTCTTTATTAATTTATCTTTCACATATTCTGGAAACTCCGATTTCAGGAGAAGGTTTTGAAACTTCTCATTTTCCAGAATGCTTGATATTTCTGGAAGTTCTAATTCTAGTTGATCTGATTTCACAGAGCTCTTTCCTGTGGAATCATTGGATTTGCATATATTTTTGACCAGAGCATATACTGTTTTCCGGCCTTCAGATAGTGGCTTATATTTACTGCTATTCTCTTGTTCACTTTCAGGAGGATCATATTTAAAGTTCTTCTTGATTTCCTCACGACCATATTTGCCGTATGTATGTAAATAATGACCTATAGCAGATTTATAACTCGCTTTATCCTTTTTACGAGACCACGAGTCGTCATATGCTCTAATCATTCTCGGATAATATCGAAAATTTTCATCGCCATAATCTTTGTCTTCTTCGAATGTTTTTGCTAATCGACCGATCACCTTCATGCATTCTTCGACTAACCAAATGTCGGCATCAGCTTCGCTTTTCTTATTTATCTTTTTAACTAACCTAATTTTTATCTCTTCATGTAATACAGTATTCACTAATAGCAATGTAGTTAATCTTTGTTGACCATCTATTATAGTCATCACCCTAGAAGGAACATCGCCCTTAACTATAGGATCAACCGTAACTAAATTTGTATCGTGAATTGCGATTATAGTGCCTAAAAAAGTTATTGCATCATCTCGGCTTATGAGCGTTGTGAACCCATGACAAATATCCTCAATTAAACGTGTTATTTTAGGTTTATCCCAAGAATATTGCCTTTGATATGCTGGCACATACAATCCTTGACCATTCTCACAGAGATACTCCCAAACACTTTTGGGTTGCGCCCCGAAAACATCTTTGATTTCCATATAACCTCTTGATTTAATACTATTTATTAAAAAATTAACATTTCGGCATTTTACCACAAATGTGATTTTACCAACTATGGAAGACTTAGCAATAATCATCAAACAATACTAACTAATCATCTCTTAGCAAGGGCTAACTCTACGAAACGCTATGCTGCTTCTTCGAGTTCTCCATTGTTTTTTCGCTTTACTGTTGAAAGAATAAAAATTAAAAAATATATGTTAACATTATCC
>ERZ1034878.903-NODE-903-length-12095-cov-7.716113_pt1 | contig 12095 bp, 7 predicted proteins | sample MGYA00520593_ERZ1034878 | MGnify/ENA primary metagenome ERZ1034878 (study PRJEB33766, sample SAMN09781724) | gut metagenome | biome: gut microbiome | host: Homo sapiens | place: Madagascar | study: EMG produced TPA metagenomics assembly of the PRJNA485056 data set...
CCATTTGATTAAACGCTCGTAAGAGCGTAGGAAGCGGTAGCGTGTTTTCTCTTTCTTTTGGTACTTTTCTTTCTCTTTTTCTTCGCAATAAAAGAGAAAGAAAAGTACATTTCAAAAAATTTTTTATTACAAAATAAAAACATCACCAAATTTCTGTAATATTGGACTATTGTCCTCCAATACTACAGAAATATTATTTTTTGATATAAAAAAAGGTAGTAAATAACTAAAGTTATTTATTACCCTTTTTCAAAATAATTCCATTCAATTTACAGAACGAAGTCAAAATAGACAATTCTTCTTTTATAAGTTTCTGTAAATGCGGATGTTCTGCTACAATACTTACATTTTTAGCCATTTGGAACATTTTCAACGATTGTTTGATATAATTTGCTCTCAATGTAGATTTTGGTAATGCCAATTCTTGATAAAATTTAGCATACTGAATATAGTCTTTAACCAAAATTGTAAGCAAGTTAAATTGTTTTGCAACAAAAATTGATTTTTCTAAATAAACCTTAGCAGAGTCAAAATCTTGTTTTGCCATATAAATTTCGCCAATAAGTTTATTGAACAAGGCTATAAAATAATAGTTATTTATATTAGGACCTTGAGCGATATCCAATGCTTTATTTGCAATATCAAGCGCAAACTGTGTTCCGCTTATAACCAATTTGATTTCTGCTATCAAGTACCAGCAAAGCAAAACGCCGGTTGCGACTTTTTCTTTAGCAAAATATGCAACTTGTTCTTCTAAAATCTCTAACGCTTTTTTTGATTCGTTTTTATCAGTTAGCATCTTAGCAAGCAGAGTCTTTAGAATATTTTTTGTAAAGCTGTCATTTACATTATTAGCATAAGCAACAACATTGAATAACTCTGTATACAAACTGTCATAATCTTTTGCTATAAATTTATTAGAAATATCAACAAAATTCCATCTTGAAACAATAAACGAGTCCATACTATCAAGCGGATATTCTTTTAAAATATCATCCAGAATTTTTTCGGAAGTCTTAATATCACCTTTTATCGTATTTGCTAAAGCTAGAGCCAAATGAGCTTTGCATAATATTGCAGGTTCTTTAATTTGATTGCGTTCTATTATATCAAAAATCAACTTGATAATCTCAAACATTCTTCCATCGCCTTGGAATGTTAAAGCTTCAGCAAAATCAAAATAAACACCTATCCAAGTTAAATACAATTCTTTTAATGTGATAATTTGAGTATTTCTTCCTTTAGCCAAATATTTTTCAAAAACAGGCATTATTTCAGTGTCAATAAGATTAATAACTTGACCATAATTACCAAGTTTTAGCATTGGACGAACTTGACGCGATTTAACAAGCGTGCGCTCTAACTCCATTGTTTCTGGAACTTTATTCAAAACGCTGTCTGCGCACTCAATAGCACCCCAATAGTTACCGCTCTTCATAGAAGATGAAGCCAAATAACCCAAAAGCTCAATGTGTTCAAATTCTTCATTATCATCAAGCATCATTACTGCATTTTGCAAATATTCAAAAGCTGATTTGTGGTCGATTGGTTCGAGTAATTTACCGACTCTTGTATAAATATTCTTTTTAATTTTCTGATAAAATGCGCCATGTTTATCTTCAACAAGTTTCAATGCTTGTTTTTGGGTAATAATATAAAGTCCGATATCGCCGATATAAGATGCTTGTTTCATCAAAAGCGTCCAAACTGTAAGAGCTTGGTCATCATTATTAAGTTTTTGTACGATATAGCCTAATAGTGCGATTGAAGATTGTTTATAAATACTTAGAGTTTCATATAAAATATTCAAAACTTCATAAAAACAATCATCATTTTTAACAACAGAAACAATATTTTTCCAAATTTCGTTGCTCTTGAATTCAAAAGAAAGATTGTTAATTTGATTTATATATCCTCGTTGAACAAGATTTTCAATTATGCGTTCAAATTCTTTTTCAGAATTATTATCAAAATGTTCAAGCATTGCAGGATAGAATTTTGAACCCAAAACAGACATTGCAACAAGTATTCTATATGATGGCAAATCTTCTTGTTTAAGAATACCGAGTCTTGCATCAAGAATTGTTTCTAAAGATTTGTAGGTAATATGCTTCAAGCCGTTTCTTCTGATATCTTTATACAAAAGCACCATTTGTTCTACAATAGAAGGATTTCCGCCTGAAATATTTAGCGCCAAATTTACAAAATCATCACCGATTTCTAAGTCACTATATTGTTTTACTAAAATTTCTACCTGACTTTTTGTAAATGGCGCAATCGTTAAATCAACATAATTTTCTTCCGTAAGTTTAGGTGACGTTATACAACCCATGCCCGGTTTTATGATTTTAGAAATTAAAATAAATTTGCATCTTTCTAAAAAATAATCATCTTTTAAGATTTCTTTTAGAAAATCAAAAGACATGCCATCAATATTTTCAAAATCATCAATAACAAAAACAGCTTTAATTTTTTCAATAATTGTTAGCAAAACTTTTTTCATTATATTGAACATTTTTGCTTTATTGAAATAAATATTCTCGTATTTATCCAAATTTTCAGGATATAAAAAGTTCAACAAATCTAAAATTTCTGCATTTGAAAGTGTCGGAAAATCCTGCTTGAAAAATTTAACAGAATTTTTTTTGAGTTGTAATGTATCAGGACAAAAATTATTTACATTGAAAAATGTTAGCAATAAATCTTGAAAATAACCAAACGGAGAAAGTTGAGTCACTTGTGTACAAGTTCCCCATAACCAAAGTAGTTTAGCATTTTTAAGTTCATTGATTGTGTATCTTAAAACTAAATCCTTACCAATACCGCTTTCACCATTCAAAGTAATAATAGTTTTATCAGCATCTTTGATAGAATCCAAAAGTTTAGCTTTAACTTTTTGTTGAGAATTCATTTCTGCACTGTATTCAGGCTTTGGATTGAATTTCTTTTGCGGGATAACAAATTCCATTCCGCATTTTCTACAAGCTTTTGCTTCCGGAAGATTTGCAGCACCACATTCCGTACAAATTTTAAGCAATACCTTATGACAATTAGAACATTCTTTTGCTGTAATCGGATTTATAGTCCCACAATCTTTGCACACAGAAGCAATCTTTGTTCCGCAAAATTTGCATTTCAAAGAATTATCTTCTATTTCATTTTTACATTTGGGACACTGCATAAGCTTCCTTATTGTACAATAGCTACCAACTCATTCAAAGCTTCAATTACATTATCTTCACTCATATTAAGCTCAGATGCTACTTGAGGAATTGTAAGTTTGTCCTTGAATTTCAAATTATATACATCAATTATATTCAATTCAGGATGTTTTGAAGCTAAATCTTTTATTTCATTAACAATTTCTTTTGCGTCAATATCATCCTTGTATTTGTCTGTTGAATAGCTAAACACTGAATAATCAGTTGGCTTGAAATCTGTATTTTCAGAAGAAGTATCTCCCGGATATTCTAATGTTGTTGTAATAACATCTGCTATTTGATTTAAACCATTATCACTGATTATATCCAGAGGACTATCATCAGCAGTAGAAGTTTCTAATAGCTCTATATCATCATCTTCTTCTTGTATATCTAATGTGACATCTGATGTGTCGTCTGAATTTAGAATTTCTAAGTCTTTAGTTTCAAACGTATCAGAATCTTCTTCAACGGGATTTAAATCTTCTATATCCAAAGAATTAAAGTTCGTAGAGTCATCTTGTTGAAGTTCTAATGTTTCCTCTTCATGAATTTCTATTTCGTCGTTTTCTAATAATGGTTCATCTGATATTTCAAGTGTTGAATCATCAGCCAATACGGGCTCTAATTCTATAGAGTCAACCTCTTCTGAAGTTTGGATTTCGTCTGTTTTATCGTGTTGAGTTTCTTCCTCTTCTGAAATTTCATCTAAATCATTTAGTTCTAAAGAAACTTGTTCCGATTCTTTAATTGTTTCAGGCTCAGTTGATTCAGTAGTTTCATTTACTATCTCAGTTTGAGCGTCAATGTCTGAAATTTCATTGTCGTTTTCTCCAATAAGAACGTTTAACTCATTGTCAGAAACCGAAATTTCATCTTGTGTATCAATATTAGATGTTTCTATTTCCAATTTATCATCATTAGAAATCAGTAAATCTTTATTTTCATTAACCGTTTCAGAAGCTGTTTCAATAGTTGTTTCAGGAGTTTGTAGTTCTGAAACTTCAAGTTCTTCAAGAGATAAACTTTCCTCTAGTGATGGTTCTTCTTCTTCTTCTTTATCATCTAATGCGATATTATTAATCATTTTATCAACAAGCACTGTATTAACAGATTTTTCTTGTTTATGAACAACATTTTCTAATACCTGTTGAGCGTCAACTGTTTTCCGTTGAACTTCCGGTTGAAATCCTAATCGTTTAGGAACAGTAATGACAGATGTCGAAACAACTTTTGCTAAATACGATTGAATAACGCTATCATTGTTGATTGAATTAATGATAACTTCTGAATGAGAGTAAACATCATCGATAATATCATCTAAAATTGGCTCTAAGCCTTGATATTTTCTGTTTTGTTTTACTAAATCTTCTATTACACCATAGTATTTGTTAGTTTTTTCCATATCGCTCTCTTTATTTTATAAATGTATGATTAAAACAGGATTACCCTGAATATTATTAAATGAATCCGTATTTGCACTTAATTTCATAGCTAAAGCTCTGTTTACGGTTTGCATGATTAAATCATCAACAGTTTTTTCACCGCTTGATACCGTAACGCCAACAGCTTCGAATTTCTTTGCACCGCTGTTATACTTGATTTCAACTGCAATTTTGTTTGTTATAGGTGGTTTGTTCAAAAGTAATAATTCTGTTTTCAAGTTCAATTGAATTACTTTACCAAGTTTAACAAGATATCTCTTAGCTGCAGTATTCGATACATAACCTGCAGGAACTTCCCAATCTACTTTCAAATTAGAAACAAGAATTGAAGCGTCTAAATTTTGTTCTATAGCCGGTATTGTTTCTGCAGTTCCTTCTTCATCAGCTATTTTAGGAAGAGTTGATTCGACTGATTCAACAGGCATTGCCTCCTCTTGAGATTGGTTATTAATCGGTGTTTGTACCGCATCGGCAACTAAACTGTTTTCTTCTTCCTGCGGAGTCTGATTAGTGAATTGATTGTAACCAAAATATCCTACTGCACCAAGTACAACCAACAAACCAATAATTGTAAGCAATTTTATAGAACTTTTTTGTTTTGGTTTCTGTTCAAGCATGTTTGCTGTTTCTTCTACTGTATCATCTGCATTAAACAGATTTCCAATTTGTTCTGCATTATCTGTTTGCTCTTCTTCAGTGATTTCGGATTCATTTTGTTCTTCAACATGATGAGTATCTTGTGCTAGTTCTGTTTCGTGAACATTATCAGGAATATCAAAAGCTACGTCCTTATCAGAAGTTTTTTCTTCTTGATAAGGTGCAATTTCTTCAGCAATATTATTTAAAGAATTTTCTTCATCATCGTTGCTTAATAAATTGTCTAAACTGTCACCAATCGAGTTTAAGCTTGGAGATGTTACTGTTGAAAATTCAAAACTACTATCTTGAATATTATTTTTAGTTTCTTCTGTATTGTTTTCTTCAACATCAAGATTTAATTCCGAAATTTCATCATTTGAAGAAGCTGTGCCTTCCGCAGGAGTTTCTTCAAGTGAGTTATTTTCTGAATCTAAATTAAATTCATCTATTATATCTAAATCCGCTGTTTGAATCGGTTCTAAGTCGTCTACCGTGTCCAATGAAGAAGATAAACCGTCATTAATATCATCTGAAATGTCATCAGTTTCTTCCAACTGCGTTGCATCATTGGTTGGCTCTAGATCTAATGTTTCTGGACTTAAGTCTGTAAACTCATCTGTTGCTTCTAAATCCAAAGTTTCATCACCTAAGTCAGTAATATCATCAGTCGGTTCTAAATCCAAAGCTTCATCACCCAAATCTGCGAAATCATCAGTAATCGATTCATCAGGCAGAAGCTCATCAGAAATAAGTCCATTATCTAATGTTTCGGCTACATTTTGAGTATCGTTATTTATTGAAATAAAATTAAATGCATATAGTGCCTTATTAGCTTTTGCTAATCTCAATCTGCCGTCTTTTGAAGCAATTAAAGATTTGTAAAATGCATTTTTGTTCGCAATATTATTTTCTAAATAAGCGAAAATGTCAGCTTCATTAATGTTAAACGGATCTTCTTTGGTTATTAATAAAGGTTCAATATCATAGAAGGAAACTAATTTAGTTTCATCAATTATAATAAAACCATCTTTTGTATTTGATGTATCAATTTCTTCCGGCTGTATAAAACCTGTAACTGTTGCACCTGATAAATCAGGCGTAATTTTTATGAACATGTATGCTGTAGGCAACAAGTTATTATCAAAATGTGCTTTTGGCACACCTAATTCTTCATCATTAAAATAAAGCCTTACATCAATGTAAGAACCGTTTATATAAATATCGGCAATATCGATATCTTCCAGTACATGCCCGATATTGTGCAATCCTGACATTGTATCAATATCAAGACTGCCTTTTTCAAAAAAGCGTTCTGCAATCTTTGATGCTAAATTGTTTGCTACGGCTCTGTTACGAATATCACTATTTTCAATAACTTTGCATATATTTTGAGCAAACTCAATATCGTTCTCTTCTATCAAAAAATTATCAGTATTCACCTAACACTCTCCCATACTATGCTTTATAATATCATATTATTAAAAAAAAATCTAGTAAATGAGCATGCTCTATGATAAAATGCAATCAGCTTAGCAAAATAATAATAGAAATTTAAGGGAAATTATGAAAAAACTAGGAGCATTTATAGTTCCGACTGGAGTTGGAGCGTCAGTAGGCGGGTTTGCAGGAGATGCTTCGCGTGCTGCCAGAAAAATTTCACAGAAATGTGAACTTATTGTAAATCCTAATGTTGTTAATGCAGCATGTTTTTCAGGGATTAATGAAAATATGCTTTACGTAGAAGGTTATTCACTTGATAGATTTTTTAAAGGTGAAATTTGTCTTGAACATTCTAATAACAATAAAATCGGGATAATCTTTGATAAAGCTATAAAGCCGGAAGTTTTGAATGTTCACATAAATACAATGAACGCAGTTGAAGTGGTTTATGGCTTAAATATTATGGGCTATGAAATAACGGAAGAAGAAGTCGGAGTTGATTTTTTTGTTGATTCTACAGGCGTTTCAATGGGAAATGTTAAAAATCTTTTAACTCTAAAAAAAGCTGCAGAAAAACTTATAGAAAGAGGGGCGGAAGCAATTGCGATTGTCTGCCGTTTTCCTGATGAACAAGGTGACGATTACGCTAATGGTGTTGGCGTAGACCCCGTAGGTGGAGTTGAAGCTATTATATCTCATTATATTTCTAAAGAATTCTTAATACCTTGTGCGCATGCACCTGCTTTTGATAATATTCAAGTTGAAACTGATATTGTAGATAAAAGATGTTCGGCGGAATATATTACACCGACTTTTTTGCCTTGCATTTTGATAGGCTTAAACCAGGCTCCAAAATTAACTAAAACTGGTCTAAGCGTAGAAAATTTAGATTTTGTCGTTGTTCCATACAATTCCATTGGTGGAATTCCGGTTCTCGAGGCTACAAAAAGAGGCATTAAAGTTTATGCTGTAAAAGAAAATCAAACAGTTTTAAATGTAACACCGATGAATTTCTTGAATACATGTGATATAATAAATACATACGATGAATTGACGGAGATTTTATAAGTATGAAATTGTCTAAATTAGGTTTCACTATGGCAGAATTACTTTTATGTATTGCAATTATTGGTATTGTCTCTGCGATGGGGATGACAATTACAAAAAAGGGTACAGAAAAAGCGTATAATTTGTTTTATTATACGGGGTATGTAAATGCGTATAATGCAATTGCTGATGCAGTTGCAGGTGGTGATACTTCTATGACGCAAACATATGGTGCCGATGGAAAGGTTGACAACTCAGTAATTCCTGCGTTAGTAAAACATTTTGCAAAATGTTTTAATGTTGAAGAGAGTGATATTACATGGAATCCTTTGACTGGATATCAAATTAGTGCAGGAAATGGAATTACTTATTATTTATATCCATATCCTAATAGTTTTCTTGCAATTTGTATGAAAGTTCCAACTAGTTCTGGAACTTCAAAATATGTACAATTATATTATGTTCTAAGTACAAATGAATTAATTCCCGGTAATAATGACAATACATCTTTTTGCCCAATTCAAAATCGTAGAGATTTATTAGCTGCGTATGTTGATGATGGAAAAGTTGGTCGTAATAATGTAATGAATAGATCAAATTGGCAGTATCAGCGTCCTGTGTATGGCAGTTATAAAGATGCATACTGTTCTGTATATGGAGCAAGTGCAAAAGTACCTGTGGCTAAACTAGATTGTTCTACAGGTTTTACTAATATAAGTGCCGGACGAACAGGCGTTATAAAAATTGCTGACCCTAGAAAAGCTAAGTAATAAAATTTATTAATAAAGAATGAGCTTTGAAAAATTTTTCAAAGCTCATTCTTTTAGTATCTAATCAATTATTTAAGATTAACTGTGTTATTATCAGCCAAGAATTGAGTTACTTTTTCATTCAATGCTTGTTGAGATAATGCATTAAACACACCCGGAGTTTGAGATAATTGTTTTATCATTGTAGGTGTATCAATTTGGTACATTTGGCTCAATTCTGATAATTTAGCACCGAAATCAGCTTGAGAAACTGTGATATTTTCTTCTTTTGCAATCTTGTCGATAACTAAAGAGTTTTTAACTCTAACAGCTGCATCTTCTTTTAAGCTGTTCATGATTTCATCATAACCTTGAGCCTCAACTGCTTGATCCCAAGTAAAACCTTGCATTTCAAGTTTTTGTTTGTATTCTGCAACAAGTTGATCTGCTTCTCTATCAATCATAGATTGTTGAATTTCAACTTTAGCTTCAGAAGTTACTTTTTCAAAAATAGCTTTTTCAGAGTTTGTTCTGTCGATATCAGCTTTTTGAGTATCTAAATATTTTTGGATATCAGCTTTTAGTTCGTCAACTGATTTAAACGGGCCAACTTTTTGAGCGAATTCATCTGTTAATTCAGGAAGAACTTTTGCCTTTATTTCATGGATTTTGCATTTGAAAGTAGCAGGTTGACCGGCTAATTTCTTTTCGTGGTATTCTTCAGGGAATGTTACGTTGATTTCGAATTCTTCGCCTAAAGCTCTATCAACTAATTGTTCTGCAAAGCCTGGAATAAAGCTTGAATGAGCTAAATCTAAAGTATAGTTTTTAGCATCACCGTGTTCGATTTTTTCACCGTTAGAATAACCGTCAAAGTCAAATACGATAGTATCAGTGTCTTTTGTCTTTCTATCAGTTACTACAAGAGTTGTCGCGTGTTGTTGAAGAAGTCCGTCGATTGATTTTTGCAAAGCATCTTCTTCTGTTTTATAAGCATCAACATCAATTGTTAAACCTTTGTATTGACCCAAAGTAACTTCCGGTCTTAATTCTAATTTAGCAACGATTTTTAAATCTTCACCAATTTTAAAATCATAAGATTCAACATAAGGTTGAGCAACAACGTCAAAATCGTTTTCTTTAATAACTTGTGAGAAAATTCTTGGAAGCGCATTTTCTAAAGCTTCGTGTTTAATTCTTTCTTCACCTATATTTTGTTCAACAATATTTCTTGGTGCTTTACCTTTACGGAAGCCGGGAATATTAACATATTGAGCTAATCTTTTAGCTGCATCGTTGTAGTAGTTTACTGCATCTTTAGCAGGGATTTCAATATCAACCTTAACTACATTTTCAGGTTGTTTTTCAATAGTTGTGTTCATTTAATATATCCTCTTTTCTATACCTACCTAACTGTAGGGTACTATAAACAGAGGATATATGCAACTTTTTCGAAATAAAAGATAGCTTTATCGCTCCAAAATATAATATAAATGGATGTAGCAAGCAGAGCTTGCCCCCTTTCACTAACTATCGTAGCTAATCGCTACACGTTAGTGGTGCAAATGTCGTTCAAAAACAGTAGTGATAGATGATTAGCCTGAAGCAATCCTGTTTTTTAGAAACAATTACTGGCTAAAATGGAATTTCTACAATGAAAGTCGAACCGTTGTTTATTTCACTGATAAGTGAAATTTTTCCACCGTGAAGTTCGACCAATTCCTTTGTAATAGTTAATCCCAAACCTGTTGAACTCTCTTTTTTTGTATAAGCACTATCAAGTTGAACAAATTTTGCAAAAATTTTACCGTGGTATTTTTTATCAATACCAATTCCGTTATCATGTACTAAAATTCTGAAATTTTCATCATCAGAATTAACGGAGATTTCAACTTCATCATCTTCAGGCGAATACTTAATTGCATTGCTCACTAAATTATATAAAATTTGTTGAATTTTTTGATAATCTGCGAAAACTTCAAAATCCGCTTCTAAGTTTTTTATAAGTTTAATATTTTTCTTCTGAGCAAGCGGTGAAAGAATATTTGCAACTTCATCCACGGCTCTTGAAATCCAGAACGCGCTTTTAACAATTTTCATTGCGTTTGCTTCAATCTTTGACATATCCAAGACTTCATTAATCATGCCGAGTAGATGTGTCGCAGAAACCTTGATATCGTTAATGTATTCCTCCTGTTTCGGATTCAAGTTGCCATATAATTGTGTTCCGAGTATATCTGAAAATCCCAAAATAGAATTCAAAGGGGTTCTAAGTTCGTGAGAAATATTTGCCAAAAACTCATTTTTAACTTTGTCTGCTTCAAGAATTTTTTCGTTTTGTTCTTTTATCGTTTTATAAGCATTATTTTTCTCTATAATGCCATCTTTTAAAGCTTTTAGTTGTATTTTAAATACGTTTGAAAGTTCTACATCTTTTAGTAAATATGAAAGCACAGAAGAAACAGCATCGAGAGCATCCAAATCTTCTTGCTTATAAAAATTCTTTTCTCTTTTTGATAAAACGACAATTCCGAAAACAGTTGATTTAATCGAGATTTTTGATACCAAATAAGATTTTTGAGAGGTTCCCGCCAATTCAATTGTTTTTACTAAATCAGACGTTTCGTCTGTTATATCACCGGTCTTTGAAAAAATAAACTTCTTTAAATCAGAACTTAATTTGAAAGCAGTTTCTTTTTCATAATTGACATGTTTTTTGTAACTGTATTTTAATTGTAAGCTGTCAGGATTCGCATAATAAATGAATCCTTCATCAAATGCTAGGATTTTTTCAAAAATTTTGAACAAATGCCTTTCACTATTCAAATCAGTTTCAAATAGTGAAGGAATAAGTTTTAAAATTTTATCCGACGTCAATAAAGCCATATCTCTGTTTGAAATATAGCACAAATTTCAGCTATTGTAAACAATTCAAAATTTTAGTCGGACAAATCAGTTTAATACAGACTTTATATATACAACTTTGCAAAATCCAAATCGCTTTTTATTGTGATTTTAATATTTGTATAACTGCCATTTACGATATAAACAGGGATTTTCAATTCTTCAAGCATAGAGCAATCATCCGTGAAATTACCGTCTTTCAATTTTTCATGGGCCTCTTTTATTATTGAAGTCTTAAACGCCTGCGGTGTCTGTGTATTATACAATTTTGAGCGATCAATTGTGCGAATAATTCTGCCTGTTGAATCGACTTCTTTAATTGTATCAGTAGTTTTTGTCATAACAGTTACGGCATCTTTATCTAAAACGGCTTCTAAAACGTAAGCAATTGTGTCTTTTCTGATTAGCGGACGAGCTCCATCGTGAATTAAAACATAGTCATTTTTTACAACCTGCAAAGCATTATAAACGGACTTTTGTCTTGTATTCCCGCCTTCAATAATTTTAACCTTCGGATTATTCAATAATTGCTGTAATATTTCGATTATTGAACTGTTTGCAGAAATTATTATTTCATCAATTTCATCAAAATCAATAAACTTTGATACAGTTTCTTCTATAACTGTTTTATCGTTAATTTTTTCTAATAATTTGTTTGTATTGCCATAACG
>ERZ1034878.907-NODE-907-length-11974-cov-4.269402_pt1 | contig 11974 bp, 10 predicted proteins | sample MGYA00520593_ERZ1034878 | MGnify/ENA primary metagenome ERZ1034878 (study PRJEB33766, sample SAMN09781724) | gut metagenome | biome: gut microbiome | host: Homo sapiens | place: Madagascar | study: EMG produced TPA metagenomics assembly of the PRJNA485056 data set...
TGTTTGCCCAGACCGCTGCACGGCTGGGCCACGTTCACCTGCCGCTGGACCCGGACGGTGGCGTGCGCAGCTTCTATGCCCGCGAAGGCTTTGCCCAGCACCAGTGGCTGCACCTGGGCCTGTCCATGCTCTGCCTGAGTCAGCCACAGAACCCTGACTGCCGCAGCACCGCCCAGACCGATGCGCCATCTGCCTCCGGCCCATGGCTGCGCAGCCAGCCGATACGCATTGCCTTTGCCAGAGGCGATGCACCTTTCATCACCTACTCCTATATCGACGTGCTGCGGGGCAAGATTCCAGCCAGCGCCTTTCGCAACAAGCATGTGCTGATCGGCGCGACCGCCACCGGCCTTGGTGCCACGGTGCTGCCACCGAGCGGCGCCAGCCCCAGCGCCTTGCACAATGTGGAAATGCTGGCCCACATCGTCAGCGGCGCACTGCAGCAGCAACACGTGAGCACTGCCAGCCCCTGGGCCAACCGCATCTTCAACCTGCTTCCCGTGGCACTGGGACTGGCCGCACTGTCCGTGCTGGGCCCGTCTGCAGCCCTGCTCACCTGCCTGGGGCTGGCACTGCTGACGCTGCTGCTGCACGCTCTGCCCCCCACCCTCACCGTATTCAGCCCGGCGGCCGCCTTGCTGGTGCTGGTGCTGGCCTACCCGCTGTGGAGCTGGCGCAGGCTCAGTACCGCGGCCCAGTTTCTGAACCAGGAAATGCAGCATCTGCGCGTGCAGGGGCTGAACACAGCGCCTGCCGCTGTGCCGCGGCGAGGCGACTTTCTGCAAGGCCGCATTCTGGCCGTGGAGCAGGCTACGCAGCAGCTGCGCCAGCTGCATGAGTTTGTGACCGACACCCTGCTGCAGCTGCCATCGCCCACCATGGTCTGCAACCGCCAGAGGCAGATCGTGCTGGCCAACAGGGCGGCCCACCGCTATGCCCAGCAGCTGCAGCGTCCGCTGCAGGAGCTGCAGCCCATCGCCGAACTGCTGGAGGGGGCGGTAGAACGTGGCAGCCTGCAGCCGCTGTGGAGCAGCGAGCAGCCTCCGCCACTGGACAAGACCATGCAGCGCGAAGGCATAGACCTGCAGCAACGCAGCCTGCTGATGCTGAGCAAGCCGTTTTCCGTGGCTGGTGACACCGGCTGGCTGGTCAGTCTGGTGGACATCAGCGAACTGCGTGCCGCCATGGCCCAGCGCGACCAGGCCCTGCACTTCATCTCACACGATATTCGCGCGCCCATAGGTGCCATCCTCACGGCCATTGAGATGGAGCAGCACTTTGGGCAGGAGGACACCGCTTCCGTCCTCATCGAGCGCATCCAGCGCTACGCACGCAACGGCCTGTCCCTGGCTGACGACTTTGTCTACCTGGCCCGTGCCCAGCACACCACGGCCCAGCGTGTGCCGGTGGAACTGGGGGCCATCATTGACCAGGCACTGGATGACACCTGGGCTGCCGCCAACGCACGCCTGGTCGAGCTGGACTGGATGCCCCAGGAAGAAGAGGCCTGGGTGCTGGGAGACGCCAGCATGCTGCGCCGCGCCTGTGTGAACCTGATCAGCAATGCCATCAAGTACGGCCCTGTGGAAGGCACGGTGTACTGCAGCCTGGCCCAGGATGGCGATGCCTGGTGCATCACCGTGCGCGATGAGGGCGATGGCATCAGCGCCAAAGAGCAGGAACGCTTGTTTGCCCCCTTTGCCCGGCAGGCACAGCACGAGGCACAAAAGATCCAGGGCTTTGGCCTGGGCCTGGCCTATGTGCACACCACGGCCCAGCAGCATGGCGGCAGCATCAGCGTGGTCAGCGAAGTCGGCCACGGCGCCAGCTTTATCCTGCGCCTGCCCAAGGCGCCGGTACCAGCACCGCAGCCCAGCTGAGCACCTCAGGCTGCATTAGCAGCTGGGAAAAACGAAAAAGCCCCAGAACTTTGCAGTTCTGGGGCTTGTCGTTTGGTGCGGCTGGCAGGAATCGAACCCACGACCCCTTGGTTCGTAGCCAAGTACTCTATCCAGCTGAGCTACAGCCGCTGAAGCTATGAATTATAGGCACATTTTTCACATCTTTTTTGAAATTGCGCATTTTTTCCAAAAAATCTCAGTCACTGTATTTACATACAGATTCTTTGCAGCGTCAGCCCTGCTACGCCTTAAAATTCAAGCCCTGACTGCTCTTAAAACAGCAGCATTCGCGGCTGGGCTGCATGTTTCATGGCAACGCGCAACAAAAAGTCATCCACTCCTGTCTCCTGGCTGCGCCGCATCTACCAGCGCCTGACCAGCCGCATGGCCTGCTTTGTCTGGGGTGCACTGTTCGGCAATGCCTTGCTGAGTCAGCCCGTAGAGCCGCTGAACCTGCTGCTGGCACCGCCGGAGTACATGCTCAGCAGCTCGGCGCAGGAAGGACTGGCCGCACTGCGCCAGAGCATGCGTGAGCTGGGTACTGCGTTCACCGACGCGGTCTGGGAACGCGTACATGCACATATGCGCCCTGACGACAGCGCTCCCGCGCAAGAGCGCACCGAGCACTGATCCCCAACCGCCGTTCCAACCGCTACCAACAAAAACGCCTGTCACAGGACAGGCGTCTGGTGTGCAGCAACGCCTGAAATCAGGCGGGGGCTTCCGTCTCCTGCAAGTGCTGCAGCTCTTCTTCGCCGCGAATGCGCACATGCATCCAGAAGCCGCGCGCCTCGTCCTGCTTGACCAGGCGGGTATCCAGCTTGACCTTGTGCGGCAGCGGTGTCTCGATGGAGTACAGCGAAGGGGTACGCAGGATGGCTTCCTGCGATGGCATCTTCCAGTACTGCTCGTAGCCCGCGTGGTAGGCCACGGCATCGCACAGGCCTTTGCGCTGCAGGTCCTGCATCATCTTGGGCGTCAGCTCTTCGCCCGTACCTATGCCAAGCTCGGGCACCAGCAGCAGACGCTGTGTGGCGGGCTGCACATGCAGCCAGACCTCGGAGGGGCCATCAAAGCCTTTTTCTTCTACAACAGGTGCTGTTTGATGAGCTTCCACGCCTTCACGCCCCATGAAGCGCCGCTTCTGCCCTTCACTTTCAGCGGCAGCTGCGGAGGCAGAGGCCGGCGCATCTTGGGCACCACTCCCTGACAACGTAGAAATCAATCGATCAAAAATGCTCACTGCGTCTTTTCTTTCTGGTCTACCTGCACCATGCAGATATTCATCACCTTTACCAGCACTGCTGGCAGCCTGCCCCTGCACAGGCAGCAGCCAGACTTTGCAACAGGCATGCAGGCTGTGAAACCGGGTTCAAGCCCGGTATTGTCGCAAAAAGCAGCAAATCACGTTGTTGTCTAGGCGCAGATAAGCTTTCCATTCCCGTCTTTCTTTGCTCCATTGGCACTGCGCCCAGCGCACCGTCATCAGCCCAGCATTCCCCCTTCCAGCGCCAGCACCACAGCCGCTTCAGGCACATGCACCTGCACCCTGCGGCCCACGCGCCAGCCTGTGTGTGCAGCAGCAAACCCCACCCATTGCATGCCGGGTGACAGCTGCACCGCCACTTCATCGCCCAGCGCACCGGGGGTGATGCGTGCAATCTTGCCCTGCCAGCTGTTGCCCTGCGCCAGTGATGCAGTGGCCGCCGTCACTTCTACTGCCGTGGCCTTGCACATGGCCAGCAGCTGCATACCGTTGTGCAGACCCAGCAGCTGCGCGCTCTCGGCCGTAATGCGTGCCTGCACGGTCACATCGGCATGCAGCCCCTGCAGATGCACCTGTGCCAGCGGGCCACTCATTGCCAGTTGCTGCACCACGCAGGGCCACTGGTTGCGCATGCTGGTCTGAATGCCCAGGCGCTGCACGGGCAGTCTGGACTGCAGTTGCTGCATCACTGCGCCCTTGGCCTGCGCCAGGGCCTCAGCCGCACGCAGCAATTCCTGGCCTGCCTCGGTCAGTCTGGCCCCGCCGCCACCCGCGCCGCCCACGGACTTTTGCACCACGGGCACGCCGGCCAGATTGCTCAGGGTATCAATGGCCTGCCAGGCGGCCTTGTAGCTCACGCCGACTGCGCGGGCCGCCTGCGAGATGGAGCCACACTCCCCCAGAGCACGCAGCACCTGCAGACGCCGGTCAGACAGGGGGTGACCCAGCGCCTGCAGCAGGGATGAAGATGAATCAGCAGTGTTTGAAGACATGGCCCTATCATGCCGCTATTCACACAAGGAATAACGCTGCGGCTATACTTTCGCTATTCAAAAAAGGAATAGCGCTTATGTTGATCGCTTCTGTTCTGCGCACCAGTCTACTGGCATCTGCTGTGCTGGCTGCCACAGCACATGCCGACACGGTGTCGGTGGCGGTGGCTTCGAATTTCACAGCCCCCATGCAAAAGATTGCCCAGGAGTTTGCCAGGGACACAGGCCACCAGGCGCAGCTGTCGTTTGGCTCCACCGGCAAGTTCTACGCCCAGATCCACAACGGCGCACCCTTTGGCGTGCTGCTGTCGGCAGATGCGGCCACGCCCGAAAAACTGGCGCGCGAAGGCAAGGCCGATGCTGCCTCGCGCATCACCTATGCCATCGGCAAGCTGGTGCTGTGGAGCAAGGACAGTACTTATGTGGATGAGCAAGGCGAAGTGCTCAAAGCCAACCACTTCCAGCACCTTGCCATTGCCAACCCCAGGCTTGCGCCTTACGGCCTGGCGGCGGAGCAGACATTGCGCAAGCTGGGGCTGCTGGATGCGGTCCAACCCAAGTTTGTGCAGGGTGAGAACATTGGTCAGACCTACCAGTTCGTTGCCACGGGCAATGCCCAGCTGGGCTTTGTGGCCCTGTCGCAGGTGATGCAAGATGGCCGCATCAACTCAGGCTCAGGCTGGATCGTGCCTGAAACCATGCATGAGCCGATCCGCCAGGATGCGATTGTGCTGAATCAGGCCAGAGACAACGCAGCCGCCCAGGCACTGATGCGCTACCTGCAGGGCGACAAGGCCCGCACCATCATCAGCGCTTACGGCTATGGTTTTTGAAGCAGCTAGCGCTTGAATATCAAGCACTTCAAATAGTTTTCATATTGAAGTGCTTGATTCATCAGTGCTAGCAGCTCATTTTTTTAATTCTTCACACGCTGGGCATGCTATCTACCGAAGATTGGGCCGCCATCAGGCTGACACTGGAGCTGGCCACGGTCACCACCGTGCTGCTACTGGTGCTGTGCACCCCGCTGGCATGGTGGCTGGCACACACGGCTTCACGCTGGAAGGGACCGGTAGGCGCAGTCGTGGCCCTGCCTCTGGTGCTGCCGCCCACGGTGATTGGCTTTTATCTGCTGGTTACCATGGGGCCGAATGGCCCGGTCGGGCAGCTCACCGAATGGCTGGGCCTGGGCCGCCTGCCCTTTACTTTTGCGGGGCTGGTGGTCGGCTCGGTGATCTATTCCCTGCCCTTTGCCGTCCAGCCGCTGCAGCGCGCCTTTGAAAGCCTGGGGCAGCGTCCGCTGGAAGTGGCCGCCACGCTGGGGGCCAGCAAGCTCGATACTTTTTTCACCGTGGTGCTGCCCATGGCGCGCACCGGCTTTGTCACCGCTGCTGTGCTGAGCTTTGCGCACACCGTGGGCGAGTTTGGCGTGGTGCTCATGATTGGCGGCAACATCCCGGGCGTGACACGCGTGGTGTCGGTGCAGATCTACGACCACGTGGAAGCCATGGAATACGCCAACGCCCACTGGCTGGCGGGTGGCATGGTGGTCTTCAGCTTTGTGGTGCTGATGCTGCTGCACTGGCTGCAACCCAGCAAGGAGCGCGCATGATCGAAGCCCAACTGGCACTGCAGCGTGCCGACTTCACGCTGGATGTGCGTCTGCAGCTGCCCGGCCGAGGCATTACCGCGCTGTTTGGCCCATCGGGCTGCGGCAAGACCACGGTGCTGCGCAGCATGGCCGGGCTGGAACGTGCCCGGGGTCGCGTCACCGTCAACGGCCAGGTCTGGCAGGACGATGCCACACGCCAGTGGCTGCCCACACACCAGCGTGCGCTGGGCTATGTGTTTCAGGAAGCCAGCCTGTTCCCCCACCTGAGCGTGCACGGCAATCTGGCCTATGGCCTCAAGCGCACCCCGGCAGCCCGCCGCAAGGTGCAGCTGGAGCAGGCGGTGGAGCTGCTGGGCATTGGCCATCTGCTGGAGCGCAGCCCGGCCACGCTCTCTGGCGGTGAACGCCAGCGCGTAGCCATTGCACGGGCGCTGGCTACCAGCCCGCAACTGCTGTTGATGGACGAGCCCCTGTCTGCCCTGGATGCCCAGCGCAAGTCCGAGGTGCTGCCCTATCTGGAAAGTCTGCAAAAAAACCTCGACATGCCCGTGCTCTACGTGAGCCACGCGCAGGACGAAGTCGCGCGGCTGGCCCACCATGTCGTGCTGCTGCAGGCCGGGCGCGCCGTGTTTGCGGGCGACACGGCCAGCGCCATGGCCCAGAGCGAACACCCCATGGCACCAGCTGCCGAAGCTGCCAGCCTGGTGCAAGGCCAGATCACGGCCTATGACGCGCAGGACCACCTGAGCACCGTGCATTTTGACGGTGGCCAGCTCCTGATCAGCGGCGCTGCCAACCGCCGCTTGGGGGACGCCGTACGCCTGCGCGTGCTGGCGCGGGACGTGAGCATTGCGCTGCAGGCACCGCAGGGCAGCAGCATTCTGAACCGCATCCCCGCCACGCTCACGACGCTGCATGAGGACAGCCCAGGCCCGGTCATGCTCAGCCTGCAGGCGGGCAGCACCACGCTACTGGCACGCGTGTCCGCACGTTCGGCACGCGAGCTGGGCTTGCACCAAGGCCAGTCTGTGATTGCGCAAATCAAAAGCGTGGCCCTGCTGGATTAAACGCAGCGGCCTATCATCCGCTGTATGACTGATGCCAGCGCCTGCTCTCTTGAAACTCCCGATGTCCCTGCACTGACCCGCTGCGACGTGCGCTTTCACCACGCCGAGCGCGGCGTGCAGGCCGAGCAGCGCGTGCTGGCCAACGAAGTGCCAATTGCCCTGGTGTTCAACGGCATCGCCCATGCAGTGATGATGGGCACGCCACTGGACCTGGAAGACTTTGCCATCGGCTTTGCGCTCAGCGAAGGCATCATCGACAGCGCCGCCGACTGCTATGGCGTGGACGTGCGCCCGGTCTCTGCCACCGCAGCCGGTTTGCCTGTTGGCATGGATGGCATGGAAGTGCAGCTGGAAATTGCTTCGCGCTGCTTCATGCGCCTCAAAGACCACCGCCGCAGCATGAGTGGCCGCACAGGCTGCGGGGTCTGCGGGGTGGAGAGCTTTGCGGCACTCGATCTGACATTCGACGCCCTGCCTGCTCGCGACTGGGTGGCACAGGTGGACCTGCCCACCGTGTTGAAAGCCATAGACCGCCTGCCGCCCAAGCAAGTGCTCAATGCCGAAGCCGGCGCCATCCACGCCGCTGGCTGGGCCACGCTGGACGGACAGGTGCACGATGTGATTGAAGACGTGGGCCGCCACAATGCGCTGGACAAGCTGCTGGGCCGCCTGGCACGCACGGGCCGCCTCAGTGAGCCGGGCTTTGTAGTGCTCTCCAGCCGTGGCAGCCATGAGCTGGTGCGCAAATGCGCCAAGCTCGGCATTGCTGCGCTGGCCACTATTTCTGCCCCCACGGCCATGGGCGTGCGCATGGCTGAACTCACTGGCCTGCGCTTCTGGGGCCTGGCGCGCCCACCCAAGGCCACGCTGTATGCCCCAGGTGCTGGCCTGCATCTGGATGCCCCGCAAGCCTGAGCAAGGCACTGCCTGCGTACACATTGCGTAGAATGCGCCGGTCTGTCAGCCCCTGGATGAACACCATGACCCGCTGCTTGCTTGCATCTGTCTTTCTGGCCCCTGTGCTTGCCATGGCTCTGCCTGGCCAGGCACAGACGACGCTGTCCACAGTGCAGACTGCGCCTTCGACCATTCCCAAGGCCAGCTACCGCAATTTCCCTAGCCATGTGCAATACGGCGTGCTGCGCATTGAGCAGATTCCACGCGCCGAAATCAATGGCAAGCCCGTGCGCACTGCACCGGGCTTCAGGCTTTTCGCTCCTGACAACAAGCTGATATTTGCCCACACCGTGCAGAACGAAGCATTGCGTGTGGCCTATGTCCGGGAAGCCAGCACCCAGTGGCTGCTCACCGCCTGGATTCTCACGCCGGAAGAAGCGGCCAGCGCCTTCAAAAAGCGCTGACAGATACGCCCCCACCCCATTGAACTGCAACGCCGCACAGCCTGCTGGCGGCGCTGCGCTCTTTTCCCCTTTTCCCATATGCAGCAGTCCTGCGCGACTGCATGGCACACACGATGAGCAAAAAAGTATTTATCAAGACCTTTGGCTGCCAGATGAACGAGTACGACTCGGACAAGATGGCCGACGTGCTGAACGCCGCCCAGGGCTATGAACCCACGGACAACCCCGACGAGGCCGACCTGATTCTGTTCAACACCTGCTCCGTGCGCGAAAAGGCACAGGAAAAAGTGTTCTCCGACCTGGGCCGTATCAAGCACCTCAAGGAAAAAGGCGTACTCATTGGCGTAGGCGGCTGCGTGGCCAGCCAAGAGGGTGACGAAATCATCAAGCGTGCCCCGTTCGTGGACGTGGTGTTTGGCCCCCAGACCCTGCACCGCCTGCCCGAGCTGCTCAACGCACGCCAGAGCAAGGCCAAGCCCCAGGTGGACATCTCCTTCCCCGAGATTGAAAAGTTTGACCACCTGCCCCCCGCACGCGTGGAAGGTGCATCGGCCTTCGTGTCCATCATGGAAGGCTGCTCCAAGTACTGCAGCTACTGCGTGGTGCCCTACACCCGTGGTGAAGAAGTCAGCCGCCCCTTTGAAGACGTGCTGGTGGAAGTGGCCGGTCTGGCCGACCAGGGCGTCAAGGAAGTGACGCTGCTGGGCCAGAACGTGAACGCCTATCAGGGCAAGATGGGCGACACCAGCGAGATCGCCGACTTTGCCCTGCTGCTGGAATACGTGGCGGAAATCCCCGGCATTGAGCGCATTCGCTTCACCACCAGCCACCCCAATGAGTTCACCCCCCGCCTGATCGAGGCCTACGCCAAGATTCCACAGCTGGTGTCCCACCTGCACCTGCCCGTGCAGCACGGCTCGGACAAGATTCTGATGGCCATGAAGCGCGGCTACACCGCTATGGAATACAAGAGCACGGTGCGCAAGCTGCGTGCGATTCGCCCCGATATGGCCATGAGCTCGGACTTCATCGTCGGCTTCCCCGGCGAGACGGAAGAAGACTTCCAGAAGATGATGAAGCTGATCCACGACATCCGCTTTGACAACAGCTTCAGCTTTATCTTCAGCCCCCGCCCCGGCACGCCTGCCGCCAACCTGCAGGACGACACCCCGCACGAGGTGAAGCTGCGCCGTCTGCAGGAGCTGCAGGCTGTGATCAACCAGAACATCAAGGACATCAGCCTGGAGCGCGTGGGCACCGTGCAAAAGCTGCTGGTTGAAGGCTTCAGCAAGCGCGACAAGAGCGAACTCATGGGCCGCACGGAGTGCAACCGCGTGGTGAACTTCCCTGGCAACGAGCGCCTGATTGGTCAGATGGTGGATGTAAAAATCACCGAAGCCATGACCTACACCCTGCGCGGTGAAGTCGCCATCAAGGAATAAGCCACCGACAGTTCAGGCGCTGGCTGTGCATGCAATAAACATAGCTTCCAGCGCTTGTGTAGTAAGCCTCTGAGGCATATTTGACCCACAAAAAAGCCAACCGGAAGGTTGGCTTTTTGCTGTCCACGGCAAGCGCGAATTACTTGGCAAGGCGCGGCTTGCACTGCAGCTGCAGCAGGCGGTGCGTAGCGCTGTCCACATCGCTGCCGGGCTCGCGCAGGGGGCGAATGCGCAGGTCCAGGAAACCGCGCTTGCCGCACAGGGCCTTCAGCGCATCTTCGCACTTGCGCAGGTCGTCATAGCGTGTATCGCAGACCATGGCATGGTCATAGTCAGGTGTGACCACATAGGGCGCACCCTCCTTGGCCATGGGGTCGTTGGCTGTCTGTGTGGCACAGCCCGCCAGAGTGAGAGCAGCCGTGGCTGCCAGCAGCATGTATTTCATGGATGTACTCCTCCAAAGTTGAACGGCATCTTAACGAAGATGCACCGCGGTTCAATCAAACTTCAGCTGGCCGCCTACAGTCTGCCCCACCTGCAGCATCTGCCCGGCGCCCTGCGCCACCACGGCATTCATGCCAAAGGTGATGGCACCATCCAGCCGTGCATCCTGCCGGTACTGGGCGATGGTGTCCCCTACTTCGGGGCTGAAGGTGGCCGTGCGCGGATCAATGTTCGGAATCGGGCAGCGCGAGCAAGGCTTGCCCAGACGAATGGCAACCGGCGCTGCCGCCTGCACCCAGACGGTGTCGATAAAGTCTTCCTCATGCTCAGCCAGCCCGTCGAGCACGATGTTGGCGCGAAAACGCAGGCCATCTACGGCCGCATGCCCCTGCGCCTGCAGTCGGGCGTTGAGCCCTTCAAACGCTGCGCTGGTGGTGACCAGCAAAGGATAGCCATCGGAAAACTGGTTCGGTGCCTCAATGCCCCCCGTCCATTTGAGGTTGGACAGGCGCTGCTGCGCAGGATCGAAGCGCACCAGACGGCAAGCCCGGCCCAGCGCCTGGCTGAACCACTGTGCGGCTGCATCCCCCATATCCCATGCCAGCACCTGGCTCTTCCACACCTGCACCATGCGCTGCGGTGCAGTCTCCATCCAAGGCAGCGCCAGTGGCACGGATAGCGTCTCCTGCCCGGCATGCGCCACCAGCAGCTGACCATTGGCCACATCCAGCCGTGGCTGAATCAAGGCCATCTGCGGCACCTCACGCTGGGTGATGAAGCGCCCCTGCGCATCTACCACCATCCAGGCCCGGTCCCACTCCAGCCCGCTGGCCAGCAAGCGTGCCTGCTGCACCGCAATACCAGCACAGGACTTGATCGGAAACACCCACAGCGCGCCTATGGCGCCTGTGACATCGAAATCGGTCTGCAACTCTGTCATCTCACCATTGTGCGGCCCCGATAGCAGATTGCCTACAAGCGCCCCTTCTTGTTTGCAGAGGTCTCTCCGCAGACGGGCTGCCCTGCCTACAATGTGCAACCTATGGCGCAAACCTTTGATGTATGTATTCGCGGGGCTGGCATTGTCGGCCGCACTCTGGCTCTCCTTCTGGCACGAGAGCGGCTGCGTGTTGCTCTGGTGGCAGCACCGCGTGCGGCATCGGCACAGGCCGATGTCAGGGCCTATGCACTCAATGCCAACTCCAGGCAGATGCTCGAGTCTTTGCGTGCCTGGCCGGATGCCTCTTACGCCACTGCGGTACGCCATATGGAAGTGCACGGCGACCAGGACGGCAGCGTGCACTTTGATGCGCAAGTGCAGGACGTAGATGCACTGGCCTGGATTGTGGATGTGCCCGCACTGGAGCAGCGCCTGGCCGAGGCCGTGCGCTACCAGCCCCAGGTCGAGGTGGTGGACGCCCCTGTGGATGCCCCGCTGACCGCCATCTGCGAAGGCCGAGCCAGCGCCACCCGCACTGAGTTCGGCGTGGACTTTGACGTCACCCCCTACGACCAGCATGCGATTGCCACACGCCTGCAGTGCGAACTGCCCCACGGCCAGGTGGCGCGCCAGTGGTTCTCCCCCCAGGGCATTCTGGCGCTGCTGCCGCTCGACGGTGCCGATGGCCGCAGCGTGGCTGTGGTGTGGTCGGTGGCACAGACCGATGCAGCATACTGGCAAGCCGCTGATGAAGCCGAATTTGTACAGGCCCTGACTGATATCAGCCAGGGCAGCCTGGGCCAGCTGACACTGCAAGGCCCGCGCATGAGCTGGCCGCTGCAGCAGGCCGTGGCCAAACGCTGGTGTGGCCCTGTGCCCGGCAGCAGCGATGCCCGTACCCCCACCAGCTGGGTGCTGGCAGGTGACGCCGCACACACGGTACACCCT
>ERZ1034878.913-NODE-913-length-11931-cov-8.743853_pt1 | contig 11931 bp, 10 predicted proteins | sample MGYA00520593_ERZ1034878 | MGnify/ENA primary metagenome ERZ1034878 (study PRJEB33766, sample SAMN09781724) | gut metagenome | biome: gut microbiome | host: Homo sapiens | place: Madagascar | study: EMG produced TPA metagenomics assembly of the PRJNA485056 data set...
ACATAATATACTTAATTATACATTTTTTTGCCTACTATTGCAATAGGTCTTTTTAATTTGTAAATATTATTAGTCTTTAGTTGCAATAAGAATTGTAAATTAGTATATTTGATGAAATTTATTTGCTTTTTTGCCTTTACTTTATGATTTACTTGTGATATAATAATGAATATGTAAAAGTAGGGTTTCTCTGCTTTATCTTAATTTATTATGGATTAAACAGGAGGTTAGTACAATGAAAAAGGTTGTTTCCATTGCGTTGGCACTTGTGCTGATGCTTGCAGCGGCAGTTCCGGTATTTGCCGCACCAAGTCCGACCGGAACATATGTTTATGTAGTAGTTGTTGTTCCTACACCTGGTGGCAGCGGTGACTATGAATTTACAACAGATATTGACGAGGACGGTAACCAGAATGTTCATGTTACTCCAAAACCAAATCCCGGATATACTTTTGACCACTGGGTAATTGACGGTCCTTACAGAACAGATCAGCCACTCACAGATAAAGATCTTGATCTTATTATCACAGGTGATATTAAAGTAACTCCTTACTACACAAAGGACGGCGAGTCACCTACACAGTCTGTTACAACAGATACCTCGGACAAGTCGCCTCAGACCGGCCCTTCAAACGCAATGCCTTATGTGATGATCAGCTTAACACTTATTGCTGTTGCTGTCAGCGTAACTATTGTTAAGTCTAAGAAATCAAACTAATTTACTTTTAAAACAGCTTTCGCAAAACGGAAGCTGTTTTTTAATGCTTATAAACGCTATATTCCTATATGATATTGGATAAATATTGACTTTGTTGTCGATATTTGTTACAATTATATGAGAGATTTACCTATGAAAAGAAACCGAAATAAATTTTTAATAACAATTCTTATCATTACAATAATTCTGCTTATTTGCTGTATTGTATATGTTATATACCGTATGAATTTTCAGCAAAAAACACAGCAGGAATACAATAATCTTGCAAGCTCGGTTGCTCCGAGTATTTCAAACGAAGTAACAACTCCGTCAATAGATGAAGCACTTGTCGATAATCCTATCGACTTTACTTCTCTGCAAAAGCAAAATGATGAAATTTATTCGTGGATATATATTCCCGATACCAATATAAATTATCCAGTATGCAGAAGCAACAGTAATGATAATTTTTATCTCGACCATGATATTTACGGGAATTACAGCTTTTCAGGCTCGATATATTCGCAGTACTGCAATTCCATTTATATGCACGACAGGGTAACGGTGCTCTATGGTCACAATATGGCAGATGGAAGTATGTTTGCCGATCTGTATAAATTTACCGATAGTGACTTTTTTAACAATCACGAATATTTTTATATTTACAGACCTAAGCACAAACTAACCTATCGCATCGCCTCGGTATATTCATATGATGACAGACACATTATAAACTCCTTTGATTTTGATAAGGACGAGGTATTTCAGGAGTACCTTGATTATATACAGAATCCAAGGTCATTCACAAAAGTTGTAAGAGATAATCTTGAGCTGACAACAAACGATAAAATTGTTACACTCAGCACCTGTTTAAATTCGGGTGAAGGAAGACTTCTTTTACAGGGGGTGTTAATAAAGGATGAACTCACAAAATAACAGTGAAAACAGCAGTAATTCGGAAAATACTGCTGACAACAAAACTAATAACTTGGATGATATATACAGCTACTCAAGCAAATTGCCGCCTCAAACCGAGGAGGGCGTGGCAAGCGACGGTGAACTCGGCGAGGTAAAATATGCCGAACGCAGTATAAATGATGATATAGATGATTATAAATTCACTAAGGCTCATAGAAGTCATCATCACCATCATCATCATTCAAATACAGAAAATGCCGAAGATACCCTGCTGGTGCAAAGCTCACGCCCTGCAAAAGGAAGTGCTCATAAGTGCAGTACAAAAAGCTCAGGCAACGAAAAATATTTACAGGAATACGATGAGCTTGTAAAAAGTACTCATCCTGCAATGGGTTCTAAAGAGCAAAAAAAAGTTATTAAAGAAAAGCGAAAAATCAGAAAGAAAAAGAAAAGGCGCTTTAAAAGATGGCAAAGAGTAATTCTCACGATTGTAAGCGTAATTCTTTCTCTTGTAATTATAGTTAGCGGACTGCTTGTTTGGTTTGTCTACAACGGCTCAAAGGAGCTGCTTAATAATACCAACATAATATCCGCTCCGTCAAATGTCGTTGTGCAAAACGGCGGTCAGTATGTTGTGTATAACGGACAGACCTATGAATTTAACAATAGTATGACGAGCATTCTCTGTATGGGTGTAGATAAGTCCACTTTTGACAGTGCAAGCGATATTAAAGGTGAAAACGGACAAGCCGATGTGCTCATTCTTGCGGCGATAGACACTTCAACAGGTGAAACAAAACTGATTAATATTTCAAGAGATACAATGACTGATGTTGCGGTTTATTCGGCAAGCGGTTATTATGTAGAAACAGTAAATGAACAGATTTGTCTTGCCTACGCTTACGGTGACGGTAAAGATTCCAGCTGTGCAAACACCGTAACAGCGATCGAAAGACTTTTCTACAATATTCCCATTAATTCATATTTTGCGCTTGACCTTGACGGTATATCAGCTCTTAATGATGCCGTAGGCGGAGTTGATGTTGTTTCTCCCGAAACCATAGGCGATTTTAAAGAGGGTGAAAGCTACCATCTTGAAGGCAAAGACTCCGAAAATTTTGTTCGTGTGAGAGATAGCGAAAGTGTTGACGCAAACAGCAAGCGTATGCAAAGACAGCAGGTTTACCTTGATTCATTTATGAATACGGTTCTTGCGCAGACCAAAAAGGATATTACAACTCCTGTAAGTCTGTTCAACGCCTCTGCCCCATACTCATGCACGAACCTAAACCCATCTAAAATATGTTACCTTTCGCAGAATATGCTCAGCCACAACGGTATGAATATGACAATGGTATCTGTACCCGGTGAATTGAAAAAAGGCGAACGATATACAGAGTTTCATATAAACGAAGACGAGTTCTACAAACTCATACTCGACACCTATTATAAACCATATAACGAATAAACAAAAATCCAAAGCCGACTAAAATCGACTTTGGATTTTTTATTATCTGACGCAAAGTTTAGTTTTTAAAGATAAAATTTATGACCGTATTTTTTAAAGAATTGTTCTTTTAAAATTGTACCATTCTTCTTTTTAATTCTAACGGCAAAAAACAAACTCCTACATAATTATCTATTCTGACCATTTCTTATAAAAGGTGGCTTGATTTCATCACTTAGTAATTGCTCGTACGCCTCTACTTTACGAAATGTATTTCCTAACATTTCTCGATTTCTGTATTTTCTTATATCTTCCATATCAATCTCAGCATAAAAAATCCCCTCAGTTTTATCGTCAGCCAACAAAACTGTGTTATCAACACACTTTCCGTTTTCATCCCAACAAATTGGACTAAATGCACAAGAACATCCGGCGTTATCTCCATTCGGATTCGCCATAGCAACTGCAACCATATTTTCATATGCTCTTGTAGAAAGTGCTCTGATTCTTGGTTGCATAGAACCACAATCATTTGGGACAAGAATAACTTCAGCACCTTTTAGCATCAGTATTCTTGCACTTTCGGGATACTCTCTGTCATAACAAATCATAATACCTAATTGTATTCCTTCAAAATCACACACCTTAAATTCTTTACCTGATTCAACATTTCTTTCATCTGCAAAATCACAGGTATGCACCTTAGAGTATTTCAATAATATATCGCCCGACTTATTAATAACAAAAGCTGAGTTTTGTGGTTGCTTATTACCTTTTGTAAATGCAGTGAGTACCACACCAATTTTATATTTTTTAGCATTCTCACATATTATTGCAATTCTTATATCATCATCTGCAATGCTTTTTTCGTATGACATAGGCAAATCATACCCTGTAACAAAACATTCCGGCAGCAAAAGAATATCCGCATGGTTTTCCGCAGCCTCTTCCATTGCCATAATGATAGTTTCAATATTCTTATCTATTTGTTCATTAATAGAACGTTTTTGTAGTATAGCAACCTTGAACATTCACTTTCCCTCCTATAGATAATTAAAAATGTCAGATAAGTTATTAACTTCAATATCGGCTTTTTCACTCTCGTCCATTACAGTCCACAAACTTCCAAATCCCTGTTTTATCCATATCGTTTTCATTCCTAACTGTTTTGCTGGTACAATATCATTATCAATGCGGTCACCAATCATTACAGCATTTTCCGGCTTACAGCCACTTCTTTCCAAAGCAATTTCAAATATACGTCTGTCCGGTTTTGATACACCTTCTTCTGCTGATGCAATGACTAAATCAATATATTTTCGCACTCCGAGATTTTCTAATCTTTCAGAAGTTCCTAATGGTTGGTTTGCAATTATACCAATTTCATAATTTCTGCTTAACCTTTTCAGGCAATCTTCAGAATCTGTATACAGCTTTTCATATTGTGATTCCCATTTAGGTAGTTCTATCCCCAATTGTTTTACTATCTCTAAATCACCTTTTTTATTTCTCCTGTATAATGATATCGCATGTTCATAAATTTGTTGCGGAGTTAGACTAGATAATTTAGCTATTTTTTCATCCTATCTTCATAAACGCTACTTTCATCAACCAACGTCGAACCAACATCAAAAAACAACCATTTTATTTCATCCTTCTTAGGCAAAAATCCTCTTTGTCTCGCTTCTTCTAGCAGTCTTGGTTGAATTTCCGGATATGTCCAATTAAGCGGTAGTTCATTCATAATTGCTATTTTCTCTATCTCACTATGTAAATCTTTTTCAAACGTATGTATATCCGCGAAAAATAACTTTCCAAAGGTTTCTTTCCCATCAAAGTTGTCTGGCGCCGTCACAGAATAAATACATATCGGATTTATTTCAAAATTAACGGCTCCTGTTTCCTCATACAATTCTCTCTTTGCTGTTTCAAGAATATCCTCACCTTGTTCTCTATGTCCTCCCGGCACTTCCCATGTACTTCTTTCTCTATGCTTGCAGAATACCCATTTCCCATTATGTTTTGCAATAATAACTGCAAACTTTAGCATTGAATCATCAATGCTATCATAAAAATTCACTTTCGTCATATAATGCTCCTTATTAAATTTCCTCTAATTATCATTATTGTTCCCACAAATAGAGCCAAACTAGAGGCCATTCGATAAAACAAAAGCCGGAAACCTGCATAAATACAGGCTTTCGGCATTACTGTTTGTTATTCCCACTCCACTGTTCCCGGTGGTTTTGAGGTTATATCGTAAACTACTCTATTTACATGTTCAACTTCATTAATGATTCGGCTTGAAACTCTGCCTAGAATATCGTAAGGGATTTTTGCCCAATCGGCTGTCATAAAGTCATCGGTAGTTACGGCTCTGATTGCAACGAGCTCGTCATAGGTACGGGAGTCACCCATTACGCCTACTGTCTTTACGCCCGGAAGGACTGCAAAGAACTGGCTCATCTGTGATGCATAGCCGCACTTATCCATTTCTTCTCTGAGGATAGCGTCTGCCTCCTGCAAAATCTTAACCTTTTCTGCTGTAACCTCACCGATTACTCTAACGCCAAGTCCCGGGCCTGGGAACGGCTGACGCCATACAAGCTCGTGCGGAAGTCCGAGTTTTTCGCCAACTACACGCACTTCGTCCTTAAATAAATCCTGCAAAGGCTCAATAATGCCCTCAAAGGTGATATCCTGAGGAACTTCAACCTGATTGTGGTGGGTCTTAATCTTTGCAGCATCACCCTTGCCACTCTCGATTCTGTCAGGATAAATTGTGCCCTGTGCAAAATAGCCGCTGCCATAGCTTTCACGAATCTTATTCCAGAACACATTATAAAATTCTGTACCGATAATCTTTCTCTTTGCCTCAGGCTCTGAAACGCCCTTGAGCTTTGAGAGGAACTCTTCCTGACAATTAATGCGGACAAAATTCATATCAAAGAGCTTTGTAAAAGTCTGTTCTACAAAATCGCCCTCGTCTTTACGCATAAGTCCCTGATCTACAAAAACGCATGTAAGCTGTTTGCCAACCGCCTTACTTAAAAGTGCGGCTGCTACTGATGAATCAACACCGCCCGAAAGGCCGAGCACAACACCCTTATCGCCAATCTGCTCTTTAAGTTTAGCAACAGTGGTGTCAATAAAGCTATCCATCTGCCACTCGCCCCTACAACCGCAAACATCGTAAAGGAAAGAACGGAGCATATTTTTACCGTTTTCAGTGTGATTTACTTCAGGGTGGAACTGCACACCGTAGAGTTTTTTCTCAGGACAGCTCATAGCTGCAACAGGACAAACAGCTGTTGTTGCAGTAACGGAAAATCCGTCAGGAACTGTGCTGATATAGTCACGATGGCTCATCCAAGAAATACCATGCTCAGGCACATTTGTAAAGATAACATCGTTTTTATTGTAGTTAGTCATTGTCTTGCCATACTCACAAGACGAGTTATCTGTGGCAGCAGTTACAACACCGCCGAGGGTGTATGCCATAAGCTGACATCCGTAGCAAATGCCGAGAATCGGTATATTAAGCTCAAAAATTTCTTTTGCAATGTGCGGTGAGCTTTCATCGTACACGCTGTTAGGACCGCCGGTAAAAATAATACCGGTCGGATTTAATTCTTTAATTTTGTCAAGGCTGACTGTGTAAGGCAGTATTTCACAATACACATTGCACTCACGAACTCGCCTTGCAATAAGCTGATTATACTGTCCGCCAAAGTCGAGGACAATTACTCTTTCTTTGTTTTCCATTACATTACCAGCCTTTGTTTATCTGTAAATAATATCATCTCTTGATGGGCCGTTAGATACAATCTTAATCGGCACACCAATCTGCTCTTCTGCAAATTCAATATAGTCACGACATTCCTTAGGAAGTTTGTCGTACTCTTTAATGCCTGAAATTGAACATTTCCAACCCTTTAATTTCTTAAGAATAGGCTTACATCTCTTAAGTTTTGTTGTTGATGGGAAGTAATCGATAACTTCGCCGTCAAGCTCATAACCAACACATACAGGAATCTCGTCAAGATAGCCGAGAACATCGAGAACAGTAAATGCTACCTGAGTAGCTCCCTGTACCTTACAGCCGTAACGAGTAGCCACAAGGTCAAGCCAACCCATTCTGCGAGGTCTGCCTGTTGTGGCACCGAATTCGCCGCCGTCGCCGCCTCTTCTTCTAAGCTCGTCTGCCTCTTCACCAAAGATTTCAGAAACAAATTCACCTGCGCCTACTGCACTTGAGTAAGCCTTAACAACAGTGATAACCTCTTTAATCTCGTATGGCGGAATACCTGCGCCTACTGCGCCGTAACCTGCAATTGTATTTGAAGATGTAACCATTGGATAGATACCAAAGTCAGTATCCTTAAGTGAGCCAAGCTGACCCTCCAAAAGAATATTCTTGCCGTCTTTGAGCGCATTATGAATAAACTCAAAAGTATCTCCAACATAAGGAGCAAGTGCCTCTTTGTATTCCATTAACTTATCAAATACTTCTTCCTCTGTAATCTCAGGCTTGTTGTAGAGATTCTTGAGAATAGCATTTTTAATGCCGAGAGCGTGTCTGATTTTCTCTCTGAGAGAATCAGGATCATCGTAAAGCTCGTTAATCTGGAAACCGATTTTTGAGTATTTGTCTGAATAGAACGGAGCAATACCGCTCTTTGTAGAGCCAAAGGAATTTTTGCCGAGGCGCTCCTCCTCGTAACAATCAAAAGCAACATGATAAGGCATAACTATCTGCGCTCTGTCTGAAATAATAATCTTTGGCTTTGGTACTCCTCTGCTCTCAAGCTCAGCGATTTCTTTTACGAAATTTTCAACGCTGAAAGCAACGCCGTTGCCAATAATATTAGTAATATTCTGATGAAATACACCGGATGGGAGCTGATGCAAAGCAAACTTGCCATATTCATTTACGATAGTATGACCTGCATTTGCACCGCCCTGAAAGCGAATTACAATGTCACTGTCATTTGCGAGAACATCGGTAATTTTACCCTTACCTTCATCTCCCCAGTTTGCACCTACTATTGCTTTAACCATAATTTGTAAAACTCCTTAATATATAAATACAAATGTATTAGTTTTATACATTGATTTCAGGCTTGTCTGACTCAATGTCAGCATATTTATCAAGAACAGGCTGTACCATTTCTGCGAGGAAATCCTCGGTCTGCTCTTTTGCTCTGCCTGTATATTTTTCAGGCTGTAAAATCTTTTCGAGATCCTCTAAAGTTACGCCGAAAGCCTCATCGTTGGCAATTCTCTCTAAGAGGTCGTTTTCGCCGCCCTCTTCCTTAATAACCTTAGATGCAGCCATTGAATGAACACGAATTCTCTCGTGGAGCTGCTGTCTGTCAGCACCTCTGTACTTAACTGCGTCCATCATAATATTTTCGGTAGCCATAAACGGCAGCTCTTTTCTGAGACGCTGTTCAATAACCTTTGGATATACCACAAGACCGTCGGCAACATTTGCGTAAAGTGAAAGTATACCGTCAACAGCGAGGAATGCCTCAGGAATACTCAAACGCTTGTTAGCAGAGTCATCGAGAGTTCTCTCAAACCACTGTGTAGCAGTTGTGAAATAACCGTTTAATACATCACACATTACATAACGAGAAAGTGAGCCGATACGCTCCGAACGCATAGGATTGCGCTTGTAAGCCATTGCCGATGAACCGATCTGATTCTTTTCAAACGGCTCTTCAACCTCTTTAAGGTGTTGTAAAAGACGAATATCGTTTGAGAATTTAGACGCACTCTGAGCAATGCCTGCGAGTACATTTAAAAACTGAGAATCGAGCTTTCTTGAGTAGGTCTGACCTGAAACGGCAAAGCAAGAATTATAGCCCATTTTCTGAGCAATTTTCTTGTCGAGTGCCTTACATTTTTCGTGGTCGCCCTCGAAAAGCTCCAAAAAGCTTGCCTGAGTACCTGTTGTACCCTTTGAACCGAGCAGCTTAGCCTTTGAAAGCTGATACTCTACATCTTCAAGGTCCATAAGCAATTCCTGTAACCAAAGAGTTGCTCTCTTGCCTACTGTTGTTGGCTGAGCAGGCTGAAAATGTGTGAATGCAAGTGTAGGAAGAGCCTTGTACTCATCTGCAAATTTAGCAAGATTACGAATTACTGTAATGAGCTTGTTTCTGATGAGCTTTAAGCCCTCTGTCATAATAATAATATCTGTATTGTCGCCTACATAGCAAGAAGTTGCGCCAAGGTGAATAATACCCTTTGCGTTAGGGCACTGTACACCGTAAGCATAAACATGTGACATTACATCATGGCGAACAAGTTTTTCTCTCTCCTGAGCAACCTCATAGTTGATGTCGTCAGCGTGAGCCTTAAGTTCGTCAATCTGCTCCTGAGTGATAGGAAGTCCAAGTTCCATTTCAGCCTCAGCAAGAGCAATCCAAAGTTTTCTCCAAGTACGGAATTTCATATCGGGAGAAAAGATATATTTCATTTCTTTGCTTGCATATCTTGCAGACAAAGGTGATTCATAGGTATCCTTAATCATATTAGTAAATCCTTTCAGAATTTAGAATTATCAGCATTTCTTATCAAAATTCATACCGCCACGCTCTTTGCCCTTAAAGGTCTTTTTGGTAATTTCAGCAGGATAATTACCGCTGAAACAAGCGTCACAAAAGCCGATAGGAGCATTGTGGAGCATTTCACGCAAGCTGTCTGCGGGCAAATAACCAAGCGAATCCGCACCGCTGAGCTGACGGATTTCTTCAACCGTATGGTTGCAGGCGATAAGCTCTCCTCTTGACGGAATATCCGTACCGTAGTAGCATGGCCACATAAACGGCGGTGAACTTATACGCATATGAACTTCTTTTGCACCTGCTTCACGGAGCATAGTGACGATTCTGTCAACAGTAGTACCACGCACAATGCTGTCATCAATAATAACAACACGCTTACCCTTGATTTTATCGGCAATAGGGTTCAGCTTTATGCGCACACTCTTCATACGCTCTTTCTGACTGGGTTTAATGAAAGTTCTGCCTATATAGCTGTTTTTTACAATAGCTTTTTCATAAGGGATTCCCGATTCCTCGCTGTAACCGATAGCTGCGTCAATACCCGACTCGGGCACGCCGACTACCATATCGGCATTAACAGGAAACTCCCTTGCCAAAATTCTGCCTGCCTGTTTTCTTGCCTCATAAACGCTTATGCCGTCAATAAAGGAATCGGAGCGGGCAAAATAAATATATTCAAAAATACAAAGCGACTGCTTTTTTTCTTCTCCAAAGTCCGGCTTAATACTGCGGATTTCATTATTATCCACCACAACAATTTCGCCGGGTTCAATATCACGAATAAACTTTGCTCCGCAGGCGTCAAGAGCAGCACTCTCACTTGCAAACACTACGGAATCATTGTATTTACCCATGCAAAGAGGACGAAAACCATGTGGGTCACGAGCAGCAATCAGCTTTCTCGGGCTCATAACAAGCAGAGAATATGCACCCTTAATAACCCTCATTGTGCGGGCAACTGCCTCCTCAACAGAATGACATTTAAGCCTTTCTCTTGCAATAACATAACAGATAGCCTCAGAGTCAATAGTGGTCTGAAAAATAGCACCTGTCTGTTCAAGCTGACTGCGAATTTCGAGGGCGTTGGTAAGGTTGCCGTTGTGAGCCACAGCAAGCGTACCCTTGACATAACGCATAACGAGAGGTTGTGAATTTTCAAGCACAGAGCCACCGGCAGTCGAATAACGGACATGAGCAATACCCATCTGACCTTGCAAAGAGTCAAGAATACGGTTATTAAAAACCTCGGTAACAAGTCCCATATCCTTATGATAATCTATTACACCGTCATCGGTAACGGCAATACCACAGCTTTCCTGACCACGATGCTGCAAAGCAAGCAAGCCGTTGTAGCAAGCATAGGCAGGGTTAATTGTGCCGTCACTAAATATTCCGAAAACACCGCATTCCTCGTGCAGTCCTTCTTTTGCGTAATTATCGAAAGAATTTTTCAAAAAGCGCCACCATCCGTAAAAATATCAAACTAATGCCCGAAAACGGGATTTGTAAATGTATATTTAAACAGATTATTATGCTAAGCCGATACGCTTCATCATCTCGGCATAAGCCTCTTCAACACCGCCCATATCTCTGCGGAAACGGTCTTTGTCGAGTTTTTCCTGAGTATCCATATCCCAGAAACGGCAAGTATCAGGAGAGATTTCGTCAGCAAGCAGAATTTCGCCCTTGTATCTGCCGAACTCAATCTTAAAGTCGATAAGGTCAACCTTGCACTCCTTAAAGAAGTCAATCATAATTTCGTTAATTTTGAGAGCATACTTTGAAATAGTATCAATCTCTTCCTTAGTAGCAAAGCCTGCTGCAAGAATGTGGTATTCGTTTACCATAGGGTCGCCAAGCTCATCGTTCTTGTAGCAGAACTCAAGAACAGGAGTTTTCATTGGTGTGCCCTCAGGAAGACCAAGTCTTTTTGAAAGGCTGCCTGCTGCCTTATTTCTTACGATAACCTCGAGAGGTACGATTTCAACCTTTTTAAGAACAGTATCTCTGTCGTTAAGCTCTTCTACAAAATCAGTAGGAATACCCTTTTCCTCAAGGAGTTTAAACATAAAGTTGCTCATACGGTTGTTTACAACACCCTTACCGATGATTGTGCCCTTTTTCTCACCGTTAAAAGCAGTAGCGTCATCTTTGTAAGAAACTATACAGTAGTCAGGATTCTCAGTTGAAAATACTTTTTTTGCTTTACCTTCATAAAGAAGCTCTTTTTTATCCATTTGACATTCCTCCATAAATTGCAGCCTTGACTGCTAATAAAAATACAGATATATTAT
>ERZ1034878.918-NODE-918-length-11917-cov-10.903220_pt1 | contig 11917 bp, 8 predicted proteins | sample MGYA00520593_ERZ1034878 | MGnify/ENA primary metagenome ERZ1034878 (study PRJEB33766, sample SAMN09781724) | gut metagenome | biome: gut microbiome | host: Homo sapiens | place: Madagascar | study: EMG produced TPA metagenomics assembly of the PRJNA485056 data set...
GAATTTAGACTGTTGGGTAATATATTTATATTACAACATGTAGTATAAATAAAAGGGTCATGAGGTATGGAGTAGGAATATTGAATTTTGAAATGACAATAATTTTACTTGTTACTACAGTCGTATTGTTTGTTGCGTTGGTATCACCGCACCTGCTTCCAACTGTTGTATTGCCTATTAGTGATGCTATTTTGATTGTCTGTTTTGTAGTCAGTAGTACTTTATTCATGCGTTTTATTGGGGTTAAGGAAACCAAAAAGCTTGAAAGAAAAATTGTAGATCAACATTCTCAGATGGAAACAATTATAAATGCTTGTCCATTTTTGGTTTTTCTGAAAACTGTTGAGGGTAAAGTTATTCTTGGAAATGATGAATTTACTAAATTGTTTTCTGTTAGCCGTGAAAGTTTAATCGGTATGAGTTCTTATGATTTTATTTTGTGTTCGGGAGCTAGTAAAAGAGAAGATGAAATTGTTCTTAAAGAGAAACGCGTCGTAACAGCTGAAAGATATGCAGATTTGGCAAACGGGCAAACTCATTATTTTAGGATTGTGAAAGCTCCAATTCTTGATGACCGAAATAATATTGTAAGTATTGTTGTAATTTTTAGAGTTATTGATAATGTAAAAGAGCTTGAAGACAGAAAATATGCTTTTATAGCTACTTTGACTCACGATTTGAAAACTCCAACAATCGCTCAGATTAAAGCTTTGGATTTGCTACTTGCCGGAACATTAGGACAAGTAAACGGCGAGCAGTCCGAAATTTTAGAACAAATTAAACTATCTTGCAATTATATGTATGATCTTATTTTTACGATTTTAGACACATATTTGTATGATAGAGGGTATATTAAGCTAAATCCTGAAAGATTTGATATACTGGAGCTTGTGAACCAAACAGGTAAGGCGATGTCTAATTTGTTGAAAGAAAAAGGTCAAAAGTTGGTTATAAATTCTAGTCTTCAATCAGGTTTTGTATTTGCTGATAGAGTCCAGTTAAAACGAGTTTTAATCAACCTGTTAGGAAATGCTGTAAATCACGGTTTCAAAGATTCTACAATAACTGTAACTTTGATGGAAAATGGTGAAAATATAGTTTTGGACGTAGAAAGTAAGTCAAAATATATTACAAAAGAACAGATGAAAGATATATTTGAAAAGTTCAAACAAACTCAAAATGCAAAATCAATAAAAACAGGTACCGGTCTTGGTTTGTATTTGTCAAAACAGATTATTGATGCGCATAAAGGCGATGTTTATGCAAAAAGTAACGAAGATAAAATTTGCAACTTTGGCTTTGCAATCCCGAGGGAATACGAAAAACGTCCTGTTTCTGCATAAATCAGTTGAAAATTTTTCAAATTGGAAAAGCCCAAAGATGATTTCTTCGGGCTTTTTAGGTTAAGTATGGGAATATGTAAGGATAAGAGAAAAAGAAATTTAGTTAGGGATTAAGCTTCGCTTTTACCGCCAAACAAAAGTTTTCCAACAATTGCAACACCTGCGGCAATTAGACCTGCTTTGCCGGCTTTTTCCCATTTAAAGTTTTTTAAAGCTTCACCTAATTCTTTAGGAGCACCTTCTTTGAAGGCTTTTGCACCTTCGTCCCAGTGGTTTTTGAATTGTTGTTCTAAAGCTAAATTAATTCTGTTGATATGAGCTTGCTTAAATGAAGCTCTTCTTGAAATATTATTCAACAAGTTTTCTTGAGTTTTAAATGTATTTGCTAATTTTTCAGCTTTTGTTGCAATTTCGACTTGAGTCCCTTTTAAGCCGTAAGCAGCTGCGTTGTTTTTAAAGAATGTTGTCAATTCTTCAACTGTTGCTTCTGGTTTTAGAGCTTTTACCTGAGATTCAAGCCCTTGAAGTTTGTTCAATTGAGTTTGATGAAAAGCTAAAGAATCAGGTCTTACAGTTTTTGCTGCTTTTTGAATAAGTTTTTCAGTATCAATTTTTGCAAGTTCAGGTTTAATTTGATCAATAGCTTGTTTTGCAGCTTCCGGAGTTTGAATAGATGTTGGAAGTTTTGAACGAATTTCTTGTGGTAAATCTTCAAGTTTTGTCAAGCCTGCAAGTTTTTGCACTGCATTATATTGCTCTACTCCGGCAATTCCAACTTTTTGGAAAATAGGGGTTACTTGAGTCTTGTACAATTCGTTAAATTTTAATATTGCAGAGTTTTCAACATTTTGTTTATTCAAAGCTTCTAAAAAAGAAGGATTTATTTTTCCATCTTTCATTGGATTTGTGCCCCAAAAGTAAAATCCGGCTCCGGTTGCACCGCCAATTGCAGCTCCGGTCAAAAGAGTTGAGCCTATTGAAGAGCCACCGCCATTGCTTGATGCTTGATATGTGTCAGTAGTTGGTTGTCCTTGTAAGTTGCTTCCTTGAAAAGCGTTTGCATAGTTTGCTAATGCTGCTTGTTGTGCGGAATTGCCAAAAACTGATTGAGCCATAAAATCATCGTTCATAGATGAAGAATCCTTCATTAAATAAGGATTGTTGAATTGATTGTACAAACTTTGATTATAATAATTTGTTCCAATTTCTCCTGCCATAACATAACCTTTCCAAAAATTAATTAACCTACCTTGAATATATAAAGTATTTTCGTTTTCAAAAATTGCGTTAATGATAAAGAAATGTGTAATAAATGTTTACAAAACAGGGAAAGCAGCTAAGCGTGAGTTAAGTTTCTAAGGTACTAAGGTCTTATAAAAGTGAATAAAATATAATAAGTGAATAGGTGAATAAGTTCGTAACAGGTGCTATCGCACCAAAGTATATTTTTGAGCAAAGCGAACTATATGAACTTATTTACTTATTCACCTATTCACTTAAAATAAAGCAGTAAAGTAGGGCGGGATACCTATCCCGCCGTCAGCAATTAATAAGTCAGATTCTGAATAAGACGAAAATCTACGCTGTTTGCTTGATTTTCTTGCTTTGCATAATATAATTAACCAAGGAGAGAAAAATGAGCCAAAAAGTAAAATTAATTGCGGAGTTTTGTTGCAACCACATGGGAGATATTGAAGTTGCAAAACTTATGATTGACTCTCTCGCAAGCTTTCCGAAAGAATTCAGACCTGATATAATTAAGTTTCAAAAACGTACTCCAAGATTGATTTTGTCTGAAAAAGAATTTAATTCACCTCACCCAAATCCTGAAAACTCTTTTGGTGAAACTTATGGAGCCCATCGAGAGTTTTTGGAGTTTGATGTTGCACAACACAAAATTTTGAAAAAATATTGCGAAGAAAAAGGATTTATTTACTCAACGTCAGTTTTTGACAGAAATTCGGTTGATGAAATTTTGTCGCTTTCGCCTAAAATGATAAAAATTTCATCTGCAAATAATACGAATTATGAACTTTTGAAATACATTGATAAAAATTTCAATGGGGAAATCCACATTTCTCTTGGAATGACAACGAAAAAGGAAGAGGAAATTATTTTTTCTTCTATTGTTAAAAATCGAAAAAATCTGGTGTTTTATGCTTGTACAAGTGCATATCCCGTTAAATCAGGAGATATTTGCTTGTTGGAAATTCCTCGTCTTAAAGAAAAATATGGCAAATCTGTTAAAGCTGTTGGGTTCTCAGGGCATCATGAAGGAATTTTGTACGACACCGCTGCGGTTGCGCTTGGTGCTGAATATGTTGAAAGACATTTTACACTTGATAAAAAACTCAAAGGAACAGATCAAGTAATTAGTCTTATGCCGGACGAGTTTTTGGAACTTTCAAAGAATATAAAATTGATTTCAAAAGATCTTACGTTGAAATCGCCTGAGATTTTGAAATGTGAAGAATCTTGCAGAAAGAGGTATAATAAATGACGATAACATTTTTTGTTCCGGCACGAGGTGGTTCAAAGGGGATTAAGGATAAAAATGTTACTTTGCTTTGTGGAAAACCTCTGATTTACTGGGTTTTGAACGCGTTAGAAAAATCCGATTATGCTGATAAAAATATTGTTGTTGCAACTGATTCTGAAAAAATTAAGCAAACGGTATTGAATTTTGGTTTTTCTGATGTTCAGGTTTATGACAGAAATATTGTTAATGCGCAAGATACGTCAACAACAATTGATGTTGTTTTGGAATATATTGAGGCGAAGATGCTTGCTGATGAGAACCTTTTCTGTGTCGTGCAGGCGACCTCTCCACTTCTTCAAGAATGTGATGTGAATGGATTTATAAAAAATTTTTTGGAAAACGATTGCGAGTCGTCTTTTTCTGGGGTTGAATTTCCTCGGATTTGTTGGACTGGCGATGGAGCACCTATTTGTCACGATTGGAAAGTCCGAAAACGTAGACAAGATGCATCAAAACACGTAGTTGTTGAAAATGGTGCAATGTATATAAATTCTGTCAAAAATATTAGAAATAATCAAAGTTTGCTGTGCCCAAAGGTTTTGCCGTATATTATGCCTTATGAAACTATTGTTGAAATTGATGAACCAACCGATTTGGTCAAGGCCGAAGAATTATTGAAAAAACGAGTTCGCCCGAATTTGCAAGATTATAAGCTGTTTTTGATGGATTGTGATGGAGTTTTGACTGATGGCGGAATGTATTACGGCAAGAACGGCGAGGCTCTGAAAAAATTCAATACTCTTGACGGTGCAGGAATTTCAATTATTCAAAAAAGTGGACTAATTCCTATGATTGTAACTGGTGAAAGTTCAAAATTTGCAATTGAGCGTGCTAAAAAACTCGGTATTGAGTGCTTTTCTGGGGTAAAAGACAAATTGGTATGTGTAAAAGAAATTGCAAAAAAATATAATACTGATTTAAAAAATATTGTTTATATCGGAGATGATTTGAATGACTTTGAGGTTATTCAAAATGTCGGATTTTCGGCTTGCCCTTCTTCTGCGCAGAAAATAATTAAACAAAATGTGAATTATATAACATATCTAAAAGGTGGCGAAGGTGCTGTTCGCGAACTTGTGGATTTCTTAATCTCTTGAAATTGCTTTTCTTAGCTAGTTCCCTTCTACAAATAAAGAATAAGTGTAGATTTACCATTATTAAAAAATGTAAATTTGCTACTGATGTAATACTTTAGGTTGATGAATTTTTGTAAAAAGGTGGTATAATATAAGTAGAAAGGTGAATTGAGTTTATAAAAAATAAATATAATATAAGTTTCGCTGCGGGTGCGAGATTGTAATCAGCCGATAATTATTTTGTTATATATACAAAATATCAGAAAGGCAGAAAAGAAAATGAGCAACTTACAATTTCAAAACGATTTAGACCGATTGACAGAAGTTTTACCCGAAAAGGTAAAAAAGCACATCTCTTATGAAAAAATGGAAGATGTAATTGAAATTGTCTTGGATATTGGCAGAACCCCAGAAATTCGTCACGCCGGCGGAAAGATTGAGTATCTTGGTGACGAGTTTGTGACTGATGAAGATATAAATTATATTACGAGTCGAATTCAAGAATTTACATCGGATAACCGTTCAGGAATCCCCGGAACTCTTCACCGTATAAGTGCAATCCGAAACAGACAGGGCAAGGTTATAGGTTTGACTTGCCGTATTGGTCGTGTTGTAACAGGAACGATTGCTTGTATAAAAGATATTTGTATGATGAACAAGAGTATTTTGTTCCTCGGACGTCCTGGTGTCGGTAAAACGACAAAATTAAGAGAAATTTCTCGTCTTGTAGCTGACGAACTGGGGAAACGAGTTGTAATTGTAGATACTTCAAACGAAATTGCGGGTGATGGTGATACTCCGCACCCTGCAATCGGGCATGCTCGTCGTATGCAAGTTACTCAGCCTGAGTTTCAGAAGGATATTATGATTGAGGCGGTTGAAAATCACACCCCTGAGGTTATCGTTGTCGATGAAATTGGTACAGAGGCAGAAGCACAAGCCGCACGTACCATAGCAGAACGTGGGGTTATGTTGATTGCAACCGCTCACGGTAATAGTTTGGAAAACCTTATCAAAAACCCGACATTATCGGATTTGGTCGGAGGAATTCAATCCGTTACCCTGGGTGATGATGAGGCGAAACGAAGAGCTTCCCAAAAAACAGTTTTGGAGCGTGAAAAACAACCGACTTTTGATGTAGTAATTGAAATTTTAGATAGAAATACTCTTGCGGTATACAAAGATACGGCAGAAGCGGTTGATTATATTTTGAGGGGTTGGCCGATTAGACCAGAGATTAGAAAGGTTGACAAATCTTATGAGGGTGAAATTCCTCCGCAAAGCCAGCCAAAATCCGAGCCGTCGATTACTGATATCCCAAAAGAAATAAACAAATTGGAACAAAAAATTCAACCCGAACATAATACGGACAGTTTGAAATTTTCATTTTCAAGACAAAAATATGTTGATGATGTAAAAGGATTTAAGAAGATTTATCTTTATGCGGTTTCAAGAACGATTGTGGAAAAAGTAATCGAACGCTTGAATTTGAACGCAGAAATTACTCGAAACCTCGATGAGGCGGATATTGTTATTGCGCACAAAAATTTTATCAAGGGTGGAGCAAAAGTTTTGAGTACTGCAAACGATTACAGATTGCAGATATTTTATGTAAAAACAAATTCAATGGCGCAAATTCAAAAAGTTTTGAAAGAGGCATTACAGATAACAGAAGCATCTGAAACTCTTTGCGGATATTATGATGATGCAGAAAGAGCTTTGGACGAGGCAAAAGCTGCTATAAATAAAATTCTTGCCGGAACAGAATCTGTTGAATTGCAACCTCAAAATCAACATATCAGAAAGCTTCAACACGAACTTGTAGAACAACACAATATGACGAGCAAGTCGATTGGCGAAGGTACAAATAGGCATTTGAGAATAGTTGGCGGAAAAGATTATCATAATTAAGATACTAAGAATTTAGACGACGATAAGACGCTAAGACGATAAGTTCGTTACAACAAATAAAATATTATTGTCATATTCATATATTGGTAAAAAGTATTTGAGCGAGTAACGAGCATTAATATTTCTTGCTATTCAGAATCTAGCTTATTAAGTTTAGCATAGACTCCGGATCGTAGTCCGGAGTGACATTTACGGTGAAGTTGTTTTGCGAAAATTGCAACTACTTTCGTTGTCATTCTGAAAAGACAGAAAATCTAGCGAACAGCGTAGATTTTCGTCTTATTCAGAATCTAATTAATCCAATCTCTCACGACTAAAAAACAATAACAACTATCCCGAAATGAACTTATTCACCTATTCACTTATTATCTTACCCACTTTTATTCAAATGTTACGAAATGTAAAAATAAGTTTAAAATTGCCTCAAATCCAGTCATAATGCCTCTATGCTATGCTATGCTATGCTGGGCGGGGCACTGTGTCAAATTTTTAGCCCCTTGTGTTTTAATCTACATGTAGGTACAAAAAGTAAGAAAGGTGTAGTAATGGCAATAGAAGCAGTCAAAAATTATTCAGTTGGACTTCATCAGGCTCCAAAGGCGAATTTGAAGTCACAACAAAGTTTTACGTCAAAAGCTGAAGTTGATGAAGAAAAATCCAATGCAACCAAATATATGGTTGGAGCAACAGCATTGGCAGCTGTAATCGGTCTTGGAATAGCAGGCTACAAAGGTAAACTAGGATCAAAAATTCAAAAATTATTAGGTGGTGCTCAAAAGACAAGTGTTAATGAACCTATATCAAATAAAATTACAGGAGAAAAGGTCGTTCCAGAAAGATTTAATAGTCCGTTAGATGCTGATATTACTGTAACTCCCCGTAATAAAGATGCTATGGGTAGGATAAATTATGTTGAAGAATTAAAATGGAATGAGATTAGTGGAGTCGGACATCGCAAATACAATGAATTAGAAGAATTTTATAATAAACTTAATTGGGATCAAAAACCTTTTCCTGCCCAAATAGTAAAAAAATTAGAAAGAGATCGCTCTCTAACTAATAATAAAGTTGAATTTTTACGTAATAATATTATGGAAGAATTTGATGCATTACGTGCGAAAGGTTTTAAAATTGATGTAAAAGACTTAGAAAATGATTATAAAGAAATATTGTATACTTATCCGGAGGCATCACCAATCAAGTCTAAAACTATAAAAGCTCGTTTTAAACCAGAAGAACATTCATTACTTGATAAAGATAAAAAGAACATATTTATTGAAATGAAAGATGGTAAAAGTTATTCTGTTAGTGTTGATGCTGATACAATACATCAAGGATTAATGCAAATGCAAGGAGATGCTTTCGCAACAAAATATTCCTTGTCGGGTCCTTATTCAGCTAATCAGTATATCGATTATGTTGATGATCTAGTAGATATTTTATATGCACCATTAAATCGCGAAAAAGGGCAATTATTAGGTAAAGAAAGACTTGCATATAAAGAAACATGTAACGAAATATTGAAAGAATTGAATATTTAGTTATGTTAGTTTGTAGGTTGGGCATACTTGCCCAACCATTTTTAATGGTGGTTCGCCACCAACACCATGAATAAAAAGAAGTTGGTCTGACATTGCCTAACAAATTAAATGTCTTAATTTTTTTCGTTTTTTGCAAGTTCTTTGTCTTGTTTGTGAAATGCGTAAACGTAGTATAATATAACTCCGCAAATTACAATGCATGATACATTTGATAATATGTTATAAATGTGTTCCATTTTATTTTCCTCGTTCTTTAAGTTCTTTTACAATTTGAGTTAATTGTGTGCGTCTGATCATATAACCATTTATGAATAAAATTGTTAAGAGTACGCCAAAAGTAATATATATAAAAATATAAGAATTTTTCTGTTCCAATACACTAAAACCGATTGCACCACCACAAGTAATAAATGTACCTGTCCAAAGGTGGCTCATTTCATTTCTTAAACAATTTGCTTTTTCTTTTAAATAATCTGTGTCCATAAATACATTATAACATTTTCTGAAAAATAGTGCAATAAATAAAACAGACGAGATAATTTACCTCGTCTGTTTTTAGCTGTTTTGTTCAGTCGTTCCAACTCCTAAAGGTCGGTAATTGGCACTTCTTACGAAGTTACTTATCGTTGCACCAACACCTAATGGGTGGGTGGAGCGGCACGCTCCTTACGAAGTCGTTAGCTTTTTAAATTCTACCAACACCTAATGGGTGGATGGAACGGCTACGTTCCTATTTGCAACCTAGTGGTAATGAGATGTCCTTGGATTGTTTGAACTCGATTACTGCTTGTGCTGCTGCAAGACGAGCCTGTGGAACTCTGAATGGTGAGCAAGAAACGTAGTTCAAGCCAATTCTGTGGCAGAATTTTACTGATGCTGGATCTCCACCGTGTTCTCCACAGATACCACGTTTAAGGTGAGGTCGAACTTTTAGAGCTTTGTCGAGTGCTATTTTCATTAGTTGTCCAACGCCCTCTTGGTCAAGTGTTGAGAATGGGTTAGCCGGAAGGATTTTTTGTTCTACATAGTTTTGTAGGAATTTGCCTTCCGCATCATCTCTTGAGAAGCCGAAAGTCATCTGAGTCAAGTCGTTTGTGCCGAATGAGAAAAATTCTGCATATTCAGCAATTTGATCTGCCGTAAGTGCAGCACGAGGAATTTCAATCATTGTGCCGAACATGTAGTCAACTCTGACGCCTTTTTCGTCCATAACTTCATTTGCAACACGTTCTAGAACTTCTTTTACGGTTTTAAGCTCGTTTACGTGCCCTACAAGCGGAATCATAATTTCCGGCTTAACGTCTAATCCTTCTTTTTTCAAGTCACAAGCTGCATAGAAGATTGCACGAACTTGCATTTCGTTGATTTCAGGATATGTAAGACCAAGACGACAACCTCTAAGCCCCATCATTGGGTTAGATTCAGACATTGCTTCGACGATGTTTAGAAGTTTTTCGTCCTCTTTGTAATCTTCGCCTTTCGCTTTTTTAGTTGCAACTTTTGCAATAAGTTCTTCTTTGTCAGGCAAGAATTCGTGAAGAGGTGGGTCAAGAAGTCTGATTGTCATTGATTTGTCGCCTAATGCTTTAAACATAGCGTGAAAATCGCTGTATTGCATAGGAAGCAAGTGTTCCAGAGCTTCTTTTCGAGCTTCCGGAGTGCCTGCAATAATCATTTTTTGAACCCAAGGAAGTCTTTCAGGATCCATAAACATGTGTTCTGTTCTGCAAAGTCCAACGCCTTCTGCACCAAGTTCCAGAGCTTTTGCAACGTCAGCCGGTGTATCTGCGTTTGCACGAACGCCTAACAATTTGATATCGTCGACCCATTCAAATAATTTTTTGAAATTGTCGTCCATTGTAGGCGGTACAAGATGAATTGCGCCGTCCATAACTTCGCCTGTGCCACCGTCTAGTGAGATTACGTCGTTTTTGTGGTAAACAGTGCCGTCACCGGCTGTTAGAGTTTCATTTTTAAGGTCGATTGAAAGGTCTTCACAACCTGCTACGCAAGGTTTTCCCATACCTTTTGCAACAACTGCTGCGTGAGATGTCATTCCCCCACGAAGAGTCAAAACACCTTGTGATTCAATCATACCGTGAATATCATCAGGGCAAGTTTCAATTCTTACCAAGATAACTTTTTCGCCAGCTTTGCCTCGTTCAGCAGCTTCTTCAGTGTCAAAAACGATTTTACCGACTGCTGCTCCTGGGGAAGCTGCGAGACCTTGTGCGATTTTGTGCGCTTCTTTTTTAGCTTTTGGGTCAAAGTCAGGAAGTAGTACTTGATATAGTTGATTTGCATCAACAAGTTCTACTGCTCTTTCTTTGTCTATAATGCCTTCTTCGCACATTTCAACGGCAATTCTAACTGATGCTTTTGCGGTTCTTTTCCCGTTACGAGTTTGCAAAATCCACAATTTGCCTCTTTCGATTGTGAATTCCATATCTTGAACATCTTTGTAGCCTTTTTCAAGTTTTTTCGCGATGTCAACGTATTGCTTGTAAAGTTCAGGCATTTCGTGTTCAAGTTCTGCGATAGGTTTTGGAGTTCTGATACCTGCAACAACGTCTTCACCCTGAGCATTTGTCAAATATTCTCCATAGAATTTGTTTTCACCTGTTGATGGGTTTCTTGTGAAAGAAACACCTGTCGCACAATCGTCGCCCATGTTGCCGAATACCATTGTTTGGACGTTTACGGCAGTTCCGTAATTATGGTCGATTTTGTAATGTTCTCTGTATGCAACGGCACGTGGAATATTCCATGAACGGAATACGGCTTCAATTGATTCTTCAAGTTGAACGTATGGATCTTGCGGAAAATCTTTGCCTGTTTCTTTTTTGATTAAGTCTTTGTAAGGTTGAATTAAAGATTTCCAGTCGTCTGCTGTCAGGTCTGTATCTGATTTGTAGCCTTTTTCTTCTTTGATTTTGTCTAGATAATCTTCAAATTTTTGTCTGTCGATTTCCCAAGCAACAGAGCCGAACATTGTCAAAAATCTTCTATATGAGTCGTAACAAAATCTCGGATTTTTTGTTAGTTTTATCATACCTTCAACAGTTTGGTCGTTTAAACCCAGGTTAAGAATTGTTTCCATCATTCCTGGCATTGAAAGTCTGGCACCTGAACGAACAGAAACCAAAAGCGGATTTTCAGCATCTCCAAACTTTTTCCCTGCTTGTTTTTCAACAGTTGCAAGAGCTTCACGAACTTCGTTCATAAGTCCTGTAGGCATTTTGTTGCCATGATTAATGTAGTCCATACAGGTTTCTGTGGTAATTGTAAGCCCCGGTGGAACTGGCAAACCTAAATTTGTCATTTCTGCAAGGTTAGCACCTTTGCCGCCCAAAAGGTTACGCATATCAGCATTACCCTCTTTGAATAACCATACACGTTTTGCGCTCATGTTATTTCTCCTTTCAAATTCATATAATAAACACTTTTGTGCGGTTATTATAACATGAAAAAATGAATAAGTATAGTAATTTTTTAGATTTTTAATGA
>ERZ1034878.922-NODE-922-length-11902-cov-11.728032_pt1 | contig 11902 bp, 9 predicted proteins | sample MGYA00520593_ERZ1034878 | MGnify/ENA primary metagenome ERZ1034878 (study PRJEB33766, sample SAMN09781724) | gut metagenome | biome: gut microbiome | host: Homo sapiens | place: Madagascar | study: EMG produced TPA metagenomics assembly of the PRJNA485056 data set...
CCCACATGCCCGTGAGAGGCAATAGAAAATTTTAAAAAGATTTGTGTCACCCTAATCAGGGTTCCGCCCGGCTTCTCACTTGGGAGAGAAGCTTCCCGAAGGGCTAATGAGGGTGATAGCGAAAATTGTCTTAACAAAAAACCATTTTCAAAAACGCACTCTCAAGCCCCATGCACCCTATTTTTCCAACTTCTCTATTCTTTTTTCAATGTTCTTAATTTCTTCTTGCAATTCAGAATTCGTTTTTAACAAATCAGAATTTACCTTTTGCAAGTCAGCATTTTCTTTTTCTAATTTTTCAATTTTAGAATTAATACCATTAATATTTTCAAGGATTTCAGAAATCTTATTATCTAATTCCTTAACCGCATTAATCACTGCATAGAACATGTCTTCAAGACGAATTCTTAAATATCCGTCTTCACCTTTTGTAACAGCATCAGGAAATACTTTCTGCAAATCTTGCGCCATAACACCTACCATCGGTGTTTTAGCTTCGTCTTTTTTGAATGTGTAATGATAGAAATCTAATTTCTTCAATTCGTCCAAACCTGCTGTATATTTTTCACCAACATTCTTCAAACGACGATCAGAATATGCACTTTTAAATGCTGATTCTGAATAATCTTCTCCCCATCTATAATCATCATTACCACCTTTATTTACTTCTATACTTTTTATGTTCCAGTTTCCTCTTCCATAGGTTTTATTACTTATCCAAGTACGATAACCAGGTCCTTCTGCGCCTAATAAAGTATTTCGACCGACTTTCAAATTTCCTGGAATATAAACTGTATCAAATTTAGTCCCTAAAATAATTTGATTGTCAGTCAATGAGGTTATATTATTACCTATTGCGATAGAATTATTACCACCCACAGTTGTACTACTACCGATTGCTATAGAATTCTCGCCAGTTACATAAGCACTGCTACCGACTGCTATATTATTTTGTTTGGTTGTAGCTGAAAAAGGACCTATTGCAACTGAAGAACTTCCATTGGCAATGCATGGCGAACCAATAGCAATACCTCCTTTATTAGAAGCTTTCGTTTTTGTAGTAATACCGTTCCCTATATTATAACTTCCGAGCGCAATAGAACGTTCAGCTAGGGCTTCAGCATTAGAACCGATAGCGATGCTTCTTAAATTGTTTGCTTTAGCTTGCAAACCAAGTGCAATTGAACTGTCACCACTTGCTTTTGTTCCTGTACCCAATGCGATTCCATTGCTGTTAGCACTGGTATATTCACTTCCGGTCATTCCACCTATAGCTATTGAATTGTTTCCGGCTGCTTCTGCTCTAACCCCAATTGCTACAGTATATTGACTCCCACTAGAAACAACACTGTCGCCGATAGCTACAACACCTTGTGGATTATTATTTACCTGTACACCACCACCTATAGCAACTATATGCTCACCACCATCAAGAGTTTGACCAATACCAAAAGCGACACCATCATATGGGATTTCTTCATTTGAAAAACCTATACGTCCATTCTGAGGGTCTGCAGTAAGCAATAGTGGAGTTGCATTACCATTTCCAAATGCAATGTGAGCAGCATTATTGCCCGAATCGATAAATAATCGGGCACGTCTATTCCATCCGCTTGGCGTCGAAACATTACCAATAATGGCTGTAGCATTATCACTTCCATTCATATTATAAGCAATGCTGTTTCCTAGTCCTGTGAACACCCAAGGACTGTCGCCTGAACCGGCATTGCGCATCATTTTTTTCGTAACCATTGGAGCTGTTGCAGCTGCAATTATTGCTACAATAAGCAACACAACCATCATTTCCATTAAAGAAAATGCGTTTAAATATCTCTTTTTCACTAATACCTCTCACTTTCCAAAAATAAATATTTAAATTTTGTACCAATATAATAACATTTTTTTTTTTTCATTGCAATATGCAATATATGTGGTATTAGTTTTTCGAGTGCAGAAAATTTTGTTTTTTAGATATTGGAGTTGAGAGAGGACGTTTAGAAGAAGGATTTGGAACGAGGGGAGAATATTGCCGGTTTTAATCAGCCCTCACCCGAATTTCTAAGATAAAAGTTAATAAAAAGCTGGATTGCTTCGTCGCTCACGCTCCTCGCAATGACTGGAAGTCAGGACTACTGGTGGGCTGTCTTTGCGAGCCTCGAAAGAGGCGTGGCAATCTATATTTTAGTTAATAATACCCTCTCCCCTGCGCCGAGAGAGGGGGCTAAAGTCGTTCTATTAGCATACACTTGTGGATGTGCTTGAAATAATCTTTTTATGCTATAATGCATTGTGTATTGAGGGAGATTTAACTATGCACAATGTAAGAAAAATTACAGAGGATTTGTTTTATATAGGCTGTTCAGACAGAAGATTAAGCCTTTTTGAAAGTGCTTATCCGGTTAAAGACGGAGTGTCTTACAATTCGTACGTATTAAAGGATGAAAAAAATGTTTTGTTTGATACCGTTGACAAAGTTTGTGCCGAACAGTTTTTTGAGAATCTAGCACAAGCTCTTGACGGAGAAAAGTTAGATTATTTGATTGTGCAACACATGGAACCTGACCACTGTGCATTAATAGCGGAAGTCGTTAAACTTTATCCTGAACTGCAAATTGTTTGCACTGCGAAAACCGTTGGAATGATAAAACAGTTCTTCTGCTTTGATATTGATTCTCGTGTAATGGTTGTAAAAGAAGGAGACACGCTAAATACAGGTAAACACGAATTCCAATTTATTCTTGCTCCGATGGTGCATTGGCCGGAAGTTATGGTAACTTACAATAAAACTGATAAGATTTTATTCTCAGCTGATGCGTTTGGCTCTTTTGGTGCAATTAACGGAAATTTGTTTGATGATGAAGTTAATTGGGAATGTGATTATTTAGATGAAGCAAGAAGATATTACACAAATATTGTCGGCAAATATGGTTTGCAGGTTCAAATGCTTCTAAAGAAAGCTAAAGGGCTTGATATAAAGCTAATTTGTCCTTTACATGGCTTATTAATAAAACAAAATATCGGCTTGTTTATTGAAAAATATGATAAATGGTCAACTTATACGCCGGAAGAAAACTCTGTGTTAATCGCTTACTCTTCTGTTTACGGTGGCACTGAAAGTGTTGCAAATCTTGTAGCTGCAAAGCTTGCTGATAAAGGCGTTAAAAATATAAAGATGTTTGACGTATCAATGACACACACATCTTTTGTTCTTGCAGAAGCCTTTAAATATTCTCACATTGTACTTGCGACTACAACATATAATGCAGGGATTTTTGAATCAATGGAAGCGTTTTTACATGTTTTAAGTGCGCATAATTTGCAAAAAAGAAAATATGTACTCATCCAAAACGGAAGTTGGGCACCAACTTGTGGAAAACAAATGCGTGAAATACTGGAAAAAGTTAATGGTTCAGAAATCTTGAACGATGCAATTTGTATTAAATCAACACTAAAAGAAGAACAGCTTATTGAATTAGATAATATGGTTGATGTTGTTGTAAAATCTTTGAACTAAGTTTTAACTAAATGTTGTAATTCCAATAGAAATGTTCTTCAACTTAATGTAATATATAAAAGTAATCAAAAATAAAGGAGAATATCATGCAAAAATACATTTGTACAGTTTGTCACTACGAATACGATCCGGCAGTTGGCGATCCTGATAACGGAATTCAACCGGGAACTGCGTTTGAAGATTTGCCGGAAGATTGGACTTGCCCGCTTTGTGCAGTTGGGAAAGACATGTTTGAAGCTGAATAAAATTTAAAATCAAAGGGCTTGCTTTTTAGAAAAAAGCAAGCCCTTTGATTTATAAAAATTATCTACATTCTTGGTGGCGGAGCGTCATTAGATTTCTTTTTTCCACCGCCTTTTATACCAACAAGAACCTTTTCACCTTCTTTTATATTATCTCCGATAACTTCGGTATATGAATCATCACTTGCGCCTGTTTTGATATCAATTCTTGCAAGCTTCAAACCGTCTTTAATCCAAAGCCCTTGTGTTTTATATTTTTGACCGTCAGTTTTAGGAGTAAATTTTAAAGCAATATTCGGAACACAAAGAACATTTTCGTTTTTAGCAGTTATAATTGAAACATTCGCCGTCATACCCGGTTTAAGCTTTAAATCACTGTTATCAACAGTTACAATTACAGAATAAGTTACAACATTTGAAACAGTAGTCGGTGAAATTCTAACTTGTGTAACTTTTCCATAAAATTCGCTGTTCGGATATCCGTCAAGCGTATAAGTTACATCTTGCCCTTCTTTAACCTCGCCGATATCAGCTTCCGAAACATTTACTTCAATTTGCATTTTCTCTAAATCTTGCGCTATTGTAAATAATTCAGGAGCCTGGAAGCTTGCAGCAACCGGCTGTCCCAAGTCTATTTCACGAGAAATAATCATGCCATCAACAGGCGCAGTAATTTTTGTATAATTCAAATTCACCAAAGACTGATTATATTGCGCTCTTGCTTGTGTAATCTTTGCTCTTGCTGCGTTTACTTGTGCCAAATCTGCTTTATAATCCGCTTCTGCTTGGTCAAGTTCTGATTTTGGAACAAAACTTCTCGCATAAAGATTTTTGTAACGTCGAAGAGTTTTTGCACTCATCTCATAAGTAGCTTGTTTATTAGCCAAATCCGCTTGTGCAGAATTAACAGACGCCAAATTTTGATCAACAGTTGCTTGAAAAGTTCTAGGGTCAATTTCTGCGAGCAACTGACCTTTTTTAACAACAGAGTTGAAATCTACATAAATCGCGCTAATCAATCCTGAAACCGTAGAACCGACTGATACTGTGTTTACAGGATTAATCGTACCTGAAGCTTCAACTACTTGAGTAATTGTTCGTCTTTCAATCGGCGCAGTTTCATATTCAACTTTGTTTTTCATCATGCCGGAAATTACCGTAAACACAATAAAAATGGTCACAATTCCTGCCGTTATATATCTTTTCTTTATCTTTTTAATTTTATCTAAAATCTTCATACGTTATCCTTTTTGGAATTCTTTTGATTACTTTTTACGCTCACTTTATTTTTTTCTTGTTTCTTTAAATCCTTTTGAAAATCTTTAACATCTTCTACCGTCAAAGTTTCCTCTTGCGGAAGTGCAATTTCTCTTTCAAGCGTTGCCCTTGCTACATTATAATTATAAACCGCCTGAACATAAGAACTTTGAGCATTATTGTAATTCACTCTTGCATCCTGTAATTGAATATAATCACCCAAACCAACGCTGTAACGTCCGTCTGCAAGTTCTAGGTTTTCTAAAGTTTGACGTACTTTTGTTTCAAGTAGCGGAATTTGTTTTTCAAGCTGAATCATATCAACATAGGCGCTTTGAATATCAAAATACAAATTTTGATTAAGTAATTCCACTTCAGTTTTCGCAAGATTCAATTGAGAATTAGCAATATCAACTTCGTGCTTAACTTGCATCATATTAAATGTTGTATTCAAATTCACGGAAACATTCATCCCGCTATCCGCATAATTACGATTGTTTGCGTAACTATAACCCACTCCGCCTTTTAAATCAGGCAAATATTGACGCTTAGTAAGTAAAACATATTGTCGCATAGCTTTAACGGTCGCATTAAGAGCTTTCAAATCAGGACGATTTTCTTTTGCAATGCTAACTGATTTTTCAAATGTATAAGGATATTTTTGAAAAACATAATCCTTCAAAAAATCCGCTTTCTCGGCTTTTACGGCATAAGTCGCGCTTGAAACATCATCTGGTAAAGTAAGAAGTTTTTTGTAGTTTTCAATGTTTGTCAAACTCATCGGCACATAAGGATTGCCAAGGTTAAAAGTTTCTGTATTTTTTATACTATAACTCGGCGCATAAGCTACATACATGGTATTATTCAAACTTACGATTGCGTTTTTATAAGTGTTTTCAGCTTTTACTAACGCAATTTTTGAATCACTCAAATTAACTTCTGCGTTAACCAAATCAATTTTAGATTTCAAACCCTCATCAAAATAAGCAAGCGTCCTTTGATAGTTTCGTTCGTTAATCTGAACATTTAAACGCTCTACTTCCATCAAAGATTTTGCCGCTAAAACTCCGTAATATTGAAGTTTCACATTATAAATCGTTGTCAAAACCATTTCATCAAAATCAAATTCTGCTGCAATTTTGTTGAATTTTTCCATTCTGATATTCGCGTCAGTTTTACCGAAATTCCACAAAAGTTGTGATAAAGAAGCATCAAACCCCGGTAAGGTTCTTGTTTGATAACTTCCAAAATTGTGACTTCTTTCACCAAAGCCCTGTTTATACCCTGCACCCAAGCTTATACTAGGAAAATATGCAGATTTTGCAACTCCAACAGTAGATTTTGCAACATCAAGATTTAAGATATATTTTTTGATTACAGGACTGTTATTAAGTGCGATTTTTATACAATCATTCAATCCCAAATCAGAATTTTGTTCAATTTTTATATTTTGTATTGCGCCTGCCTGAAGGCTCAAACTCAAACATAATGCGACTATTACAAACTTTATTTTAATTTTCATAAATTCATCTGTTTACATTTAAACACAACATTACTACTACATTATAAACGACAAAAAAATATTTATGTTCATTTTTTTAGATGAAATTTTATTTTATATCAACTACGCTTACGCCATCGCCGCCTTCTGTGTCTTCGCCGACTCTGAATTTAGCAACATAAGGTGAAGTTGAAAGAAAATCTCTTACTGCACTTTTTAGTGCGCCAGTTCCATGTCCGTGAATAATATAAACAGGGGAAAGATTTGCTAAGCTAGCTTTATCCAAGTAAACTTCTAAATTATCCAAAGCTTCCTCAACTCTTTCACCACGTAAATCCAATTCATTAGATACATCCAAACGTCTTACGGAGAATGTAGTATCTTTCTTTAGTGCGCCCAACGGTAAATGAACTTTCTTTGCCAATTGTGGATTATAAACTGCAAGCTTATTTTTCTTAACTTTGGTTTTAATCATTCCCATCTGAATATACAAAGCGTCGTTTTTGTCAGGCAAAGAAAGCACTGTAACTTGTTGATTCAAGTCCTTAATCATCACCTTGTCATTAACTTGAACCTTTGTCCAATCAAGTTCTAAATACTGTTCTTTTTCTTCTAATTCGTGCATGCCTGAACGGAAACTTTGTTCAATCAACGCCAAACGTTCATAAGAACGACGCGCAATTTTTTCAGATTTTTCACGTCTTAATTCTGTTAAAATTTCTTTGATTTCCGCCTTAGCTTCATCAAGCTGACCTTCAAATTTATCTTTAATAATCTTTAAAGACTTTTTCTTTTCTTTTTTATGCACAGAAAGTTCTTTTTCATAATGTTTTTTTAATTCGTCAGCTTCTGCATTTTTTGATTCAGCTTCCTTAAGATTTGTATCTAACCTTTGCTGAGTATCTTGAAGTCGTTCAACAACAAGACTGGATGTATCACGCTGCGTAATCAAAAGTTCTTTTGCTTCCCAAACCAAATTTTCAGGCAAACCCAAGTTTGACGCTATAGAAATCGCATTACTCAACCCTGGGATGCCAATTATCAATTTATATGTTGGCGACAAAGATTCCGTATCAAATTCAACACTCGCATTTTTAAAATACGGGTCTGTATATTCTAAAGTTTTTAATTCTCCGTAGTGAGTTGTTATAATCGATTGAGCGTGACGCTTTGCAAACTCTTTCATTATAATTTCTGCCAAAGTTGCGCCTTCCTGAGGGTCTGTACCTGCACAAAGTTCATCAATTAAAATAAATGTTTCAGAATCTGCATTTTCTAAAATATCAATTACGTTTTTCATGTGAGATGAAAAAGTCGATAAGTTTTGTAAAATACTTTGTTCATCTCCTATATCAGCCAAAACTTTTTCAAACGGATAAATATGAGCTTCTGCGCAAGGCAAAAATAAACCCGACTTCATCATTAAAATAAACAATCCGACAGTTTTCAATGCGACAGTTTTACCGCCCGTATTAGAACCTGTGATAACAACAGATTTATAAGTTTCACCAATCTCGAAATCATTTTCAACGATTTTTTCAACGTGACCAATTAAAAGCGGATGGCGCATTAAATCAATCTTAATTTTTCTATCAACATTAACTTCCGGTTCAATTGCTTGAATCTTAACAGCATATCTTGCTTTTGCAAAATGAAAATCTATTTGAGCAAGTAAATTTTCAGTATTAATTAAGCTATCCATTTCTTTGCGAACTTCGTTACTCAATGCTGTTAATATTCTGATAATTTCTGCATAAATTTTTGATTTAATTTCTCTTATTTTATTGTTTATCGGAACAATCTGCGCAGGTTCAATATAGAACGTTTTATTAGTCGCCGAAACATCATGAACAATTCCGCCCACTTTACTTTTAGACGAAGCTTTTACTTGAAAAACAATTCTGTCATCTCTTAGAGTATAAATATTCTCTTGTAAATGTTTTTGAAATTCAGGAGAATTCATCAAATCTTGAACGCGTTGTTTTAAGTTGCTTTCTGTATCTCTTAATGAAGCGTAAAGTCCCTTTAAATCAGGATTAGCATTCTGTTTAACTGTAAAATTATCATCAAAAGTATCAAGAATTTTATCTTCAAGTTCTTTATTTGAATACAAATCATTTGTGAGTGCGTGCATAGAAGCATCAAACGGAAGATTTTCTTTCAAAAAATTTCTGACAATCCTTGAAGTGCGCATTGTTTTTGCAATATCAACAAGTTCTTCTTCTACAAAATACTCGTTACGTTCTCTTAATATTTTGAAATTCTGTACTTTATCAATCGGAATATCACGAGCTAAATCCAAAACATCTTTAGCTTCACGAGTCAAAATGATTTGAGCCTGAATATCATCAGATTTTACAAATGGAGTCAAATCTAAGCAAAGCTTTTTTGATTGTTCCGTTTTTGCAAACTTTGATAATTCGGCTAAAATTTTGTCGTATTCAAGTGCTTTTTGTGATTTTTGGATAATACTCATTATAGAATGATTATAAATTATAAAGATTTTTCTGCAAGTGTGTTTCAAAGCTAAATTTTCTTAAGAGTAGCTCATCAGGTACTATTAAGAGTATTGAGTTTATGCTAAAATTGCTTTTATGAAAAATATCGCATTGCTTGCAAAAGATGAACTTGAATTAATTGATAAAAGCTTAAATAATTTGTTTGAAAAAAGTAACGAAGTTTTTAATGAGTTAGGCATTTTTCTAAATAGCCCGCAAAAAAGAATTCGTTCTCTTGTAACAATTTTATATTTAAAGTCTTTTTCGAAAGAAATAAACCTGAATTTATTGCTTGCGTGCGAGCTTATACACAATGCTTCGCTTCTGCATGACGATGTCCTTGATAATGCCGATTTGAGGCGCGGTATTACAACGATTTGTAAAAAATTTAATCCGAATATTTCTATTTTAAGCGGTGATTATTTATTATCACTTGCTACTGAGAATTTGATAAAAATCCAAAATTGGGATGTCATAACGAGATTTCAAGATTGCGTAAAAAAAATGAGTGAAGCTGAAATTTTGCAATATTCATTTAGAGGTAAAATCCCGACTGAGCAGGAATATTTGAAAATTGTCAAAGGAAAAACCGCAGAACTGTTTACAGCCACATTAGAAAGTGCCGCGATATTATCAAATTTGGATAAAAACAAAGCAAAAAAATTTGCAGAAAATTTTGGAATTTTATTCCAATTAAAAAATGATTTAGAAAAAAACTCTGCCAAAGCTGATAAGAAAAATAAAATTTATACTTTAAAAGACATTTTAGGGATTGCAAAAACTCAGGCTTTAATGGATAATTATTTAGAGGAGATAAGGAGTGAAATTGGGGATTTACCTCAAAATATTTACTCAAGAGGATTAGAGAGATTATTAGGGTTAATATGATTGATAAAGAAAAATTTAAGGCAAACCTAAAAGAAACCGTTGATACAATCGTTTTCGTAGTAATTGCAGTTATTTTGATAAGATTTTTTGTAGCAGAATTAAGATGGATTCCATCCGGCTCTATGAAACCGACACTTGTCGAAGGCGATAGAATCGTTGTTGAAAAGTTAACCAAATTCCCTAATTTAATTAAAACACACCATTTTGAAAATACCCCTAAACGTGGTGATGTAATGATTTTTTATCCGCCTTTTGTAAAACTTAAAACCACACCTTGGGCTGTATTTAGTCGTTTAACAGGATTTTTCTGCAAAGATATCGCATATATTAAAAGAGTTGTAGGACTTCCGGGAGAAAAGTTGGAAATCAAACAAGGAACAAACGGAGCTTACAAAGTTTATATCAATGATAAACCATTGCAAGAAGATTATATTATGAGTGAATATGATTTTCATAAATGCAAAGCTGACATGTTCTGCGGACCTCTTATTATTCCTGAAGGACAATATTTTATGATGGGTGATAACAGAGGGAACTCAATGGATAGCCGTTTTTGGGGAACATTACCAAAAGAACGTTTTATCGGGCGCGCAGTATTTTTATTCTGGCCTCTTAATCATTTAAAGTCATTGTAGAAGATTTCAAATAACGAAATTTCCAACTTAAGTTTGAGAAAATTCTAACTATTTTAGAATTTAATTCTTGCTTAAAAACATTTATTATGATAGTGCGAAGAAGTTAATATCTATCGCAAATAAAAGGCTATCACAAGATTTACGCCGTGGCTTTGGCGTTTAATTTTGTGATGTTCAAGGAAGAAAATTTAAGAAAAGGAGATCAAGTTATGGCTTCAATCACTATTAACACAAACCTTGCGTCATTGACGGCGCAAAAAAACTTGTCTAATGCAACAACCGGCATGAACAAGGCAATGGAAAGATTATCAACAGGTTACAAGATTAACTCAGGTGCAGACGATGCAGCAGGTTCTTCAGTTTCAACATTAATGGAAGCTCAAATTTCTGGTTATGATGTTGCAGAATCAAATGCTACAATGGGGCTATCTTTACTAGATACAGCAGAAGGTGTTCTTGATATTGTTGCAGATTACTTACAACGTATCAGAGATTTGACCGAACAAGCTGCCAACGGTACATATGGTACATCTTCTATGGTTGCAATAAAAACTGAAGTTCTACAGAGAATGGAAGAAATTAACCGTCTTTGCAAAGTCATTGATTTTAACGGTATTCAACTACTTGATGGTACAAGCACTGCTTGTAGAACACAAGCTGGTTTAAACTTGCAAGTATCAAACAATTCAGGTAAAGAAAATATTATTAACTTAAAATATACAATTTTCCAATCTGCAAAATGTACTGCATTATTTATGGATTTAAACGGCAGAAAACAAGATGATTGGTACATGAGAGGTCAAGGGAAACCTACCGGCGATGTTAATTACACAACATCAGCATTGTACGCAAGAATTACCGGAGCAAAAGTAGAACTTACAAACGGCACGGTTTATGATTATTCTGATAAAACACAGTATGGTCAAGCTATTAAAGATAGATTATATGATGAAAATGATACAGGTACAGGTGCTACAAACGCAGGATGTATCACAGCTATTTGCGATGCCGTTTATACAGATGATGCTACAGCTCGTGAATTCTTGCAATTTATTGATGAAGCAATTGAAAATGTTTCAAACAGAACAACTCTAATCGGTGCTTACATGAACAGAGTTGAATCAGCTGTTGATGCGATAAGTGTACAGAAGGAGAATATTGTATCTGCTAACTCTTCAATCAAGGATGCAGACGTTGCAACAGAATCTTCTAACTTTATTAAGTATCAAATCTTGCAACAATCAACTGCAACATTATTATCAACTGCAAACCAAACTCCAAGTATTGCGTTGAATTTTATCTAAGAGATTTTTCTTAAATAGTGAATGAAGCCCCCTGCGTACGCAGGGGGCTTCATTTTATAATAT
>ERZ1034878.926-NODE-926-length-11863-cov-8.618310_pt1 | contig 11863 bp, 24 predicted proteins | sample MGYA00520593_ERZ1034878 | MGnify/ENA primary metagenome ERZ1034878 (study PRJEB33766, sample SAMN09781724) | gut metagenome | biome: gut microbiome | host: Homo sapiens | place: Madagascar | study: EMG produced TPA metagenomics assembly of the PRJNA485056 data set...
ATCTGGCTATTCATCATGTCCAGAACTGCATCCGCATCTATCAGTCGCATTTCTTCCCTCCTGTTTTTACTGGGCCCACCTGAGCAGGCCCAGTATCCAAATTTACGAAATGACTGTAAATTGTGGGAAATCAGAAAGCTCAAACTGCAAGTATTCTTTGATAGCCCTGGTGGCTGCCATCTGCCATGCACCGCCGTCTGCCTCAAAGATGGCGCAGCTGATACCGTCATATTTATCCTGTTTCATTCGGAAAATGAACTCGGATACAGGCTGCTCCACCTCCAGGAAGGTACGGTAAGGCCGGAGCTTAACCGGATTCGGAACAATCGCATCACCCTTGGAGGCGATGCCCGTCTTAACCGTTGCTTTCTGGGTCACGCCGTCATCCCCGTATTCCGCCACCGTGCCAGCCTCTACAGTCCCGGCAAACTTAAGAAGCAGCGCCCGGTCTGTGCCTGGGTCTTCAATGAACTTGGATTGCAGGTTAATGCAGAATCTCTCCTGATCCAGGAACTTGTCAAAAGGGAACTCCGGCACTCTCGCCCGAACCACGACCAGGGTTTCCCGACAGCGTAGCGGATCCAGCTGTGAATACAGCGCCACCTCTTCCGGGCTGCGTACTTCTACGATCATGCAGTCCGCCATTGCGTCAATACCTGATTTGATGTAATCCACCAGGCTCGTCAGTGTGTGCATCTTAATGGGTTCTGCCCTCGGAATGTACGGGTCGATCCGATACAGTGCCTTATCTGAATAGATATCACCGTTAATTGTGTGCTCATGCACCTCTCCCAGTCCCACGATGTACTTTAATGCGTCTTTAATCATTCTTTTCACCTCTTCCGCTTAGTTCACAGCGGCCTTTCTGAAATCTACCACATTGTTACTCTCTTCCTGAATCTCGCCTGTCTCTGGATCTACTGCCTTGCCGTCAATGACCTGGCTTGCCGCCTGATTCTCATTCTGCTGAACCGGCGGGACGATATCGCCTAGACTCATTTGACCCCGAACCTGCTTTCCATACTCCTCTGCGTATATTTTTCCGGTTCTCAAATCCCGTCCGATTGTCATTCTTGTTTCAATCGGCTTCACCGGCGCCAGCTTTGTCACTACAGATACGTCAACAGAAGTATCGCTTCTCTCCTCGTTCTGTGTAAGCGTAACTTCTACGGATATTTTGCGCTTATTCTTCCAAGGCGTATTAGGGTCAAGCATGTTACTGACGATTTTCTCAAATGCATCATCAAATTTTTCCTGCAAGGCTCCCCCTGCAAATTTCTCAAGATTTACTTTGCTCATTACATTCTCCTTATGTTTTATAATTCAGCCCTGTGCACCGGGCATATATATAAATTTATCCGGACAAAATTATTTTCTCTCTAACACGTAGATACTTTCTCTACTCCGCCCTCCATCTCAGAAAATCGCTCCACAGGAGACTCGGATGTGTCCCATACCGTGTCATAATCACCACAAAATCCTGGTATATCTGGTACACGGTTCCTCTGATTTCATGAATTCCGTTGACATCGGTTTCTTCACTTCTCATATCGCCACAGCACATGAGCCGTACACGGTCTCCTTCGTGGATTCCGAACCGCTCAACTAATCTTCTGTTTTTTCTCATTCCTTGATCTCCTTTCCAGCTCTGCCAACAGCGCAAGAGCAAGTCCCTTCCCGAACTCCCCATATTTCTGCGTGTAGTCCTCACACAGCGCTATTACGTCCTCCCAGTATGAATCTGTCTCTTCAATGCCCCAGACGGCCTGTGTGAGCTTCCAGAAGTCCATAAACAGCATCCATTCTTCAGAGCCTTTCCCGAATTTAACTTCCATGCCGCACCTCTCAGGTAAACGGATTCTCGTCTGCGTCATTCCAGGTTTCCTGTGGCCGCTCTCCTGATTCCTCAAACCGCATCAGATTCCCGTCAAAATATAGGACCTCTTTTCCTGTCTGCCCCTGCCGCTGCTTTTCAATCTTGAATCCTTTTTTGCTCCGGTCATTCTCGTCACAGTTCCACATCAGCATGATCACCGAAGCGTCTTGCTCAATGTCTCCGGCTTCCCGCAAATCTGACATGCTCGGCTCCTTATTCACACAATGCTCAGATACTCGGTTAAGCTGCGACAGTGCAATTACAGGTATATTCAATTCCATAGCCAGAGCTTTAATCGCCCTCGATACTGCGCCGACTTCTGCATACCGATTCCCCTTGTAGGTCTTGTCCGCTTTGAGCAGTTGCAGGTAATCAATGATAATCACATCGTATCCCATGTGACGGCTCTCTGCCCGAATCTCGCTCACGGCCTTGCTCCCCGTGGTGATCACAACCTTCTCCTGCTTTTCCAAGATTGCATTTGCCTTCTCAAAGCGCTCCTTTTCATCTCCAAGGAAATGCTTTGCCCTGCGAAGTCTTGTAAGACCGATTCCGGACTGTGATACAACGAATCGTTCGTACACCTGTTTTTCCTGCATTTCCAGGTTATAGAATCCCACTTTCTTCCCGGACTGCGCCATCGCCCATGTCATTTGTGTAACCAATGCAGACTTACCTACACCGGGGCGGGCGCCTATAACAATCATGTCCCCGCCTTCCAGTCCGCCCAACAGATCATCAATCCGCTGGAGTCCCACAAAAATCCGATTTTCGTCATTGTCCCGGAAGTAATTGTCTTTTTGTTCTGCTGCAATTACTGACAACGTTTTTGATTTGCTCTCCCGGCCATCCAGAAGGCCTTCCAGCTCACCAAGGATATCGGACACCTGCTCGTCCACTTTCGCCGGGTCAGGCTTTATCCGTCCAAGGATTTTCCCCAATCGTTCCGCCCTGTAGTCATTCAACACTATAGCCGCATAGCTCTTGATATCCGCACTCGTCAGCGTCTTTTCAAGGCATTCTCGGATTTCATTCTGGACCATATCCTGCGGAAAATCCGTAACCTTTGCCGCCAGAACAACTGCATTGACCGGGTAATTATTCTCATACCCCCGCAGGAACTCCAGAAACAGCCTGCCGTCCAGTTCACTTTTGAACATTTCCGGCTCCAGATTGATTTTGCTAATACTGTCCGGGTCTAAGAGCAACGAACCGATGATGTTTTTTTCTGCTAGAATACTCATTCCACAAACCTTTCCAGGAACTCCCCAAGCGGCGGCATATCCTGTTGTGCTAGCTCATGCGTCAGAATCGCATTTTCAACGGCCCTCAATATCCCATCTGCCTTTGCTATGCTCCGGCCTGTAATTTCTTCAAACAGCGCCTTATCCTCTGCCTGACTTCTCGCCCCCGGATATTTCGCCACGATTTCACGGAATACTCTGTCAAACTCTGCAAGCTCTTTGGTGGCCTGCCCCTCAATCCGTCTGTACTCTTTCAGAATTTCGGATATCGCCGGTGAGTATGCCGAACGCTTCACCAGGTTTTCAACGGCCTTATGTAACACACGCTTGTCCAGGTCTCCCAGATACCTGTGCCATACCGTCAAGATTTCTTCGTTCAACGGAAACTTGCGTTCACCGTACACCATGTTCAGCTCACGCATGATTTCCAGAAACTCACTCCTCTTCATTCGCCCATGCCTCCAACGCTGATTTTGAAGCCTGCCGCCTTGCCGCTCCTCGCTGTGACTGCTCCTCCTGTTTTCGTGTCAGCCAGTTCACAATAAACCGGCCCGCTCCCCTCCGGGTTTTCCGCTTCGGCTTATTGACCTCACACCAGCACTCCATGATCCGGAGTTCCGATTCCACATCCACAAGCGGGAATGTTTTTTTATATTTCGCCAAGTCCTCAGCCGGAACCTCGTAATAGCTGCCATCCTTCAGGACGAATTTGAACTGCTCCTGACATGAGCACGTAGTGCTCTGTTTATTATTATTTATTATATTATTCACTTCTTCTCCTTCTTTACTTCTTTTATTTATTGGCGTGTCGGTTGCCTGTCGGTTGCCTGTCGCTCGACTGCCTGTTTGCCTGTCGCTCGACTGGTACGCACAGTAATTATTTACCGTAAATACGCTATATTTGTTGTTACTTTTGACTGTCACTTCGCCTGTTGATTTCAGGTGTTCTAAGCACGTCCTCACGGTTCTTACACTCAGCTTCGTTTCTTGTGACAGCTGCGGAAGCGATGATATGAATGACCCACGCGGTACCGTTGTACCTTTGTAATTTTCGTCTTTCCAGTTGGCCTTTAGCAACATGTGAAGAAAGAGCCGGGCCGTATTGATATCGCCGTACCACTCCCATCTGAGTAGCGACCGATTTATTTTGATGTAGTTTCCTTCCATGCCTCGCCTCCGAAATAATCATCCAGCGAAAGCTGTCCGTCATGAAACTGCTGCAAGCTATCTACAGCCTTCCGCATCTTGATAGCCTTGCGGAATATCTGTTTCGCCCTGGATTTTTCCTTGTTCACATACTCGTTGAACTCCCGCATTTCATCTTCATCCCAGGGACGCGGAATATAAATTCCATTCCCTACGTTAATGATTACAACTCTTCCTTCCTCGTTTGCTTCGGAAATCAGCTTTCTTAACGCCCTGTCAGTGCTTTTATTTGCTGGCCGCTGAATCGCATTTTCCCTCCCCATTCCAATACGCCGGAAGAGAGCTTCAGCCTCATAATTTTTTCTCATAGTCCTCCTTCCTCCCGGCCCCGATATGGAGCCGGGCAGTCCCATCATGGAACAGTGGTAAAAGTCTGCGCCTACACAAAATCGTGATATATTATGCAATCCCAAATATGAGGATGGCATTAGCTTAATTCAACGATCTCAACCTCGATACGGGGCGTTCCCTGCGTATAATGAAACTCATGGGTAATCTTATTTCCGTCCACGTACTTCGGCGAATCGTCCTTGATTACGCCGCATTTCTGCAATGCGTCCTGTATGACCTTATCAGCAAATGAGAAGATATTCATGTGGTCGCGTTTCTGCCCTTTCTCCGGCTCATAAAACGCATAGTGAAGAGTTACAGGGCCAGACGCTTTAAATCCCTTCTGCACACCTCTGACGCAGTCACAGGTTATGTTCTCATATTTACTTTTTATCCGGCCGCCAGCCTTCGGGTTTCTCCCCAACTCATGGATATAATCATTGAGCCCAGGGAAGGTCTTTTCCCGTTTCCAGTACCGGCCTTCAATGATGAATTTCATAGATAGCTCCTTTTGTATCGCTTGCGGAACGCTTCTCTGGCTTCATCTTCCGTCATGCCTTCTGCAACAGCATGTTTTTCCCATGCAAGCTGCCCGACCATTTTTGAGAGTTTTTCCGCAGCTATATTCCCATGTATTCGCTTTATCAGCTCGCCTATATTGTGGCAATCGTCACACACCGGGCCCTTTATGCCATCTTCATCCGCAAGCTGTCTTTCGCCCCGTCCAAACAAGAAATGATGCTGCGTAGTGGTAGGTTTTCCGCAGAGCATACAATATTCATTGTATTTTGTTATGATTCCCTTCATCTACGCACCCGGAATCAGATCTACATAGCTGATAGGTGCTGTCAGAATCTTGGTATGCTTGCAGTAATCGCAGCTTTCACATCGGATAGGCTGAAACACGCCGTCCTTCAATGCCTGAATCTTCGCCACGTTACTTTCTACTTCGGACAGACAGTTCCGCAGGTGGTCATCGTCGATATGAATAATCTCGATATCCGTTTCCTTTTCTTTGCTGGCCGCCGCAATGTAGAAGGGAAGCACCTTCCCGGTATTCTGCCGAACAATTTCCTGATATACGGCACCCTGCACATCGTAGCCCCAGTATTCCACGAAGCCCATGTTCACGGCATCATGGGAACGGAACACATCACGGAGGGACTTCATAACCTTCAGGTCAGTGATACAGATATCACGAACCAGGCTGTCAATTTTGATTTTCCACTTGGCTCCGCCAATCTCGCCAGTCATAATGACCTGCTTCTCACCGCTCATATACTTCATGAACAGTGGATCTCGTTCAATACGATTGATAATCTCCTCGGCTTTTTTGTATTCTGCTTTCAGTGTTCCAGATTTTGTGAAAATCTCGGGGTTTTTCGCCCGGAAAATATCAAGAGTACCTTCAAAATGCGCGTCCACATAAGAGCCAACGAGAAGCGCTGTAGTCTTCTCCTGTTCCCATTCTCCATCAAGTTCAGCAATCGCCCGTTCCTCACATGCCTGACGTCCGTATGTACCGCAGAAAGCCTTATACTGTGATACGCTCATGTACTCCCGGTTTGCCTCCTGGGAATAGTAATTTTCTTCTGTCAAAATCATTCCACTACCTCCTGACCTGCAAATGCGTCAACTGCCTTCGGCGGAGCAGCTGGCTGCATATCCTCTGCTTCACCCTCAACCCTACATCCCATAAGGGAGTTCGGAATGTGTAACCTCGCAAAGAAAGCAGCGGCTCTATAGGCTAACATCAATTCCGGAATAGACTGCCATTTTGAAGTCTCATTTCCGTATTTATCCTTTTTGGAATACCATCCATTGTCCTTTGCCATCTGAATTGTTACTTCCGGCCCGACAATTTCTTCTCCTGTTTTCTTTTTCGTAGCCACAACTTTACAGCCCCAGGAATCCGTATTCTTCTCGCCAAAATACACATGATGAACATCCTTATACTCGCCGGAGGCCTTAATCAGGCTCATGCAAGCCTGTCCGCTCCAGGACGGTACTCCTTTTACAACATACAAGTTCTGCATGACCATCATCGGAGAAACACCCATGCGGTTTGCCATTTCCACGGCGATCGTGCAGTCCATCGGTTTTCCCTGGTAGTTGGCCGGAATCAGGCTTGATGTAGCGAACATCTTCCCGATATCGTAGATTTCTTTGAAATTTTCAAGACTGGAAAATACGGTCTCAACTGAAATCTCCTGTTTTTCCTGCTGAATCATAACTTCATCCATTGTTCATACCTCCTATAAAGTGATCACTGTCAGATCCGGATCATCCGTGGTTCTGGTAGCGATAAACTGCAACCCTTTGTCCTTGCATTTTTTGTACAGTGCTTCACGGATACCGGTCGAAAGTTTCTCAACACCATCAATCAGGATAATCTGCAAGCCGTTCGGTTTCTGGATTGCTACATCAATGCAAAGATCCAGCTTTTCACCGTCAGACAGATTCGACACCGGCAGCCCATGAATCAGCGGCGTACCGTCCTTTATGGTCAATCCATCAATCGGAATATTTGCTGTAGCCAGAATCTCTCCCGGAAGTGTACGGGCTTTCTCAATGCGGTCCGTATATAACTGAGATTCTTCCTGCAATTCTTCCACTTCCTTCTGGAGAGACTGCATTCGGCGATATTCGTTGATATGAGCCTTCATGTGCTCAATCGTCGCAGCCTGCTCTTCCAGTTCCGCGGTACTCTGTTCTTTCTTGTCACGATACTCTGCGTAGGCTTCAACCTCTGCATCATATTTCGCCACATTAGCCTTGTAAGTTTCATCAATTACTGCCAGTTTATCGGTCTGCTTCTCTACCAAGGATGCCTTTTCAACCTGCAAAGCTCGGATCTGGTCTTCCATCCTGGTAATCTCATTCTCAATCTGCGTTCTTCTGGAATTGATTTCCCGTTCAATCGCAGCTTTTGAAATTTCACGGTCTGCTTCAAACTTCCGCACTTTGCTGTCTCTGCTTTCAAGAAGCGCCTGAGCCTTGCGGATATCCTCGTTACTTTTCCGGATCCGCTCAATCTGCGTGTAAAGTTTCCCGGCACTTGCCCTCTCCCACTTCTTTACGTCATAATTTGCCGGAATCGTGGCTGCAATCTCTTCAATGAACGCCCGCTTGTTGCGAATATCTCTGTTCACATCCTGGCGGTTCATGAAATACTCGCCCTTTTCACTCTGAATATCATTCAGAACCGAAAGAATATTCTGGTCGTAATTGATCCACGAAGGAATCTCTCCGAACCACTCCCGGATCTTGTCCAATCCCCAGGGGTAATCAATCATATCCAGAATGATTGCATTCTGCTGCTTCTCGCTCATACCGAGGAACTCTACCGGATTGAGCTGTAACGGTGTAAATATATCTCTCAGAAAGGTTTCCGGGCTTCCAACCTCTTTCCCATTCTGCTTCACAGACTTATAATCAGCCTGCGTTGTTCTGGCCTTCCGGTTGATTCTTAACCCGTTGTCAGTCTCAATCAGAATCTCTCCCTCCGTCTCGCCATTTCTGACAATATATTTCCGGTCAGATTTGTTGGTCAGTGCATACCGGATAGCATCAATAACCGATGTTTTCCCGGCTCCGTTCTTTCCGGACAGCTCTACAGACTTCCCATCTGCCTCATATTCACTGATACCAAAAAGATTTTTAATCTTAATTTTTGTGATATTCACTTTTCTATCTCCTTTTAATCTGTTACAATAAATATGTTGTTTTACGAAAGCCCCAAACGCGAACCCCATTCGCAGGGGCTTTTTTTATTTGCCGTGTTGCCGCTCCAGCTCTTCCCTTCGCTCCGCAGCCTCCACCTTCCTGTCTATCGTTGCCGACAGAATAATCAAGCCTGCCAGAATCAATACCGCTATCACGCCATTACTCCTCATGGTGCCACCATACTGAGAAGCAGCGCCCAGGCATATAAGCCGATACCAATCACTATCATCGGCGGCAGCTCACGAAGGAACTGCTTCATTGCTCTTCTTTTTTGTCTTCTGTTCATGTTCCGCTTCCTCCTCTCTTATCCTGTTCATGATGTATACCCCGTCCAATCCGCTCAATGCACGAAACCACTCGCCCATGAAAAACCGTTCACAGGAATTCAAGTCAAAAATGGCGTTATCCATTTTGTATCGGCTCCGGCTCTTCCTTCTACCGTTTATGTACGCAAGTGCCGCTCGATAGTCTATCGCGGCCTGTCGGATAACGGCTGCGGCGAGGCCATCAAATCCCGCTTCACACTCCGTTATCAGTGCCATCGGAAGCCTCTTCCTCTACAATAATGTCAGCTAAAAATCTCAGTAGCCTTTTCATTTCAGGATCCTCACTATCTGCCTCATTGTTTTTTTCGCCGTGACAACCATCCTCAAATGCCTTTTTTACCGTTTCTTCACCCAGGGATTTTACAAGTGCATGAGTGATGCAGGAATAATCAGCCATCAGCACTACAACAGGCCCTGTCGCTTCTACTACTCCAAGTTTCGTTTTAATCATCTTCCAAATCCTCCATTCTGATTTCCAGCTTTTCCATCAGCTCCGCCGCCATGAACCGATTCCAGTTTCCTGTAGAAAGGAAATTATATACGGACTGTCGGCTGTACCCGATGAATTCTGCCAGCTCTGCTGTTGTCATATCCCGCCGAATCATTTCCATCTTCACGGCCCGTTTGAACTTCTGGGCCGGAATCCCGGTCAGTTCGTACATGACAACAACTCCTCTGCGCTCATTCCTGATTCTTTAAGAATCAATGTCATAAGCTGTTTCAATGTGCCTGCCGCGGAAATGAGCTCCTGTATCTGCTCGTCCCCGCCCCTTACGAATCTCTCAACCTTCGGTCGGAAGAACACGTAAGTGTTTCTGTCTTTTCCCCGGATCACCGCTCCGAGGTCTGCCTGCCCTGTATCCATTAAATGGTACAGTGTGGTCTTACACAGTCCCGTAAGCTCTACCACTTCCGAGACTTTCATCTGCTCGCTCATGCGGCCTCCTTTCACTTCTCAAACAGCCCACAACCGCCCGCCAGATATTTCACAAAAAAGGAGATTTATCGTGACTGGAAATTTTTTATCATGGCAGGTGATTGGTTGGCTCTGACGGGCGGCTGTAGGCTGCTTGCATTTTGTATTTCCCGCTATGCTAAATAGCCAATGCCATCAAATGCCATATTACCAATACGGCTACGGTTCCTATTACCGCCCCAGCAGTGAGCGTAAGGAACAATAAAAAGCCTCTCATTTTCTTTTGATTTCCTTCCTCTTGTCTCCTATACTGTACTTACAGGCTCCACCAAAGCCGAGTACATAGAAAGGAGAGCTTTTGCAATGACCAAAGAACAACGTGCTCATGAAATCGCTATTGCCGCATTACCCATCGCCTGCGACCTGCTCTTAAAGAATGGTGCGCCAGCGAATAGCATTGATCCAGTAGCCGAGTATAAAAAACTGTATCAAACGGCAATGGATGATAGTCAAATCATCAAGATTTCTCAATAGCCTTTTCTGTCTCTAATACTTCGAGATAGTCCAAGGTTTCCCTGTTCACATGGACCGTATCATACAGGCTTTTCCTGCGGTCCAGCCTGAACAGGGCGTACGCTCTTTTCAGTGTCTTGTCTGCCTGTTCTTCTGTCATCCCCTGCGTTGCGAGAAATTCCAGGATCTTAAATGCTGATTCTGTTTCCGCTTCTTCCCGAAACTCTTTCGATACTTTTTCATAGTAGGCAGATTTCTTTACACATCCTTCCACTGTCCTCACCTCACTCTTCAAGGAAATACTACCGAATCAGCCTTGATACACTAACGTTCAGTACGTTTGCCACGGCTGTCAACGATTTTAGATTTGGACTTACAGTTTTCCATTTGGAAATGGTTCCTTTGGCCAACTGTGCCTCCCTCTCTACCGCCGAGAGCGTCATTTTCTTTTTATCAGCCGCAGCCTTGACGTTATCGTAAAGCACTTAATCACCTCCGTCCTTTTATTGATACCTGTTCGCCGTCGATTTCGTTGAAATATTTCAGTATAATCATTGACTTTTCACTGATTATATTCTACAATGTAACTACCACGAAACATTTTTAGAATTAAATCAACGGAAGCCGCTTTTAATGTTGAACTTTATCAACGGTTAATTTTATTATACTGCTTTTTTTCAACTTGTCAATAGGTTTTCGTTGCTTTTTTTCAACGAAAGGAGTTTTGTTATGACATTGCACGAAAGAGTGCTTGACCTATGCAAGAAAAAAGGCATTTCACAATCTGAAATGGAAAGGGCTATTGGAATATCAAAGGGTTCAGTAACTAAATGGAAAACCAAGGAACCTCGGAATAGCACTATTGAAAAAATGGCTGAGTATTTTGGTGTAACAACAAATTACATTTCTAAAGGCGAAGAAACTGACGGATATTATATTAGTGATGAAACCGCAAAAGCAGCACAAGAAATTTTTGAGAACAAAGAACTGAGGGCACTGTTTGATGTAGCAAGAGACGCTGACCCAGAGGATCTAAAAGCTCTACATAATATGGCCCTTGCTCTACAACGGAAGGAACGGGGTGGAAACGATGAGACCGGATGTTGATTCTATCAATGTGAAACTTATAGACTTTCCTGCGCCAGGTCATGAAATGGTAGTTGAAAATGAAGATATGAGCTATACCATATTAATAAATGCCAAGCTCGCCTATGCAGACCAGCTCAAAGCCTACCAACATGCAATGAAGCATATCATGGAAGGTGATTTTCAGAAAAAGGATGTCCAGAGCATAGAAACACACGCACATGATATGATGGAAATTCCGCACCAGAATAACACCATTCCGGCCAGACAGTTTGAAGACCGGATCCGACGCATACAGCGCGAGCGCAAGCGGCTCCAGGAGGCATTGGAGAAGCGTGAGCGTGAAATTGAACTACTGCAAGAGATTGGCGTATCCAATGAAGGATTCTTCTGCGCTGCAGAACGTCATTATCTTTATGGATGGGAGGGGTAAATGTGTTCGATGAAGCGTATCAAAAAGAATCTGGAGATCCCGAAAATCAGAAACTGAGCTTTGCTGTTGGCAAATGGGCATTTATAGCCATCCTTGCTATTTGCTATTCACTTTTTGCTACAAAAATAATTGTAAATTCTGATAAAAGAGAAGAAGAATACAAATCTACAATAGAAGAACAGCAGGAAAAAATAGATAACCAAATAG
>ERZ1034878.932-NODE-932-length-11826-cov-4.847846_pt1 | contig 11826 bp, 8 predicted proteins | sample MGYA00520593_ERZ1034878 | MGnify/ENA primary metagenome ERZ1034878 (study PRJEB33766, sample SAMN09781724) | gut metagenome | biome: gut microbiome | host: Homo sapiens | place: Madagascar | study: EMG produced TPA metagenomics assembly of the PRJNA485056 data set...
CAACGGCAGGTCTCCGTCCGAGCTGGCCGCCGAGGTGCGCATTCTGGCCGACACGCTCGTGCCCGAACGTCGAGAGGCCGCAGCGATATGGACCCAGGCGGCGCGCATACTGTTCTCGGGCGTTGCCGCCTACGTGGCGCAGAGCCCCGACGTGCCGGACGACGCTCGCAACCTGTCAACCGTTGCGGCCGTCGCCGCAATGGACCAGGGGCGGCTGCAGCGAATCGCCGAGGAGCTTCCTGCGGGCTCGTCGGCAAGGCTCTCGCTTGAACATGTCGCCTACGCCCCGGCCGAGACCTACGGCGGTTTCCGCGTGAACCTCGCTGCTGTGCTCAACGTCTACGCCGACCCCGCCGTGAGCCCCATGCTTGCAAGGAGCAACTTCTCGGTTGAGGATTTTCTCGATAGCAATGTGGCTCTGTACGTCAGGTTCAACAGCTCGTCGACCGCGTACGATGCCCTGGTTGCGGCGTTCGTCTCGCAAACCATGGACGGCCTGCGCCGCCTTGCTGAGCGGCGGTGCGGCGGGACACTCGAACGTCCCGTGTGCTGGATTCTCGAGGAGTTCCCGCAGCTGCCGAAGATACCCGGGTTGCAAAAGGCCGTCAGCATCGTTCGCTCGCTCGGCATGCACCTCGTGTTCGTATGCCAGGATCGGTCGCAGGTGGAAGCGACGTACCGCGAGGACGCGCCCGGCATCTTCAACAACCTCGACACCACGCTGTTCCTGGCCGCCAACGACGCCAAGACGTGCAAACACTGTTCCGACCAGCTCGGCTGCTACACGGTGGAAACCAAGACGAGGTCGACCAGCAAGTCGTCCAACGGGGGCGGCAGCAGCACTTCCGCAAGCTACCACGAGGCTAGGCTCTTCAGGCCCGAAGACCTCGCCAAATGGGATTGGCGGACCGGCCACCTCGTCATCAAAGGCGGGCGGGCCTACGCGTGCAGCTCGCTCCCGATCTCTAAGACGTACACAGGCGACGCCATCGGTCTTGGCGGCAGGGAGCCCACCGCCGCGATGCGCGCGAGCATGGCCCCGGCCCTCGAAGCGAAAAACGTCGAACCTGCCAAGGTATGGCGTATCGGCGATACCGCAGAAGTCGAAGGCGATATCGCCCAGGCAATCGCCAAGGTGTCTGACCCGCGCTTCTCGTGACTCTCGTTGCCAGGTTTGCCGCCGCCATCGGACTCGGGTCACGCCTTGCGCCCCTGATGTCCTACAGGATCGCACGTCGTTGCAGCCGCGCAAGGCGCGAAAACTTTTCCCGAACCCGCTTCGCGGAACCGTGAAAACTCAAGCCTTGCGGTTTCGCTTGGCTCCTTGCGCGCGCCGTTTTCCGACGAGCGCCATGCAGGGCACAGGGCCCGAAAGGCGGGCTCCAAAGCCTAAGGAGGCAGGCATTATGAACAACGCAAGCGAGCTCAAGCAGAAGGCGATCGAAATGACAACGCAGCTTCTGGAGCGCAAGGGCTATCGAATCATCGACAGGTTGTCTGGCGAATGCATCAGCTTGGTGGCAGCAGATGATGGCTACATCGTTTTCGCGAGAGTCATCGCCAGAGACGCAAAAGAAAAGGGGTTTCCCGCTTGGACCATGGACCGGAGGATGGCGGAGAACGATGCCATCGCCTGGCTCAAGCAGCAGGGCGAATCGATTCCCGATAGCCGAATCCGCTTCGACGAGATCGCCCTCGTGGTCTTCGACGGCGGGAAGGCCATGGTCCGGCATCACATCAATGCCCTGGGAGAGGCCTAGCCTCCCTTGCGGTCCTCTCGGGGCGGCCCGCTTCGGCGGGCCTTTTTCGTGTTCTGCCCGTCTCGCTCTCATCATTGAAAGTTTTGGCAGTGCGACCAGGGGAAGCTCGCGTCGCTTCCCCTAGCCCCATCGCGCCCAAGGGCGTGCCTTGGGAATCCCTGTTTGCAACTTCCGCGCCGGTTGGGCGTATGGGATATATCAGCCCCTGTAGGTGCTGATGCAGGATAAGTATTCCGCCTACGGCGGGTGCGCTGGCAGGCAAGCCTGCCACGGGTTTGGGCTGGTCGCACAATCAAAGCACCTCCTATAGGCACGTTTACGCGATTGCCGTAAACACAGTGATGCGACTACGTTTTAGGAAAGCTGCAGGTCAAAACTATCGATATGCTAAACTTATATAACAATGATGCAACACGGCATCCGCATTGCAACCTGAGCATTCGAAGGACGGGCAATGGACGAAATCGAACTCAAGCAGGAACTCCTGAACGGCAAGAAGACCGACAGGATTATCTTCGCTGTCACTCCCGATCTCAAACGTGCTGTAACTGAAATGGCAAAACGGGATTGCGTATCCGCAAGCGCGTTCATCTCGGCGCTGCTGGCCGAAGAGGTAGTGAGGAGGGCTGCAAAGTGAACGAGTCAGATGTGCGCCTAAAGCTGATCGATCCGGCGCTCAAAAGAAAATGGGATGCCGACAGGCAGATATTTACTGAATACTACTTCACGGACGGCGAAATCGTCGTTCGCAAGGGGCTCCATACCCGAAAGAAGCCCAAGAAGGCCGACTATCTGCTCATGTATAAGCGGGACATGCCTATCGCTATCGTCGAGGCAAAAGACTCGGATCATACGGTCGAGGCTGGCCTGCAGCAAGCGATGGATTACGCAATTGCCCTGGATGTGCCTTTCGCTTACAGCTCGAACGGTAAGGGCTTTGCTGAGCATGATTTCACTACCGGTAGGGTTCGCCGTCTGAGTATGGACGAGTTCCCCTCTCCCGAGGAACTGTGGGCTCGCTTCTGCGCTTCGAAGGGCATCGAAACGCAGAAAGCGGAAGAGATTATTACCGCGCCCTATTATTACGAGCATGGCGGCAATTCGCCCCGCTACTATCAGCGAAACGCCGTCAACAGGACCGTCGAGGCCGTGGCGAGCGGCAAAGACAGAATCCTCCTCGTCATGGCCACGGGCACCGGCAAGACCTATACGGCGTTCCAAATCGTGCACCGCCTGCGCGAGGCTGGCATGGCCAGGAAGGTCCTCTATCTTGCCGACAGGAACATCCTCGTCGATCAGACCATAGACGGAGACTTCAAGCCGCTGCGTAAGGTAATCACGAAGGTCGAGCATCGCAAGCTCGACCCGGCGTACGAAATCTATTTCGCACTTTACCAACAACTCGTCGGTACCGATGGCGAGGAGGTATTCAGGGAGTTCAGCCCTGGGTTCTTCGATCTCATCATCGTCGACGAATGCCATCGCGGCAGCGCGGCCGACGATTCTGCCTGGCGCAAGATACTCGAGTACTTTAGCTCCGCTGTGCAAATCGGCATGACGGCCACCCCGAAGGAAACGAAGGATGTGTCGAACATCGATTACTTTGGGGAACCTGCGTACACGTACTCGCTGAAGCAGGGGATCGAGGACGGCTTTCTTGCCCCATACCAGGTTGTTCGCGTGAAACCGAACGTCGACGTCTATGGTTGGCGTCCGCACGCTGGAGCCGTCGATGACAACGGAGAGCTGATTAGCGACCGTGTTTACGAGAAACAGGATTTCGACCGCGAGCTCGTTATCAAGGAACGAACGGAGGTTGTGGCCAAGAAGATAACCCAGTTCCTCAAGGAGACGGACAGGTATTCGAAGACGATTGTTTTCTGCGTCGATATCGACCATGCAGAGCGGATGCGCGAGGCCTTGGTCAATGAGAACAGCGACATCGTCAAAGAGCACCCTACTTACATCATGCGCATCACCGGCGATTCGAAAGAGGGCAAGGCGAAGCTCGACGAGTTCATTGACCCTGACGAGAAGTATCCGACGATCGTCACGACTTCGAAGTTGCTTACTACGGGCGTGAACTGCAAAACCTGCAAGCTTGTCGTGCTGGACAACGTCTACGGCGAGCAGGGAATGACGGAGTTTAAGCAGATTGTTGGCCGCGGTACTCGCATCTGCGAGCCGTACGGCAAGCTGTACTTTACCATTCTTGATTTCCGCGATGCGTCGCGTATGTTCGCTGACCCGGCGTTTGACGGCGAGCCGGTGCAGGTGTTCGAACCTGCACCCGACGGCCCTATGGTGCCCGATACCGACGAGCCGGACAGCCCTCCCGACGTTTCGCCTCTGCCCAATCCCGACAATGTATTGGATGATGGCGAGATGGGCATCGATGGCAAACGCGTTAAATATTATGTTCACGGTGTTCCCGTCGAAATAGCCTCCGAGCGAGTTGAGTATTATTCGGTTTCTGGTGAGCTTGTCACGGAGAGCCTTAAGGACTACACACGGAAAAACATCCGCGGCGAGTACGATACGCTCGACCATTTTCTTGTCGTTTGGAACGCCGAGGACCGCAAGCAAGCGATTATCGACGAACTGAGGGATCGCGGCGTGTTCCTCGATGAGCTTCGCAAGGAGTCCGGTCAAGATCAAATGAGCGATTTCGACCTCATCTGTCACATTGCTTACGACCAGAAACCGCTTACGAGGAGCGAAAGGGCCAACAACGTGAAGAAGAAGGGCTATCTGTACGAGTACACCGGCCTTGCACGTGATGTGCTCGAGGCTCTTCTCGACAAATACGCCACTTCGAACCTCATTGATTTGGACGACACCAGAATCCTCGATCTTGAAGAGTTTCGGCGCTTTGGAAGCCCTATGAAGATTTGCAAAGCGTTCGGTGGCAAGAAAGAATTCATGTACGCGGCGCAAACGTTGGAGAATGCGCTTTACTCGGCTTAGGAAGGCTTTTGAAGCATGGCTTTAGGATCTCTCGTCAAAACCCTCCAGAACATCATGCGTAACGATGCGGGCATCAACGGCGATGCCCAGCGAATCGAGCAGATGACATGGTTGTTCTTCCTAAAGATTTATGATGCGAAGGAAGAGGAATGGGAATTTCACGACGATTCGTATGAGTCGATCATCCCCGATCGTTTGCGCTGGCACAGCTGGGCGCCTGACGCGAAAGACGGCAACGCCCTTACCGGCGATGAGTTGCTGGACTTCGTCAACAACGACCTTTTCAAGATTTTGGCGAATCTTGAGCTTGCCCAAGATGCACCGTTGCGACAAGTGGTTGTAAAAGCGGCGTTCACCGACGCCAATAACTACATGAAAGATGGCATCCTGCTCCGTCAGGTTGTCAACGCGATCGATGATGCTGTGGACTTCACCGAATACAAGGAGCGCCATGCGTTCGGCGAGATTTACGAGACCATCCTGAAGGACTTGCAGTCTGCGGGCAACGCGGGCGAGTTCTACACGCCCCGTGCTGTTACCGATTTCATGGCCGAGATGCTTAATCCCAAGCTCGGGGAATCTGTTGCTGACTTCGCGTGCGGAACAGGTGGATTCCTTACAAGCGCATTGAAGCTGCTGGCGAAGCAGGTGAAAACGCCCGCAGACCAAGAGCTCTATTCTAAATCGATCTACGGCATCGAGAAAAAGCAGTTACCGTATCTTTTGTGCATCACCAACATGCTGCTGCACGATATCGACAACCCACAGGTTTTCCATGACAACTCGCTCGAACACGACGTTCGCGATTACCGCCACAAAGAACGCGGCCAGTTCGACGTGGTGCTCATGAACCCGCCGTACGGTGGGTCGGAAAAGGCATCTATTCAGAACAACTTCCCAACAGCCCTTCGCAGTTCGGAGACCGCTGATCTGTTCCTTGCGCTCATCCTGTATCGCCTCAAGAGAAACGGCCGTGCAGCGGTTATTATCCCTGACGGCTTTCTCTTCGGCCAGGATGCGGCGAAGGTCGAAATCAAGCGCCGCCTCGTCGAAGAATTCAATCTGCACACCGTCGTGCGCATGCCTCAGAGCGTCTTTGCGCCCTATACCTCCATTACCACTAACATCCTCTTCTTCGACAACACGAAGAAATCCGAGGGCGTGTGGTTCTATCGCATGGACATGCCAGACGGGTATAAGCACTTTTCGAAAACCAAACCGATTAAGTCCGAGCATTTCAACGATGTTCGTAGCTGGTGGGCGAATCGCGAGGAAATCGAAAAAGATGGTAACCCCAAAGCCGAGCTCTATACAGTTGAGGAATTGCGGGCAGGAAGCTTCAACTTCGATTTGTGCGGTTACCCGCACGAGGAAGAGGAGATTCTACCTCCCGACGAGCTGATTCGCGATTATCGCGCTCGTCGCGCCGCACTCGATGCCGAGATTGATAACAAGCTTGCTCAAATTTGCGAGATTCTCGGAATCGAGGCATAGATGAAGGCGAAAGACCTGAAGAACTCGATTCTGCAGATGGCGGTCGAAGGCAAGCTCGTGCCGCAAGACCCCACGGACGAGCCTGCAACCGTGCTGCTTGAGCGGATTCGCGAGGAGAAGCACAAACTCATAGCCGAAGGGAAGGCCAAGTTTCCAAAGGGCGGCGAAAGCATTATCTACATCGCTTCCGATGGCTCCCCCTATGAGAAGCGGGTGGATGCCAAGGGCCGCGTGTTGAGCGAGAAGTGCATAGTTGATGAGGTGCCGTTCGAGGAATTGCCTGAGGGGTGGGCTTGGACGAGGTTGGAATCCGCTCTAGTCAATCGTGATTCGGAGCGAATTCCAGTTTCGGTTGCAGACAGAGAGCGGCTTGCAAAAATATACGACTACTACGGCGCGTCGGGGATCATAGACAAGGTTGACGACTACCTTTTCGACAAGCCTCTCCTGCTTATCGGAGAAGATGGCGCAAATCTTTTAATGCGGTCAAAGCCCATAGCCTTTTTGGCTCGCGGCAAGTACTGGGTAAACAACCATGCGCATGTGCTCGATGGGATTAACGAGCAGTATCTGAAATACGTAGCACTGTTCATCAATTCAATTTCTTTGGCTCCTTACGTGACGGGTACGGCTCAACCAAAAATGAATCAGGCGAAAATGGGGTCTATCATCATTTCCATACCACCAGAGGTCGAGCAGGGCAAAATCCTCGCCAAGGTCGACGAGCTCATGCCCCTGGTCGAGGAGTACGGTCAGTTCGAAAACGCCCGCGAGAAACTCGACACTGAATTGCCCGGACGCCTGCGCAAGTCCGTGCTGCAGATGGTGCCGCAGGACCCCGCTGACGAGCCCGCGAGCGAGCTGCTGGGACGCATCCGCGAGCAGCGCCGCAAGCTCGACGCCGAGGGCAAGGCGAAGCTCCCCAAGGGCGGCGAGTCCGTCATATTCTGCGGTTCCGATGGCCGCCGCTATGAGAAGCGCATGGACGTCAAGGGCCGCGAGTCCGAGCCCGTCTGCATCGAGGACGAGATCCCGTTCGAGATACCGGAGAGTTGGGAGTGGACAAGGCTAGAGAATCTAGCCGACGTCAGTGGAGGCAACACGCCAAAGAAAGAGCAGCTAAAGCCTGTGGGTAACATTCCCTATTTCAAGGTTGCGGATATGAACTCCATAGGTAATGAAAGGGAAATGGTAAACGCCAAACTGTATGTAGATGATTCCTATACTGGAAAGACTTTTCCTGCGGGTACGATCATCTACCCAAAGAATGGCGGAGCCGTCCTGACCAACAAACGACGCATGCTTGTTAAGGAAAGCGTTGTTGACCTCAACACGGGCAGCTGCACGCCGTATCTGGAGGACTGTCTGAATTACCTCCGGCTGTTTTTTGAGACCATTGACTTTAGGGAATTCTACAAAGGGACTGCTGTTCCAACCGTAAATGGCAGCCTAGTGAAAGAATTGCTGGTCCCGCTTCCGTCCCTCACTGAACAATCGCGTATTGTAAAGCGACTCGAAATACTGCAAAACATCATCGTTTAGCTGTTTTCATGACATCATCGAAAGGATGGTGTCATGAAAACATTCGCTCAGTACCTGCAGGAAAAGGATTACTCGGAGAATACGGTTAGTTCGTATGTATTCGCAATTGACCAGTTAATCAATAGAGCTTTGCCTCTTACAAACCAGTCGCTTCTTGCTCATAAGGAGTGGCTGGTTTCTTCGTTTGCACCGAAGACTGCCAACAACCGCATTGGGGCGATAAACGCTTATTTGGATTTCATTGCGTTTGATGGGATTCGACTCAAAGGGGTTCGTATTCAGCAGAAGCCGTTTCTCAACAACGTTATAAGCAACGAGCAATACGCCCAGATGAGGGATGGCTTGAAGCGCGACGGCGATTGGTTTTGGTATTTCATTGTTCGTTTTCTTGGGTGCACTGGCGCTCGTGTAAGCGAGCTAAGGCAATTCAGGGTTTGCCACGTTAACGCTGGCTACATGGATATTGTTTCCAAAGGTCAGAAGCTAAGAAGGATTTGGATTCCGCAGGCCTTACAGCACGAATGCGTTGCATGGAAAGCTGAGGCAGCTTCGAACGACTTATTATTTTCCGGCAAAGGCAACAAGGCTATTACCTCGCGAGGTATATCTCTTGGCCTGAAGCGCATCGCCCTTCGCTACGACATTAACCAAGATGTTGTATATCCACACTCGTTTCGGCACTTGTTTGCGAAGAACTTCATCGCACACAATCCAGATATCGCCTTGCTTGCCGACCTTATGGGACATGAAAGCATAGAGACAACCCGAATCTATCTGCGGCGCACTGCCGATGAGCAGCGCGCCGCAGTTGATGCGGCTATTGATTGGTAATGAGTGTCACAAACTCATTGATGCGCTCGACAATACGGCGCTGTTCATCGAGGGGCGGGACGGGGATTAGAAAGCGACAAGCCTTTGTCGCAGACAGATGAACGATGATATTGCCCGTTGAGGCCCGCGTTCTCTGTGAGCCAACAACGCTCGAATTGATTGCCATCGCAAGATAATCACCACGGACATTTTGGCCTTTAAGCGCAAGGAGGTCGCCGCCAAAAGCGAGGGTTTCTCCAGTCGCATTGAAAACGGCGCGGCCGATATCGATGTTGTTTTCACCTGTGAGGGTAATCAATACCTCTCCTGCCCCAAGCTTCTTTGAGACATCAAACACCGCTTCGCTTGTGTGGGAGGCAACGGTATCAATCGATGTCTCGTAAGTCGTGTATAGCTCCCCATATCTAACACAGGGCAGGCCTTCATCAACGATGTCGGAACGTTTAATGCCAGAACCTCTGACCAAATCGCAGATGCTATCCAGCCGCGCCCACTCCCAGCTGTCCGGGATTTCGAACGGGATCTCGTCTTCGATGCAGACGAGCTCGGACTCGCGACCCTTGGCGTCCACCCACTTCTCATAGCGGCGGCCATCGGAACTGGTGTAGATGACGGACTCGCCGCCCTTGGGAGCTTTCATCTTCTTCTCAGCGACTAGCTTCCGCCGCTGCTCGCGGATACGCTCCAGCAGGGCACTCGCAGGCTCGTCTGCGGGGTCCTGCGGCACGAGTTTGCCCTGCACCGCCATTTGCAGCACGGACTTGCGCAGACGTCCGGGCAATTCGGTGTCGAGTTTCTCGCGGGCGTCTTCGAACTTACCGTACTCCTCGACCAAAGGCATGAGCTGCTCGATGCGCTCGACGATGCGGCGCTGTTCGGCCAAGGGTGGGATGGGAAGGAAACGAGGCTTCATATGCTCCATAGATACGTGAATCATAGTGCTACCAGTGGTCGCTTGTCTTACGCGTAGCACATCCTGAAGAAGCGCCCAATGCAAATAGGTCCTGTCTATAAACTCGCTGTGTTTTACATTCCAAATGTGATAATGAAAAATACAATCGGGGCCGGACCAGATTGTTGGGCCAAATGATGCTGACCAAGCATATAACAAATCGCCGTTATGACAGTATTTGTTTGAATCGAGCTCGAGATTAGAGTAGTACCAGGTTGAGTTGGTGAATAGATTACCCACACGAAGGACGGGATATTTGCCTGATGTCAGTAGCTCGCTTTTCTTGTATGCGCGTCCATTTATAAACTCGAGTATTGATTCCATGCGAGCCCATACCCATGGTTTAGGAATCTCAAACGGCACTTCACCCGTAATGCGCTCATCGCTTAGCACGCGCCCTTTAGCGTCCACTCGCTTCTCATAGGGGGAGCCATCGGAAGTGGTAGAAGAATAACCAAAAGACCAGGTAAATAACCAAAGTGGGTACCAGTGAAGGCCGGTGGGTACAAATTGGGTACCAGAGAAAAACTGGCAATCCCGCAATTTGACTGAGAGGAAACCATGGTCGCCGTCGCATAGAACCATGTTGAGGGGGTGCGCCGATAGAACTTAACCGATATGCAGAAGCATTGTTTTCCCTGATTAAACAATTGCGTATTGTCGATGGCTTGCGCCTATATTCTGAAACCTGCGATAAAAAGAGGTGCCTTGCGATACGGCAAGGCACCTCTAATAGGTAACACACTTTTATGTGGAATTACTCCCACTCGATGGCGTCGGTTCTGCCGTCCCGTCACTCCAGTTATACCCAGTTTTCGGCATCGACACGGAACGCGTGCCGCCGAATGACGCGATGTCGCGTTTCGTCGGCTTCGGGGACAAAAGCTGGGACAACCTCAAAAACTTTTTTCAAACTCAGGGCTTTGAGTTTTTGTTTTTGTCCCAAAGTGCGCGGCGGGTCGCCTTTGGAGGCTCGATGGCGCCGAAAACGCCCGTTTTGAAACTCAACCGCCCTTTTGCCCGCAAGCCGCCAGCTGCAATCGCAAGTGAATTAACGCGGGTGGCTTGCGCGCCATTTGCAAAACCCCAGGTCGCAGGTCTTCGCCATTCGTGAACAAAGTGAGTAGTCTCAGGTGGCTTGCTTATGAGTTGGCGAACGGGCCTTCAGGATTCAGGGCAAACATGCTGGTAGAATAGGATTCTCAAATCAATGACAGGAGACCGAGCATGGCCGAACCCCACGATAGGAAGCCGATCCTCACGATCGAGCAGCAGATAGAGCACCTCAAGCAGAAGGGCGTAGCCTTCGAACTGTGTTCCGAGGAAGAGGCCGCGGACTACCTGCGCGACAAGTGCAACTTCTTCAAGCTCGCATCCTACCGCAAACTCTTCTCGAAATACGAGGGAGGCCCGCGCGACGGCCGCTACGTAGACCTCGACTTCGGCCAGCTGCGCCTGCTCGCGGCGCTCGACCAGGAGCTGCGCCACGCCCTGCTCGGCATGACGCTCGACATCGAGCATTTCCAGAAGGTGACACTGCTTCGCGAGATGGAGGACCGTGGAGAGGACGGCTACGCCATCGTGGCCGACTACATGGCATCGCTTACCACTGCAAACAGGGAGTACCGCCTGCGCGAGCTCAAGATGAGCGGCCGCAGCCCCTACAGCTCGAGCCTCTACGCGAAGTACTCCGGCGACATGCCTGCCTGGGCCTTCCTTGAGCTCACCTCGTTCGGCACCCTCATCGACTTCGTGCGCTTCTGCGCCAGGCGATGGGGCGACAGGCGCCTCGAGGCCTCCCACTACGACCTCAAGCGCGTGAAGTCCGTCCGCAACTGCGCCGCGCACGGCTCGTGCCTGATCAACTGCTTCGCCGAGAGGGGCGCCGCCCGGGGCTCGGCGTCCAGCGGCGTCTCCCGAAGGGTCGCCGCCGTGGGGATTCCCAAGGCGACCAGGAGGAAGTGGATGGGGAATACGGCCATGCAGGAGGTCGCGACCGTGCTCGTGGCGCACTCCGGCTTGGTACCCGAGGGCTCCTCGCGCTCGCGCGCCGCATCCGAGCTCGCCGAGATGTTCGCCAGGGCCGACGGCGAAACCGAGGCGCTGCCCGACAAGGGGCCCGACGCCGCAGCTCGCTCCGCGCTCGAGTTCCTTCGCAGGTTGACAGAATCGCTCGGGTTGGTAGAATAGCCTGCAGATAGCAAAACCTTCACGGTTTTAGGGGCGGACTTGCGCAAGCGACTCTGCCCTATTTTTATATTCACTCGCTATAGGAGACGG
>ERZ1034878.938-NODE-938-length-11781-cov-12.195804_pt1 | contig 11781 bp, 14 predicted proteins | sample MGYA00520593_ERZ1034878 | MGnify/ENA primary metagenome ERZ1034878 (study PRJEB33766, sample SAMN09781724) | gut metagenome | biome: gut microbiome | host: Homo sapiens | place: Madagascar | study: EMG produced TPA metagenomics assembly of the PRJNA485056 data...
CAAGAAAAAAGTCATAATCCAGAATACCATTTTGACAAACTTAAAATGTATTTTGGTGAGGATTATACTATAAATGGTATTACTATTTCCATTCCAACTATAGGAGATATTTTAGATATTGGTGAATCAAAATTTTACCAAGCAATCTCTCCCTTTCTGAGTAATTCTACTTCTATTCGAGTTCTTCTTTATGATGCATTTAAAAAGGATTGGAACAAAACGAAAGATATTGAAGTGTTTTATATCTTATATCAATTGCTTGAAGATAAAGAGCCATTAAAACTACTATTCAAAGATTTTAATTTTGATGGATTTGAACTGATTCAAGCAAGAAAAAATGTTGACGATCCAGAATACAATCACCTTGCACTTTTTAATCAAGATAAAAATATGATTATTTATGATGATGAATATATGGAAATTGCCGAATTTATTCGAGCGATGATGAATGTTCATCCAAAGGTGGAAAAAGCAAAAGGTAAAACAACAAAACAATGGATTTTACAGGAAGATAGAATGAAAGCAGAACAGGATGATAGAAAGAAAAACACATCGACTCTTTTACCGCTTGTTTCAAGTTGTATAAATCATCCTGGGTTTAAATATAAGTTGGAAGAATTAAAACAAGTGAATATATGTCAGTTTATGGATTCTGTAAACAGAATTCAAAAATATGAACAAGGAACGGCTGCTCTACACGGAATTTACGGTGGTATGGTGTCAGCCAAGGATATTCCTGAAGACTTAATCAATTTTATGGGTGATATTTAATCACTCATTTTTTATTGCATAAAAATAACAAATTTTAAAGGAGGAAAATAATTATGGCATTTAAATTAGGTGACGTAATCGTAGATAGACTTCAGTTTGGTTACGGTGCAAAGTCTAATGGCACACCTTTGTATGCTTTAACACAGCTTACACAGGCGAATATTGATATTACTGCTGATTCAACAGATATCAATGATAAGGATGGAAACCTTGTATATCGTAAGTATACAGGTAAGAAAGGTGAGGTTACTGCAACTAACGCATTCCTTAACCTTGCAGTTGTAGAAACTATTTCTGCTACTGATGCTGAGATTGCAACCGCAGATAAGGGTATTGTTATGCCAATGATTCAGATCGTAAAAGCTGGCGATACATTGGACGTTACAGGCTTTGTCGAGGGTTCTATTCATGTAAATGCTCTTTCTACAAAGGGTTCTATGGGTAAGGACGAATTTAAGAAAGGATCTGCTGCTTCTGCTACTGAATATGCAATTAAGCATACCGATGCATCAGGAGACCCGGATAATACACCTGCGAGTGACGTATTAACACCGCCTACAGCAGATGGTGAAACTCAGTATATTGTCAAGTATAAGAAGACAATTAAGAGCGGAGCAAAGATTACCAACTCTGGTAAAAAGTTCCCTAAGTCTCATGAGTTGTTCTTCAAGGCACTTGTAGTAGATAAGTGTGAAACTGATGTATTAAAAGCAGCTATCATTCATATCCCTTCATTTATGCCAAGTCCTGAATTTTCACTTGCATTACAGGGTGGTGATTCTCAGACGATGGATTATAAGGGTTCTATGATGTTAAATGCTTGCTCTACAGATGGAGAACTTTTCTCTATTTATTATATTGATGAGGAAGAAGACGACATCGAATTATAAGAACATTTAGGGCAGTTTAACTACTGCCCTCTTCTTACAAGGAGGAATAATGGCAAAGAAAGAATTGAGAACTTGTGTGCTTTGCGGTAAAACTTATTCATTTTGTCCAGTTTGTAATCCGGAGGATCGTTTGAAACCAACATGGTATTTTTGTTGGTGTTCAGATAATTGCCATGAAATTGACGAAGTGGCTTCTTCTTTTGAAGATGGACGTATGACAGATATTGAAGCAAAAGCAAAATTAGAAAAATTGGATTTAAGCAGAAAAGAATATTTTGGCGAAAGCTATAAGAATTCTATTGCTTCTATTATGAAAGCAAAAGCACAAGTTGTTAAGAAAGAAAATAAAAAGACAGATGTTAAACCTGTCAAAAAAGATATTGTTACAAAAGTCGAAAACGAGGCTGAAAGTAATGTTGAATAGTGATTTTTAAATAAGGGATTATAGCATACCACTATTCAATGTTGTAATCCCTATTTTTTACGCTATTTACGTGAGGAATAAAAGGAATGATAAAAACAAATTTAAAACCGAGAAATTATTCAATACACGAAGTTGTGAGAATAGTTAATCCAAAGCAATATTTGTTATATATCAAAAACGGTGTATATCCAATAGATATGTATACAAGTATTGACGGGGATACAAATAACACCATTCTGGCTGTTGTATTTTTAAAAGAGGAAACAACAGACGTTTATAAGAAATGGTGTAATCATGAACTAACATAGGAAGGAGGAATTAATTATGGCAGTAACCGAAAAAGATATTACAATCTGTGGTCACGGATCAGGAACTCCGTCTACTAAAAATATGTACACATATCTTGAAAGCCGGTATAAAAGTATTGCTCCAAACGGAAAACATAAGGGAGTTGTTGCAGTAAGACGATTAAAGGCTTTGAATAATTCTGGACGTAAAAAGTTTCATGATACATATAAAACTATTATTGGAAGAAACTCATATAATCAGTCATTACGTTCATATGTATATACTTCCTACAAAGGAAAATACTATTCAGATTGTTCGTCAAGTGGTTGTGCAACTTTTGCAAAGATTGGATATAATGTACCATTATTAAATACAGCGGGAATTTATACAAGTTCATTATTTGAAACTGTGCCTGTAAAAATCAAAAATGGTCATATCACTAATCCTGAAATTTTAAAAGTAGGTGACGCAATATTATTTGTTGGTTCTGATCCGTCTCGTCCAAAGCAGATAGGACATGTTGAGTTTATTTATACAATCACTTCTACAGCTAAGAAGCATACATCAAATAAAGAAAATTCAAGTTATTATCCTAAGTGCGCAAGTAAGTGTACTACTATCTCGTCTGCATTGGATAGTATCAAAGTAGATTCATCAAAAGCACATCGTACTAAAATTGCAAAAGCTAATGGAATTGTTGGGTATGTAGGAAGTTCAGATCAAAATACACGACTTCTTTCATTATTAAAAGCAGGAAAACTCAAAAGAGTATAAATTATAGGAGGAAAAAATTATGGATGTAACATTTTTAACAAATTTTGCAGTGCCAATTATTGTTGGTATTTGCTTATGTATTGGCTATGTATTAAAAAATCTTGTAACAACTGACGCTGTAAATAAATATATTCCACTTATTATGGCAGTACTTGGAGTCGTGTTGAATGCATGGATGAATATGAGTTTTACACCTGAGATTTTGCTTGGTGGTTTAGTATCTGGACTAGCTTCTACGGGATTATACGAAGCATTTAAAAATTTTATTAAATCAGAAAAGTAGAAAGATCATAGGTAATAAAAATGACTGAAATTGAAAATTTACTCAGTTTTGATTTTGCGCCTTGGCTTATGGGATTGTTTATTATCATCTTAGGAATTGATAAAATTATTTTTTTATTCGGAAAGATAAAAAAGACTCTTAGGATAAAATTTGGATTTGAAGAAGACAAAGAAACAATTGAATACAGAATAACCACTTTAGAAAAACATGATAATTGGCAATACAAAGAAATAATCAAAATGTCTAAAGGTATAGAGAATATTGAATCCGAATTATTGGATAATAATTTAGAGAGAAAACGCAAATATATTTTGGATTTTTGTTCTTCTCTGTCAAATGGTCAGAAACAAAACAAAGAGGCTTTCAATAATGTCTTCAAGACATATAAAAAGTATGAAGATTTATTAAGTGCTCATAATATGGAAAATGGTCAAGCTGAAGAAAGTATGAAATTTATTTCTGAAAAATATCAAGAATTTTTAAGAAACGGAGAATTATAATCCTAATATTACTATCATACCATAAAATCCAGTAATTCAACTTATGGATTTCTTCCTTATTATATATGTATAGAAAAACAGATTATACACAGACTAAATACATGAAGAATGAAATAGGCAGATATAGGTATCAACAGAATATGTCAATATCAGAACTTGCGAGACGTACAGGGCTATCAGCAACCGCAATATCTAACCTCGAAAACGGATATACTTCTGATATACTACTCTCTCATGCAGTATCTTTATCTCATGTATTACATGTTGATTTGTACGATTTGTTTTGTATAAAGAGATAAGGAGAATTGATATGGAGAAAACATTTTACAATGTAATCTGTGAAGAATTGGAATTATTAGGTGGTAAAGTAATTCATGTTGACAAGAACTTTGGAAATATGAATGAAGTACATAATTTCGTGATAAGTAATATTAATAAATATCCCAATGCTCATTGGGAATTGCGACTTATCATATTTAAAATTTAATATTTAAAAGAAAGAGCGGTTTCTTCGGAGGTCGCTCTTTTGCTATGTAAAGAGAAATAGCACCGTAGAAATACGGTGCTACTCTCTGATTGCCATCTCATGTTGTCTCCTCTTGAAACACATAAGCATTTGCAATTAGTCAGATTGCAAAATTCAAGATAAAGATGTACATATAATGGTTTTATTTGCTTGTTCTATACATAATTATATCATTTGCATATAATCTGTCAAGCAAATACTTTCTCTACTTGTTTTGGCTGTCCCTCAAGAACTATGTAAATATAGGTTTTGTTGTTATAGTTTCGTGTAGCAGAAGGTGACTGGTCTTCTACCGTTCTATCATATCAACCTTATCAAGTAGATACTCGCATCTGTGGTACTAAGTAAAATAATAGGTTATATTATTTCTTTTTATTGTCTCTGTAAACTGTATATACAAGCCCTAAGACTGCAACACAGGCAGAAACGACTGAACAAGCGGTTTCCATTACAGCAATTCCTTATCTACCTATATTTACCACAGGTGTATTTATTATAACACAATCAAAGTGTCTTTACCATTATCTAGCCATATGGTAAGGGCATTTTTTATTGGAGAGTATGTGGCTAGATTACTCTCGCCCTTAAACAGAAAGGAATGATAATATATAAAGCTAATTTTAGATATGGATGTAGTGAATAGGTACAACGAATACTATTTTTCTCAGCATCCTAAAGCGAAAAAGAAACAGATTGAACACCCCTATCATCCATCTATAAATGTTTGGGCTATTAAACCAAGAATACAGATGAACGCTTTAAAACAATCATGGAAGGCATTTATTATCTGGTGGATTAAAGATTTAGGATATGAAAATATGAAATTAGATAATATCAATATTGAATATGATATTTATCATCCAACAAAAAGAAGGACAGATACTGATAACTATAGCCCTAAATTTATCCATGATGGATTTGTAGAATCTGGTTTTTTAGTTGACGATGATAGAGAACATTTACATAGTCTTACTATTAGATGTCATGTGGACAAAGAAAATCCACGTACTGAAATAGCAGTAAATATATTAGATTAAAGGAGAAAAAGGAATATGAAGAAAATTACAATCAAAACATTTTGCAAGGAATACAATAATCGTGTTAATGATACATTGAAGAAGCAGTATATCAAAGATAATCTTGAAATCACACCTTATGTGCCATTTGTTAAAAAAGATGCACTTATCAGTAATTTACTAAAAATTACTATGATTGATAAGGAGACTGGTAATGTGAAAGTAAATTCTTCTGCTGAGTATCTTTTAAAGACAAGAATTTTAATTGAAAACTATACAAACCTTACGGTTGAGACAGAAGGATTTTATGAGGAATATGATGAGTTGAAGAAGTCTGGATTATTCAATATTTTGCTTATTGGCGATGATAATACTGCACCGTTGATTCCAATTGAAGAAATTGCGGAATTTAATCATTTGTTGTCCATTAAGAGAAATGATGTGCTTACGAATCGTTATGAGATCCACAGTTTTATTACAGAGCAAGTAGATAGATTTAAGGCTCTTGGTGAAGCTACTCTCACACCGCTTATGGACGTTGTAAGTAGGAAACTTGATGGGATTCCGAAGGAAGATTTATATAAGGTTGTTGAGTTTGCTAAGAATGGTGGATTTAAAGAAGTGTAAGAATATGTACAAAGTAAAATTCGCAATTTTCCCAGAAGATATTTATAAAAGATTAGATCGGTCAGAAAAAGAAAGATTTTCTAATGTGGTTTTCACTAAAGCAGAAATTGGTGAGGATGGCGTAGTAGAAATCACTGCAATTTGTACGTCAGATTCAGAAGATGAATCCCCTAAATGTCGTAGAAGATATTTATAAGATGAATTTCAAATTTCTTGTTATAAATTGAAAAAGCCACGACTGGTTTGCCGTGGACTTTCTCATTCTCCTTTCATTCCTTGTGTCTTTCTAATCCTTATAGAAAGAGCACCTAATATCAATACCTTTGAACAGTGCTAACTTCACACGGATGTCTTTCATGCGGTGGTGTCGCACATAAATCCAAACTGGAAGTAAGACGATCAGAAGTATGATGATGAATAATAAAGCAACCATCATCAATATGCTCCTTTCTATGACGCAAGTCATGTATCTTTGTGGAGAATTATATTTCTCATCTGACAACAGCGTGCAACGACTGTGCCACTTTTGCACACAGTCTACTATCAGACTTGATTATTATAACATGAATTGAGCAAATAATAAACAGGCTCTATGCGTGTCACAGCGTATGGGGCTTTTCTTATGGAGAGTTAAAGTGATTATACACTGCTCTCCTATTTTAATGTAAAAATAGTGAAATTATAGTGAATTTTTTGGAGGTGATGAAATTGGCAAAAAATATATATGCAGATTTTAAAAAGAAGTTAGATAGAATTGAAAATCACATTGCAGAAGAAGTCGCACCACAAGCAAATGAACTTCTAAAAGAATCTGTCAGATATTCATTGATAGATTGGTACAACGACTATACTCCACAGTCTTATGAAAGAATATATAACTTCATGAAAATTCTTGATTCTACAAGAACACGAGGCAAAGGAAATGTTCTTCGTTTTTCGGTTGATTCAGGCGCAATGGATTCATATGTCGGTTGGTTTGGTCAAAGTTTACAGCCAAGTACAGCTTTCGACTATATGTTTATGGATGGAGAACATGGTCATGGAAAATGGATGATGCATCAATCATTACCTCCATATATGTATGTTGAACGAGACATTGAAAGTGGATTTGGTGGTCGCCTAGACAAAATTATAAACAACAGAATAGATCAAATTTTGAGAAAGTGAGGTAGAAAATGCCAGGTACATATCAGTATGATGTAGAAATCAAATCGAACGTAGCAAAACTACTTTCAGATATGAAACAAGTCCAAGACAGATTAGATACTGTTGAAGGCAAAGAATATAAAATCAAATTAAATGTCGATGAGAAGAAATTATCAAATGTAATTTCTAATCTCGAAAAAATGCTTGACTCTCTTGGTAAAGGAACAGGCAATTTCAAACAGTTTGAGAATTTATCAAAAGAACTGTCAAGTATTGTCTCAGAAGTGCAGAGTTTAAGTAAAGCTTTTGGAAAAGTTGATGATTCTGGTGCTAAAACACTACTCTCTTCTATTCAGAATATTGACAAGTCACTTTCTGAACTGAGTCAGAATATTCTCAATGTTAATAAGAACATGAGCAACATGGGTGGCAATACGAATAGTGCTGTCAAACAAGTAGAGAATATAACTAATGAGAGTAAGAAAGCTGCTTCTGCTCTCGAAGATGTCGCTAAAGCACAGGAAAAAGTCAATGGACAGAAAACGAATATTTCATCTGCTTCTACAGAGTCTGTTACCAATTCCATCAAAGAAGAGAATGATGTATTAGAACAGAACACTCAGAAAGTTAAGGAAAATACACAGGCTAAAGAACAGAATGCCAATGTAAATCTTAATAAGCATGACAAACGTTTTGATTCTTATAATGGTAAGGTTAATAAATATCAAGCTACTATCGCCAGATTTAATGATGGTGGTTGGACAAGTAGTACATATTTAGAAAATGTACAGGCTGTCAAGAATGCTGTTCATGAGTATGAAACGCTGCTTAATGAATTAAAGGGTAAAGATGCTAGTTTGGTGACAAGTGATGATATTTCCAAATTGGATAACTATGAAAAGAAAATCAAAGATACTATCGCTACTGTCACTAATATGTCGGCTTCTGAAAAGGGATATAACTTTGTTTCTGGTCAGAAAGAATTAGATAAAATTCATAAACTTTTAGCTGAGAACAGTAAGATGTCTGCTGAAGCAAAAGCTAAAATTAAAGCTTACTATGCAGAAATTGAAAGCGGCAATCCTAGTATGAGTCTTGACAAGATTCATGGTGAAATAATGAAGATTGTCAATGCCGAGGTTGAAGCTGGTCGTGCTGGAAAGACATTCTTTGATACATTAAAGAATAGCGGATTCCATCAGATTGCTGCACAGATGGCAGGAATGGTTGGTGTTTATGATGTTATTAATAAGGGCAAAGAAGCGTTCGATGTCATAAAAGATCTTGATTATGCGTTGGTTGATTTAAAGAAAACTACTTCTATGAATGAATCTCAGCTAGAATCATACTACTATAGTTCTAATGATGTTGCTAAACAAATGGGTGTAACAACAGAAGAAATTATTGATCAAAGTTCTGCTTGGAGTAGATTGGGATACAATACCGCACAAGCAAGCAAAACTATGGCTGAATTAAGTTCTCAGTTTGCATCTATTTCACCAGGTATGGATACAACGACATCACAAGAAGGTCTTGTGTCCATTATGAAAGCATGGGACATTGACTATTCTGATGTAAAATCAGAAATAATGGATAATATAAATGCTCTTGGAAATTCAATGGCTGAAGACAACCAAGATATTGTTGAAGGTATGGAGAGATCTGCCGCCGCTCTTGCTGCTGTTGGTACTTCTTATGAAGATGCCTTTGCCATGTTTTCAGGAATCCAAGAGGTTCTTCAGAATGCAGAAGTTAGTGGTCGAGCATTACGCAGTATTTCTATGCGTATCCGAGGTTATGATGAATCTACAGAAGAATTATCATCTGATCTTGAGAACATTACTGGTGACTTGATTGATTTAACTAAAACCGCTGAACATACCCAAGGCGTTTCAATTTTTAAAGATGGTTCTACTACAGAATTTAAAAGCTTAGTGGATTACTTCGGACAAATCAATCAAATCTGGGATGAGATGTCTCAAAAGCAACAAAATGATTTTCTTCAGAAAGCTTTTGGTAAGACACAGGCTCAAGCAGGTGCTGCACTTATTCAGAATTATTCAGCAGTTACCAAATCTCTTAAAGTTATGGAGGAAGCCGCAGGTTCAAGCGATCGAGAAATGGACACTGTACGTCAATCGATTACTTATAAGTTAAACAATCTTGAACAGACTTGGGTTGGAACAGTTCAAAATATTTTTGATCGAGGAGACTTAGGAACGATTGTAGACGGACTTACAAAAGTTTCTGAAGCGGTCGGATTTTTAACAAGTAATCTTGGATTGCTTGGAACAGCAGGGAATACTATATCTGGAATTCTTGGTGCAAAAGGGTTAGGATTAAAATCAAAGTTTACGAGTCAACCTTTATAATGCTATATAATAATGCCATATGGCAGACTAGAGGTGCTTTCGATTTGAGTCGTTCATCGAGAAAGCTAATCCTTGGATTCAAATATCCTAAATATGTCGAATATCGGGGGAAGCCGTAGCCTAGAAATAGGGTGCTACACGTTGAAATAAAACAACTTATTATGGAAATAATAAGGAACGTTGTATGCTTAGTGAAACGAAAACGGTAGTCCCGACACGTTATAAATGTTAATTGAAAGTGTGATTTCAAGATGTTATATCGTGCGAGAGGCTGACAAGACACGATTGAATATAGGCGTAATTATATTCGATTGCAATATACATGATCCGTTACCTGGGGGAAAGCCCCTGAGAAGCGAATAGGGAAACGAACTTAGTATTATATACTACTGCCCTACTTAGTACATATCGCACAGACCATATTATCTTGGAAGTAATATGGAGAATAATATAAATGAAAACAACACCGTATTTCTACGATGTTGTCTCACGTAAAATAATAGTCGGTTGCAATTTCACAACTGTAACAATTAAATTATATTCTTTGTTTATTGAAATGTAAACAGAGAATAATAAAATAGAGGACAGTCGTGATGACCTGCCCTCATATGTAAAGTGATATAATATTCCCACCAGATTTTTTAACTACGCACAAAGCTTAACGACAATGATTAAAGCCATTATTGCAATGATAAAACCAGTATTCATGTTTATCTTACATTTCATGGTAATTGCCCTCCTTTCATGTTTATAGACTTCTATGAAATCCACATTGAAAGGCGTAATGCTCAAGCTAGTGCCCGATGCAACGACCATATAGTTATACTCATCTGGCTCTCCAACACTTATCTTTTGGATAAGTATTCCACCCAAGAATATTATATCACTGTTTTTATAAGTGTAAATCCAGAACATTCGTTTTTGTCGAATTATGTAACACGAAAAATAATCAAATTTTTTCAAAAATCTTTACAAAAAATTCCATCTGTGCTATCTTCAAAATATGAAAATTTTTCAATTTTTGAAGGAGGTAACACGATGAAAAATTCTAGCAAAGAAAAAACTTTACAGTGGATAAACAATCAGAATAAAAAAGGAAATATATCCTTTGAACACCGCCTACAGCGTCCGACTGGGCAGTGGAATACACGCATGAAGAGTCTTTTAATTCATAGCTTATTAAGTGGCATTCCAGTGAATCCAATTTATGTTGTAGAGGAAGAAAATGTAATCTATCCGCTAGATGGCTCTCAGAGAACATCTACCTGTATTGATTATATCAACGATGTATTCTCATTGAGTAAAGATACTCCAAATGTATTCATATCTATAAAAGAAAATGGAGAACAAATTATTAAGGAATATGAAATTGCAGGAAAGAAGTTCAAGAAACTTGATGACGAAGTAAAAGAAACACTTCTTGCTTGCACTTTAGAATTTTGCACATTATCTGATTATACGGATGAAGAAGTTAAAATCATGTTTGCTCGTCAGAATTCAGGGAAACCTCTGAATGGTAAATTGCTTCGTGTAGTACATGAGTCGGATGAGTTCAGCGAAGTGGTCTACTCTCTCGCCAATCATCCATTTATGGATAAAATCATGTCGAAGACACAGCGTAAGAATGGAACAGACAGAGATACAATTATTCAAGCTATGATGCTTATATCTTCTAATCAGGAACAGGAATTTACATCTTTTAGAACAAAAGATATTGATGCTTATGTAACTGATTATGCAGATCAGTATCTCGATAGAGCTGACACATTAAAAGAAGCTATGGATAGATTTAACGAATCATTTGATGGTGAAGTAAAAATTCCTTCTACTTCTATTCCGCAAATTTTATATAGTGGTTATAGAATCGTTAAAGACAAGAAATCATTCTCTCGTCTTGCAGAAAAGGTGTCTGAATTTATTGCAACATATGATTCTAATGAAGAATATAAACAATATGTTCAGAGTGGCACAGGCAGCAAAGAGAATGTTAAGGGACGCTTCGATTATTGGCGTGGAATTGTAAAAACATTACAATAATCATTGTGGAGAGTAGTCGCAAGGCTACTCTCTTGCTATATGAATCGTATGTTTCATCTGGTTCTATAAACGGAGAATAATAAATTATATTGGAATATTTTTCATATGTACAAAATTAAAAACATAT
>ERZ1034878.939-NODE-939-length-11775-cov-22.462713_pt1 | contig 11775 bp, 7 predicted proteins | sample MGYA00520593_ERZ1034878 | MGnify/ENA primary metagenome ERZ1034878 (study PRJEB33766, sample SAMN09781724) | gut metagenome | biome: gut microbiome | host: Homo sapiens | place: Madagascar | study: EMG produced TPA metagenomics assembly of the PRJNA485056 data set...
AAGATTGTTAACTATCCCCCTCTGGAAATACGACTTGTGAGCATAAGATAAATCTTAGCAAAATACAAATTAAAGATAAGGAAATTGTTACGAAAGCTATTAATTATTGTTGGTAATATAGTTTCAAGTGGTACTATAACTGGCTGTTAAATGGCATTTATAACTATTAGGTGCAGAGATATTCGCTTAAATGGATTAGTTTCTTTGTGGAAAAGTAACTGATGTTATAATGTATGATGTTGACTATTGCACTATTCCAATAAAACCAGTCAGCTTTAAACAAGCAGCGTCATATTAAGAGAGATAAACATTTGCCGCTGTTGGTCCTCGCAGGCCATTTACGCGGCAAAATTCCACACGTAATCCTGGTATAAGCACTTCTGCGTCGCGGGGAGTGAATGCGGAAATATGGACCTGAACTTCTTTACGACCGTCGGAGGGGATAATGAATCCTTTGCCGCTTTTGCGATCAAAGGTTTTGACAATTCCTGTCATTTTACGGGACAAACAAATTCCTTACTGAAAATACTGCGCTGCACTATACGGGGTTAATAAAATAAAGCCAGCGATATTTAAGACCGCCGGACGGCTAAAATAAAATTTGCTTAATCTCAATTATCATGCGTTAATAGCTGCGTCGGTTTGAAAGACAGACAGCATACAAAGTAGTTTACTAAAGCAGTTCTCATTATCAGGCATTATCCCCTTCTTTTGAGTCTCTCTCCTGAACACTAAGTAGTTTCTGTATTAAAGCCCTGTTTGCCGAAAGGCCCAAAATGAAGGAAGTAAAATATGTCTAATAAAATGACTGGTTTAGTAAAATGGTTTAACGCAGATAAAGGTTTTGGCTTTATCACTCCTGATGATGGCAGCAAAGACGTTTTCGTCCATTTCACTGCCATCCAGAGCAATGAATTCCGCACGCTGAACGAAAATCAGAAAGTTGAATTTTCTATTGAGCAGGGGCAACGTGGCCCCGCGGCAGCGAACGTTGTTACGCTCTAAGGTTGCCGTTATTACTCAACATCTCCATTTCCGCTGTCCATGTTGTCATGGTTCACAGTACCGTACATCGGCATTCGATGTGACGGAGCGAAACCCTTTGGGCGCTAAGTGTATTTTTTGTAAATCGACTATGATCACCTTTGATAACGTCGCGCTGCAAATACGCACTGACCATGCGCCGCTGGATTTCACAAAATAATATCAGGCTCCCTCGTGGAGCCTTTTTTATATCTGCCTTATTTTTCTTCAACGCTGTATGTATAGTAAGCGATAACCTGTTGATTATTGAATCTTTCGGGGAGATGGCTTATAACATTTCTTACCTGACCAGGGTACCGGGAACCAACACCTTACTGGCGTGTTGCTGTCTTTCAAGACCAGAAGAGGTTAACAGTGAATATTGAAGAGTTAAAAAAACAAGCCGAAACGGAAATCGCCGACTTTATCGCGCAAAAAATCGCCGAGCTGAACAAGAATACAGGGAAAGAAGTCTCTGAAATTCGCTTCACCGCACGAGAAAAAATGACCGGGCTTGAAAGTTATGATGTCAAAATCAAAATAATGTGATTTTGTGAACATCACCCGTGCGAGGTGATGTTCCGCTTGTTGCTAATTTAGTGACCAATCATTGGCGCTTGTGGAATTAAGCGTCGGTACAATTCATCCGGTACCGGGCTTTGCCATACTCCCGCATACATTGCGTAACCAATCACCGCAAACATAATCCCCAGAACCAGTAGCGTCATTAACCAGCCAGACAACGCAAAGGCTTTTTTATTTGCCGCAGGTTTTTGCAGTGAAAAGGTCAATGTTGAGGCTACCGGACATGACTCTACGCAAGTCATACAGCCGGTACATTCCACTGTTCGTACCTGAATTAATTTATCGACCGGGATCCGTGATGGGCAATTTTTTGCGCATTTGCCACAGTCGATACAACTTTCGGCATTGCGACGAATCTTAAACGGCGACAATAGCGAAACCACGCCCATCAGCGCGCCATATGGGCAAAGATAACGACACCAGGCATGGCGAATAAACAGGCTGGCAATCAGCAAAACGGTCACGCTGATTAATGTCGCGGTCCCCATATGACGAAAGAAATCGAGCATTTTAACGTCCATCACCACGCTGTAGGGCGACAACATAAAATAGTGAATCGCCTGAGCGGGCATCAATAACGCGATATAGAGAAAAAAACTCAACAGCAAATACTTCACGCCGCGCAGAGGAATATCCAGCCAGCGGGGAAGGACACATTGCCGACCAAACAGTTTGTTACCGAGATCGCCGATTAATTCAGAAAGCGTACCAACCGGGCATAACCATGAGCAAAAGGCCTTTTTGAGTAATAGACTGATGACGATAAAAGCGACCAATAACAGCATCGCGGCGGCGTGGACGGACGGTAACTGACCTGTTACAAGGCTATATTTCAGATTCATCAGCCCGGCAATCGGTAGCCAGCCTTCGATACCTCCCGGTCTGGCGACAAATGTCGTGCTACTTGCCGTTTCGTAATAGCGCACCCAATACCAGAACGTGATGGCAATATAAATATTCATTGCCAACAGTAATAATTGCGTCGCTTTACGCCAGGTCGTGGCATTGCGCCAGTCATTCCACGGTAATTTGCCGCCCGTCGTGCCTGGCCGCCGCTGCCAGCGGGTTCTTTTTTTCTCTGCCATGATTTTGCCAGTCCGTTAAGTTGCATACCAAATGCCACTATTCTAGTTGTTCTTAACTGGCTGATATTGATTCAAATCGCGTTCAGGTCTTTCTTATTCAACCATGCTTCCAGATCGGCAACACTGCGTGTAATTTCTTCGTGTGGAAGGGGGGCAGATAATGGCTGCTGCTCCAGTTGTGCGCATAGCTGGCTGGCGATACGCATTCCCAAACTCGAGCAACTGCTTTTTAGCTGATGCGCGGCACGCTTTATTTTCTCGCTATCCTGACTGGCGCGGGCAATGTCGATTTCATCGAGAAGCGGCAGGGCATGTTGTGTAAATAATACCAGCCATTCGTGGATCTTCTCCGTCCCCATTAACTGAGCATCTTCATTGAGTTGCGATACATCCAGCGATTGATCGTTATTGACTTGCAGTTGGAGATAGTGCGCCAGTAACTGACCGAGCACTTCACGCGGCACCGGTTTAGGGATAATCCCGCGGAATAATGAACTGGTACGCTGGCGCAGCGTTTCGTCAATGACATGGGCGCTAAAGCCAATCAAAACCAGCGACGGATATTGCTGTGCCAGTTGTCGGGCAAGCGTAATGCCGTCGACATCCGGCAGATCAAAATCCACCAGTGCGGCAGCAAACGGTTCGCTATTTTGCAGTGTCTCTAAAGCCTGCGCGGCATTGCCAACAGCAACAACCTGCGCACCACTGGTGTTCAGCATCTCAACGGTAATTCGCTGGGTTAGCGGGTTATCTTCAATTAACAGCAAACGTAAACCGTCAAGACGCACCGCCTGATTGACTGTTTTTGGCACGGGTGCCGTGGCAACACGTAACGGCAAGCGTAAACAAAAACAGCTTCCAACCTCCGGCGTGCTGGTGGCGCTCAGTTCGCCGCCCATCGCCTGGGCCAGACGGCTACTGATAGTCAGCCCCAGCCCGGTGCCGCCGCGTTTGCCGCTTACCTGCACAAATGGCTGGAAGATTTCTGCCAGTTTCGCGGGATCAATACCGCAGCCGCTGTCTTCCACTTCGACCAGCCATTGCTCGCCATCAGTGCGACTACGCAGGATAATGTACCCTTCGTCAGTAAAACGCAGGGCGTTGCTCAACAGGTTGGTTATAACCTGACGAATACGTCGTGGATCGCCCATTAACGCGCACGGCATATCATCGGCAATTGCCGTTGCCAGGCGAATCGGGCGACCTTTCACCCGTCCGCTCATTAATTGCAGGGTACTTTCCAGCAGCGGGCGCGGTTCAAAGGGCTCATCGCTGACCGAAACATTCTTGCCACCTGCTTCGATAGCGGAATAATCGAGAATATCGTTGAGGATGGTCAGCAACGATTCACCAGAGTCAGTAATTGCCCGCAAATCATCACGCTGGGCGTTAAGTGCGGGGTTATCTGCCAGCAGTTGAGCAGTGCCGAGAATACCGTACAGCGGTGTGCGGATCTCATGGCTCATCGCCGCCAGAAACGCCGATTTTGCCTGGCTGGCTTTTTCTGCTTCCGCCCGTGCCTGTCGGTGTTCTATCACCAGTTCCTGCAATTCAGCTGTACGCGCTTTGACCTGCGCCGCCAGCTGTTCGCGGTGGCGATTCAGTGCATGAACATTGCTGCGAAACGCATCCATCAGCCGCCCGATGGTATCCAGCTCCCGTACGCCAGCGGTTTCCGGGAAAGGGGAGTCAATATCACCGTCCAGCAGCCGTTGCAGCGCCTGCGTTTGTTCGGCAAGTGGACGCGTGACTGAGCGATAAACCACGCGCCAAAGGATCAGAATCAGTGCGCAAAGTGAAACCATCCCCAGCAATAACAGGCTGTATTGCCCGCGTGCACTGGCTTTTTCCAGATGCGCCAGTCCGTGCTGATTACGCAGCTCAATGGTGTCGACCAGCTGACTGACTTCGCTACTAAACTGCGCGAACTGGGCGATGTTATTTTGTGCGAGAGTTTGTAGGTGATTGCTGATTTCACTGTCCTGCTGATACAGCGCCAGCAAATCGCTATATTGGCTAACGGTAGTTAACGTTGTTGCGACCTGCGCACGAACACCCGGATCTTCAATGCGTATTTGCCGACGTTGCAGAATTTTCACCGCATTATTGAGCTGCTTTTCCAGCGTTGGTGCATTTTTCTGGATCTGCTCCAGCCCCAGATTCATCACCATTTGCTGCACCCGCAGAGCGCTAAGGCGCAGTTCATTCATCTGGTTAACATACTCAAGATCGATATCAATCAGCCGATCGAGTGCACTTTCAGCAGCCTGACGCTGATCTTGTTCGATCAAATCGTAAATCCCGGCCTGGGTCGCTCCAGCGGAAGTTGTCGCATTATTCGCCTGACCTTGCGCCAGGCGTGCGATCTCATCGGCGGCAGCGACTATCTGCTGACTGAGTTGCCGTTGTTGCTGGCGTAGTTGCAGACGCCGCCCCACCAGTTCCCCTTGCTGACGTAATGAACGGGAGATCTCCTGCTCCTGTTGTTCAATAGCGGTGGTATCAAAACCTTGTTCCCGTAACGCTTGCAGCAACGCATTAATCTTCAGGCTTTGTGCGGTGAGCATTCGCCCCTGCGCCTGCCACATCTTTTCGTTATCGGCACTGGTCAGGTTCTGCGCGGCGAAAAGTTCCCAGGCGCTGGCTTCGCTCAACTGGCGCGCCATATTCATGGTAGGAATCAATGCCTGAGTGTTGTCTTTTTCCACCTGGCTGATAAAGCGCAGGTTGTACCATCCCACCAGGGTACTGGTCAGGGTTAACAGCGCCATCAGGGCAAAGCCCATCCAGAGTCTTCGGGTCAGGGTTAAATTCACGGTCGGTGCACTTTAGGTGAAAAAGGTTGAGTCGCAAAGCAGAATGCATCTAGCATAAAGCCTTATTATTGATGAGGCTATCATGCGCGTACTGCTATTTTTACTTCTTTCCCTTTTCATGTTATCGGCATTTTCGGCTGATAACCTGTTGCGCTGGCATGATGCGCAGCATTACACGGTGCAAGCCTCTACGCCGCTTAAAGCCAAACGCGCATGGAAACTGTGCGCGCTTTATCCCAGCCTGAAAGATTCATACTGGTTATCGTTGAACTATGGTATGCAGGAGGCAGCTCGCCGCTATGGTGTGGATTTAAAAGTGCTGGAGGCAGGCGGCTACAGCCAGTTGGCTACCCAGCAAGCACAAATCGACCAGTGTAAACAGTGGGGCGCAGAGGCCATTTTGCTCGGTAGTAGCACGACGTCATTTCCCGACCTGCAAAAGCAGGTAGCAAATCTGCCGGTGATCGAACTGGTAAATGCTCTTGATGATCCCCAGGTGAAAAGCCGCGTTGGTGTGCCCTGGTTTCAGATGGGCTATCAACCTGGGCGATATTTGGTGCAATGGGCGCACGGTAAACCACTGAACGTGCTGCTGATGCCCGGACCCGATAACGCCGGGGGCAGTAAGGAGATGGTCGAGGGTTTTCGCGCAGCCATTGCCGGAAGCCCGGTGCGTATTGTTGATATTGCGCTTGGTGATAACGATATTGAAATCCAGCGTAACCTGTTGCAGGAGATGCTGGAACGCCACCCAGAAATCGACGTCGTTGCCGGAACGGCCATTGCGGCAGAGGCGGCAATGGGTGAAGGGCGTAACCTGAAAACGCCGCTTACCGTGGTGTCGTTTTATCTTTCACATCAGGTGTATCGCGGGCTGAAGCGGGGAAGAGTGATTATGGCTGCCAGCGATCAAATGGTCTGGCAGGGGGAACTGGCAGTTGAGCAGGCCATCAGGCAATTACAGGGGCAATCGGTGTCTGATAATGTCAGCCCACCGATTTTAGTTCTGACGCCGAAAAATGCCGACCGAGAACATATCCGCCGCTCGCTGTCACCAGGGGGATTTCGTCCGGTCTATTTTTATCAGCACACATCAGCGGCTAAGAAATAACCTTCGCCATGTTGCGTCACCAGTAAATCCGCGCTGAGTTTATGACGTAAACGACGAATTAACACATCGACGGTGCGCAGGTCAGGGTTTTCCACCCGACGCGCAGAAAGCATACGTAGCAGACGTTCACGGCTGAGAATTTCGCCCGGATTCGTCACAAATGCCACCAACATTTCATACTCTGCGCGGGTCAGTTTAATCGGCTCGCCATCCCGCTCCAGCGTATGGCGCGACACATTCAGGCAATAACCGGCAAAGCGATAGCAGTTGTCCTGAGTGTGCGGTTGAGCTTGTCGCGCGAGGTCGATTCGCCAGAGCAGATTTTTCACCCGTACTACCAGTTCGCGCAGTTCCAGCGGTTTGGTGACGTAATCGTCTGCGCCCATTTCCAGCCCAACAATACGGTCAATCCGATCGCTGCGTCCGGTAACCAGAATAATCCCCACCGTTGAGCGTTCTCGCAGGGCGCGGGTTAACATCAGGCCATTTTCATCGGGTAAGTTGATATCCAGCAGAATTAAATCTACCGGCTGATTCTGCATAATTTCCCGCAGCCCGGCACCGCTCGCTGTAACGGAAACGGTATACCCCTCCTGAGTGAAGTAAGATTGTAATCGCGCCTGGGTAACCGGCTCATCTTCAACAATAACAATGTGATGTGGCATCAGAGGGTTTTACTCATTCTGTTCATATCTGTTCATATTCTGCCGTAAGCCGTTCATCCTGACCAGTGCCGCTGTTCATATTTGCTCATTAAGATCGCTTCACTAAACCATAATTTTACAGGGGCTATTATGCGGAAACTCTGGAACGCGCTACGCCGACCCAGTGCTCGTTGGTCGGTACTGGCGCTGGTCGCTATTGGGATTGTGATTGGCATTGCGCTGATTGTATTGCCACACGTTGGGATCAAAGTCACCAGCACAACCGAATTTTGTGTCAGTTGTCACAGTATGCAACCGGTGTATGAAGAATATAAACAGTCGGTGCATTTCCAGAACGCCTCCGGCGTGCGAGCTGAATGCCATGACTGTCATATCCCGCCGGATATTCCAGGCATGGTGAAGCGCAAACTGGAAGCGAGCAACGACATTTACCAGACCTTTATTGCTCACTCCATTGATACACCTGAAAAATTCGAAGCCAAACGCGCGGAACTTGCCGAGCGTGAATGGGCGCGAATGAAAGAAAACAACTCGGCAACCTGCCGCTCCTGCCATAACTACGACGCTATGGATCATGCGAAGCAGCATCCTGAAGCGGCACGTCAGATGAAGGTGGCAGCGAAAGATAATCAATCCTGCATCGACTGTCATAAAGGTATTGCCCACCAGTTACCGGATATGAGTAGCGGCTTCCGTAAGCAGTTCGATGAGCTGCGCGCCAGTGCTAATGACAGTGGTGACACGCTGTACTCTATTGATATTAAGCCAATTTATGCGGCGAAAGGCGATAAAGAAGCCTCTGGTTCTCTGCTGCCTGCTTCGGAAGTGAAAGTCCTTAAACGTGACGGCGACTGGCTGCAAATTGAAATTATCGGCTGGACGGAAAGCGCCGGACGTCAGCGTGTACTCACCCAGTTCCCAGGTAAACGCATCTTTGTTGCCTCGATTCGTGGTGATGTGCAGCAGCAGGTGAAAACGCTGGAGAAAACCACCGTTGCCGACACCAATACCGAGTGGAGCAAGTTGCAGGCCACCGCGTGGATGAAGAAAGGCGACATGGTGAACGATATCAAACCGATCTGGGCTTATGCGGATTCGCTGTACAACGGCACCTGTAACCAGTGCCACGGCGCACCGGAAATCGCCCACTTTGACGCTAACGGTTGGATCGGCACGCTCAACGGCATGATTGGCTTTACCAGTCTCGATAAACGTGAAGAACGCACCTTGTTGAAATATCTGCAAATGAATGCGTCTGACATCGCAGGTAAGGCTCACGGCGATAAGAAGGAAGAAAAATAATGAACAATAACGATCTCTTTCAGGCATCACGTCGGCGTTTTCTGGCACAACTCGGCGGCTTAACCGTCGCCGGGATGCTGGGGCCGTCATTGTTAACGCCGCGCAGTGCGACTGCGGCGCAAGCGGCGGCTGTCATCTCGAAAGAGGGCATTCTTACCGGGTCGCACTGGGGGGCTATCCGCGCGACGGTGAAGGATGGTCGCTTTGTGGCGGCAAAACCGTTCGAACTGGATAAATATCCGTCGAAAATGATTGCCGGATTGCCGGATCACGTACACAACGCGGCGCGTATTCGTTATCCGATGGTACGCGTGGACTGGCTGCGTAAGCGCCATCTCAGCGATACCTCCCAGCGCGGTGATAACCGTTTTGTGCGCGTGAGCTGGGATGAAGCCCTCGACATGTTCTATGAAGAACTGGAACGCGTGCAGAAAACTCACGGGCCGAGTGCCTTGCTGACCGCCAGTGGTTGGCAATCGACGGGGATGTTCCATAACGCTTCGGGGATGCTGGCGAAAGCTATTGCCTTGCATGGTAATAGCGTTGGTACGGGCGGAGATTACTCTACCGGTGCTGCGCAGGTGATCCTGCCGCGCGTAGTCGGTTCGATGGAAGTGTATGAACAGCAAACCTCCTGGCCGCTGGTATTGCAGAACAGCAAAACCATTATGCTGTGGGGCTCCGATTTGCTGAAAAACCAGCAAGCGAACTGGTGGTGCCCGGATCACGATGTTTATGAATATTACGAGCAACTAAAAGCGAAAGTCGCCGCCGGTGAAATTGAGGTCATCAGCATCGATCCGGTTGTCACATCCACCCATGAGTATCTGGGGCGCGAGCATGTGAAGCACATTGCGGTTAACCCGCAAACTGACGTGCCGCTGCAACTGGCGCTGGCGTATACGCTGTACAGTGAAAACCTGTACGACAAAAACTTCCTCGCTAACTACTGTGTAGGTTTTGAGCAGTTCCTGCCGTACCTGCTGGGTGAGAAAGACGGTCAGCCGAAAGATGCCGCATGGGCTGAAAAACTGACCGGCATTGATGCTGAAACCATTCGTGGGCTGGCGCGCCAGATGGCGGCGAACAGAACGCAGATTATTGCTGGCTGGTGCGTACAGCGTATGCAGCACGGTGAACAGTGGGCGTGGATGATTGTGGTTCTGGCGGCGATGCTGGGGCAAATTGGCCTGCCAGGTGGTGGCTTCGGTTTTGGCTGGCACTATAACGGCGCAGGCACGCCGGGGCGTAAAGGCGTTATTCTGAGTGGTTTCTCCGGCTCTACGTCGATTCCGCCTGTTCACGACAACAGTGACTACAAAGGCTACAGCAGCACTATTCCGATTGCCCGTTTTATCGATGCGATCCTCGAACCGGGGAAAGTGATCAACTGGAACGGTAAATCGGTAAAACTGCCGCCGCTGAAAATGTGTATTTTTGCCGGAACTAACCCGTTCCATCGCCATCAGCAGATCAACCGCATTATTGAAGGCTGGCGCAAGCTGGAAACGGTTATCGCCATAGATAACCAGTGGACCTCAACCTGCCGCTTTGCCGATATCGTACTGCCTGCGACCACGCAGTTTGAGCGTAACGATCTCGACCAGTACGGCAACCACTCCAACCGTGGCATTATCGCCATGAAACAGGTGGTGCCGCCGCAGTTCGAGGCGCGCAACGACTTTGATATTTTCCGCGAGCTGTGCCGTCGCTTTAATCGCGAAGAAGCCTTTACCGAAGGGCTGGACGAAATGGGCTGGCTGAAACGCATCTGGCAGGAAGGTGTACAACAAGGCAAAGGACGCGGCGTTCATCTGCCAGCGTTTGATGACTTCTGGAATAACAAAGAGTACGTCGAGTTTGACCATCCGCAGATGTTTGTTCGCCACCAGGCATTCCGCGAAGATCCGGATCTCGAACCGCTGGGCACGCCGAGTGGCCTGATTGAGATCTACTCGAAAACTATCGCCGATATGAACTACGACGATTGTCAGGGACATCCGATGTGGTTTGAGAAAATCGAACGCTCCCACGGTGGGCCTGGCTCGCAGAAGTATCCGTTGCATCTGCAATCTGTGCATCCTGATTTCCGACTTCACTCGCAGTTATGTGAGTCGGAAACTCTGCGTCAGCAATATACGGTAGCGGGTAAAGAGCCAGTGTTCATTAACCCGCAGGATGCCAGCGCGCGCGGTATTCGTAACGGTGATGTGGTACGCGTCTTTAACGCTCGCGGTCAGGTGTTGGCAGGGGCAGTGGTTTCTGACCGCTATGCACCCGGCGTGGCACGAATTCACGAAGGGGCATGGTACGATCCAGATAAAGGCGGCGAGCCTGGTGCGCTGTGCAAATACGGTAACCCCAACGTGTTGACCATCGACATCGGTACTTCGCAGCTGGCGCAGGCGACCAGTGCGCACACTACGCTGGTGGAAATTGAGAAGTACAACGGAACAGTGGAGCAGGTGACGGCGTTTAACGGCCCCGTGGAGATGGTGGCGCAGTGCGAATATGTTCCCGCGTCGCAGGTGAAATCATGACCACGCTGACAGCACAACAGATTGCCTGTGTTTACGCCTGGCTGGCGCAGTTGTTCTCCCGTGAACTGGACGATGAACAACTGACGCAAATCGCCAGTGCGCAGATGGCTGAATGGTTTTCGTTGCTGAAAAGCGAACCGCCGCTCACTGCGGCGGTGAACGAGCTGGAAAACCGTATTGCCACGCTGACAGTACGTGACGATGCCCGTCTGGAACTGGCCGCTGACTTTTGCGGCCTGTTTCTGATGACCGACAAACAAGCGGCGCTGCCGTATGCATCGGCCTACAAACAGGACGAGCAAGAGATTAAACGCTTGTTAGTTGAGGCAGGGATGGAAACCAGCGGCAATTTCAACGAACCGGCAGATCATCTGGCGATCTATCTCGAGTTGTTGAGTCATCTGCATTTTTCGCTGGGAGAGGGGACCGTTCCTGCGCGAAGAATCGAAAGTTTGCGGCAAAAAACACTGACGGCGCTGTGGCGCTGGTTACCGGAGTTTGCTGCGCGTTGTCGCCAGTATGACAGCTTTGGTTTTTACGCGACACTAAGCCAGTTATTGCTGGTGTTAGTGGAGAGCGACCACCAAAACAGATAACGTCGTTTGTGCGCCTGAAAAGACGCGTTTAGCGTCGCATCAGGCATTATGG